>JGI25406J46586_10000247_pt1 | contig 24051 bp, 28 predicted proteins | sample TabmetS4T2R2_FD_46586 | JGI IMG/M metagenome (IMG submission 46586) | reverse complement strand
TGATTGGTGATGCCAATTGCCGCAATGTCTTTTACGGTCAAACCTGCTTGTGTTATTGCTTCTGCTGCAACACCAAGTTGTGTGCTCCATATCTCCATAGGGTCATGTTCTACCCAACCGGGTTTTGGAAATATTTGAGTAAACTCTTTTTGCGCCACAGATTTTATACTTCCATTTTTATCGAATACAATAGCTCTTGAACTTGTAGTGCCCTGGTCAAAGGCGAGGATAAATTTTTCCATGAAACAGTGTATTGCTTTTTAGGTTTATGTTTTGTGTTCTAAGTTCTGGATTTTTAGTTTATCAGCAGAATTAAACATCTGCTCTATTGGGTAACTCATTAATTCAGGAATTACTTATTATGAAAATTACTTCGTCAGATACACGACAATTGATTCTCTCTTTCATTCTTCTCTTTGCATTATGAGAGCAATGCCCATACGCGTTTATTCCGGTAAAATTGGCTTTACACAACTGAAGGTTTCTTTCAAAAAGAATTGGATACACTATTTACAGGAAGCATTTGGTCTCGCCATTTTTATAATCTCTGCATGCTTCTTCAGCGCATTATTTTGGGGAAACGATGCCTCATTTCATTATACTTTTTCAAATGATGAGGTGCGAAATGTGGCAAACGGAATTTTAATGGGTGCGACTGCATTGTTTATTTTTTATTCTCCTTTCACAGCGCCATCGGGCTCACACATCAATCCTGCTGTCACTATAACTTTTTTGCGTTTAAATAAAATGTGCAGGTACGATGCAATGTTCTATATCGTCTTTCAATTTATTGGTGGTACACTCGCCGTTTATATCATGGCCGCTTTATTGGGAAAAGCATTAACTGCATCACCTGTAAATTATGCTGTAACAGTTCCCGGAAAATACGGTATTGCATTGGCAGCAATCACAGAATTTATTATCGCAGTTCTAATGATGGCAATGGTTTTATTTTCATCGGAACATGCGAGACTAAAAAAGTTTTCAAGAATAATCGCCGGATGTTTTGTGTGTATGTATGTAATTGTTGCAGGACCAATCTCCGGTTTTGGAATGAACCCTGCACGAAGCTTTGCCAGCGCATTTCCTGCACACATCTATACTGCATTCTGGATTTATATGTTAATTCCATTTGTTGGCATGTTAAGCGCTGCTGAAATATTTCTTTTTGTGCAGAAAAGAAACCGCTCCAATCGAAATAAGATTATTGTAAAAGAATGTCTGATGAACAAACAAAAAAAATTTATTGTATGAAAAGATGGATGTTATTGTTGAACTTAATTGTCATTATTTCTTCCTTCTCCTTTTCACAGGTGAAGGCAGTTGGACCGATAGGAATTACGGTTAAAGACATGAATACTTCTGTAAAGTTTTATTCTGAAGCATTAGGATTCAAAAAGATAAGTGATGAAGAATTTGCCGGTGATGAGTATGAAAAGCTTGAAGGTGTATTTGGTTTAAACATTCGTGTTGTGCGTATGCAATTAGGTGATGAACAGATTGAGTTGACCGATTATTTAACAAGCGGTGGAAGAAGTATTCCTGAAGATGCACAAAGCAACGATCTTTATTTTCAACACATAGCTATCGTTGTGAGCGATATGGATAAAGCTTATAAGCAATTGCATAAGTACATGGTAATGCATGTATCAACAATGCCGCAAACAATTCCTGCAAGCAATGCTGCCGCGGCGGGCATTCGTGCATTTTATTTTCATGATCCGGATATGCACAATCTCGAACTCATTTATTTTCCAAAAGGGAAAGGTCAACCGAANTGGCAAAATAGTGAAGGCAAAATTTTCCTTGGAATAGATCATACTGCCATAGGAATAAGTAGCACAGAAAACAGTTTGCATTTTTATCAAGACCTTCTCGGCATTCAGCGCAAAGGCGAAAGCTGGAATATGGGAATTGAGCAGGCGCGTTTAAACAATGTTGAAAATGCAAGCTTGCACATCACTGGCTTGCGTGCAGAAAGGGGNGCCGGTATTGAGTTTCTGCAATATCTGAAACCGGGTGCAGGCAAACCTTATCCTGCAGATTCAAAGGCAAATGATATCTGGCATTGGCAAACCACTTTAGTTATTGATGATGCAGAAAGTTTATATAATCGGTTGCAGGTTGCAGGTTGCAAGTTTGTTTCAAAAGAATTGGNGCATTTGCAAACAAAGGATGGTAAACATATAAAAGCATTTATTGTAAGAGATCCGGACGGACATGCAATGCTGATTGAGCAATACGTGAAATAATATCTCACGATTTATATGATTAATATGGTTAACCTAAAAATAGTTTAATAAACAATTATAAACTTGTCCAATTAAAAATTATTTCGTCACCTGCACGACAAACAAAATTTTCTTTTTGAATTCTCTTTGCAGCAATATTATCAATCATGAACAACTGCGAAAAAATTATTTGTCCTTTGTGTAACGATGCAGTAGATAAACTGCTATACCGNTTTCATATTGATGATGAACGATCTGTTTTAGATCGCATTAAAAAGCAAAATCCTCAATGGGTTGAGCAAGATGGCATTTGCAGTCGCTGTGTAGATTATTATTATGTTGAAGTTATTCGTGAACAAAGAATATTGCCCGAGATTGGTCCTCATTTTCCCGTAAAGAGCGCTGATAAATTTATTATTCTTCCAACCCCTTTACGCGTTGATGCACATCCCCGCTTTACAGGTAAGGGTGTTACGATCTGTTTTATTGATAGTGGCTTTTATCCTCACCCCGATCTTGTTGCACATAAAAATCGCATCAAAAAAATAATTGACGTTACGAACTCGCAAAAAGCCTTCTCTTTTGAAGAACCTGTCCCGATTGCTCTGGAGGGTTTAAGTGAGGTCGGTGCATGGCATGGCACCATGACCACTGTTGTTTGTGCAGGANATGGTTTCTTAAGTAAAGGTTTATATAAAGGTATTGCAAGTGATGCAGAGCTGGTGCTGGTAAAAGTGCAAAATGATGAGGGAAAAATAACCACAGAAAATATTGCGAAAGCATTTGAATGGATTTTACTGCATCATAAAGAATATAACATTCGCATTGTAAACATTTCTTTAGGCGCCGACGAATTGTATTCTTATAAAGAAAGTAAAGTTGATGTGCTTGCAGAAAAATTAATCGAACAAAATATTATAGTTGTTGCAGCGGTTGGTAATGATGAGACCGGAAACATTCTTCCGCCCGCAAATGCTTTGAATGTAATTGCAATTGGAGGTGTGGATGATGAGAATAGTATTGGGAGCGATGTTATCAAAGCATATCATTCTACCTACGGGGTAACTGTTGATAATTTAATGAAGCCTGAACTTGTTGCACCTGCAATATGGCTGGCAGNACCTATTTTACCAAACACAAAAGAATATCTTGAAGCAGGTGTNTTATATGATTTGTTGAATGCAAGCGATAAAGATTTGGATAAAAAATTGCTACAACAAGTTCATCNAACAGAGTTGNACGAAAATGTTTTACAATTAACAGCTACGGAAAAAAGAAATGCAATTACTAAACGCATCCAAAGTTGTAAATACGTTTCCCCGCATTATATGCATGTTGACGGCACTTCATTTGCTGCACCGATTGTGTGCAGTGTTATAGTGCAAATGCTCGAAATAAATCCCTACCTTACCGTAAAGAAAATCCGTCATATTTTATTCAGCACAGCAAAAAGAATCGAGAGTATTTCACCAGAACGACAAGGTTTTGGCATTATCAAACCACGTAAAGCAATCCTGAAAGTTTTACAAAAAGAAAACATCATGAAACCATATACATCGCCCTTTATAAACCGGCAGAAAAGAACAATTGAGTTTTACATTGAAAATACTTGCGCGGAAGAAATTTCTCTTTCAGGAACTTTCAATCATTGGGCGCAGGATGTGTTGCTGATGGAACCTGCAAACAATGGGCTCTGGAAAATTGAGATACCGATGTTGCCGCAGGGCAAATATCATTACAAATTTTTGATTGACAAACATCACTGGATGGAAGACATTGATAATCCGTTCCGCGAGCCGGATGGTTTCAGTGGTTTCAATAGTGTACTTATTGTTGACCATCAAAATAATTAAGATGCTATTTGTAGAAATTTTCCTCTTCATCATTGCCATTTATTTGGCGTTCGGTTTTGCATTCATGATTCCATTCATCATAAAAGGTGTTGATGTAATTGATGAAGGTGCACATGGCAGCAGCATTGGGTTTCGCATTATCATCATTCCGGGCACAATTGTGTTTTGGCCCGTGTTGCTAAAGAAATGGATAAAGATGAAAAAGAATTTTATGAGACCAACTGAAGTGCATAAATGAAACTTCCGTTGCGTCGCACTCTTTTACTGCAGAATATAACTGAACATAATAAAGTTTTCTACAATTTAAAATACTCCCCTTTAGGGGTGGGGGTTTATGATAAAACCGCTACGCAAAAGACATTTACAAATCTGGACTGCATGGGCAGTATTGATACCAATTGGTATTATCAGCGCTATTCTTGTGCGGCCGGAATTGCCGCAAGACAAATTGCTGCAACCTGCTGCCACTGTAGCTTTGCCCATTATCTTAAAATCTCTTAATAAAGAAAGTTATACAATTAATATAAGAAGCAACAGTGACACGTCACAACTTCAGTTAGAATGGATAAACAAGAAAACTTTGACTTACCCAACAGCAACAATTTATCAAAACACGGCAAACACAAATAATATTGCTGATGCTGTATTAATCGGAAGAATTGAAGCAAGAGGAACTTATCATTTTGAGTTGAAGAAAAATTCGGATAACAATTATCATTTTATTCTTTACGACTTCATTCATCAAAAAACAATTGATTCAATAACATTTTAAAATCTCCCCCCTTAAGGGGGAGTAAGGAGGGGGCATGGGTGCATCATATCTTGCAGTCGGTTGGAACCGTCAGAAGAAAATATACGATTGGCTGATGTTTGCATTTTGTGTTAGTTATTTAGCAGCCTTTATTGTGCTTACTGCCATATTCAATCCTGAGTACACTTTTGAAACGACTCTTATTCGCTCTACGTCAACATTAGCCTTGATTCTGCTGCATGTAATATTAAGTATTGGTCCGTTAACACGCATCAATAATAAATTTTTACCGCTGTTGTACAACCGTCGTCATATCGGAGTTACGATGTTTTGTATAGTCCTTGTGCATGGAGTTTTCAGCATTTTACAGTTTCATTCACTTGGAAATGTAAATCCATTTGTTTCGTTGTTTACATCCAATACGCATTATGATTCTCTCGCCGATTTTCCTTTTCAGTCGCTGGGATTTTTTGCGCTCATCATTTTCTTTTTAATGGCAATTACCAGTCATGATTTTTGGCTGCACAATCTTTCACCAAAAGTTTGGAAAACACTGCACATGTTTGTTTATCTCGCATACTTTNTTGTGGTGATGCATGTAATGTTGGGTGTTATTCAATATGAAACAAATCCAGTGTTTATTATTATTATCGCTGTTGGCGCAACAACGCTTATTACTTTGCATTTAATTGCAGGAGCAAGAGAAGTAAGAAAAGATAATATTGAATACAAACTAAAGCAGAATGGTTATGTAAGAGTGTGCGACGTAAATAACATCCTTGAAGACCGCGCAAAAATGTTTTGCATAGAAAATGAACGCATTGCTGTTTTTAAAACCGCGGGTAAATTATTTGCGATAAGTAATGTATGCAAACATCAGAATGGACCATTGGGTGAGGGAAGAGTTTTGGATGGCTGCATTACATGTCCTTGGCACGGCTATCAATACTTACCTCACAATGGACAATCGCCGCCACCGTTTAAAGAGAAAGTTGCAACGTACGATGTAAAGCTTGTTGATAATGATGTTTGGGTAAATCCTTTGCCTTATCCTGAAGGAACAGAAAGACCTGGAGCGGTGATAAATATACAAAACCGAAAATTAGAAACAGAAAGCGTAAAAGGAGAAGAACGAGCGTCATAGTGCCCAAGAGAATTATAAGCGTTGAAGAGTGCCCCGATGCAGCACACAAACCTTTCTCGTGGTCTGCGACCACGCAACAAAGAATAATAGCAGCAATGAAGTTGGGCTCATAAAAAAATATAACAATGAAGAACGAAGAATTTTATATCGGCTGGATGGGGAATGCTCCCCCCATCTTTGCAATTACAATAAAAAAATATCTGCTTGTATTGTTCACGCTTGTAATTGTGCTCGGAGTATTGCTTGCATTATCGCAAAAGAAATTCGGTACCGGCAATTTTGAATTTGGAACACTTACCGAAGTAAAGGGAATCTATTCCAACACTCCTGTGCCCAATTTGAAAATAATTGATGGAAAAGATATTTGGGGCAATAAAAATTATATCACTGTTCCGTTGATTGGTTACGGTAAACATGGTGCTGAAGGAATTATAGCTCTCCTTGAAACAGAAAAAAATACTCTCTTGCAGGGAAAAGAAATCATTCTAAAAGGAACATTGTTGTACAATGATGGAAAATTATTAATGCAGATTGACGAAAATGATAAGCCATTATTGAGTGTTGCAGAAAATAAAATTGCTGAAGTTTCATCAAAAATAACAGAGCTCGGAACAATAGATGTAAAGGGAGAGATTGTTGATCCTAAATGTTATTTTGGTGTGATGAAACCAGGCGAAGGTAAACCACACAAAGATTGCGCAATACGTTGTATTCTTGGCGGTATGCCTCCTATGTTGAAAGTAACTGATAACGAAGGCAAACAAAATTATTATTTAATCGTAGGCAGCAATGGAGACAAAATAAATGAAGTGGTGAAAGACTTTGTTGCTTCACCTGTTGAGCTGCATGCAAAGGCAGTTCAATACAACGACTGGATTGTGCTTTATACAAATCCGAAAAATGGCCTGCAACATTACTCTTTTATCAAAGAACATTTTGGCAATACGTATGCTTCCTGCCCTTCATGCATAAAGTAATTTAATTAACTGGTTTTATAGATTGGCATCTTCGAGATATATTTTTCAATGGTTGACGGATTCATGTAGCGTTCGCGCATCATAGGCATTTTATTGATATTGTCTGCACCTTCCCAGTTTGTTGTATGCATTGTGTTTCGAATAAAATTGCTCCATGCCAGCAGTTGATAACCGAGCCCATGCGCGATACAAATACTATCCGTTCTGAATTCAAACCTGTCTATATAGCTCGCAGAAAATAAATGACCGATTCCTGAACCGATAAGGGATAACAATGTTCGTTGTTTGAAATCTGCAACATGACCAAGCTCATGCCCGATAATACCCACCTGTGCATTGAAATCCATCTTGGGTAATATTACCGGTTGAATTTGCTGCATGGAACTGTCGCTGATGATAATGGTGAATGTTCGTCTGTTGCCGGTCAATAATAAAGATGGAAAATTTGGCTTAGTCGTAAGGGTGGCAATGGCAGGTTTGTAAATAAAACGTATAGGCGTATTCTTCAGCTCGGGATAAAAAGAAAGCGCTACAAGCGTTGGTAAAGCAAATTGCGGAATGAGTGTTTTATATTTTCCAAACTCTTGCAAAAGACGAACACTGTCTTCTTTTGAAAAATCGCTGTGTTCAAAATGTTTGACAGGCTGTGGAGTTTGGGCATTGGCAATTGATATACTAAAAAGCATGAAAAATAAAAAAGAAAATGGTTTTATTCTCATGCGATAAAGTTAAGCAGCGCTTACCTTATCGAAAATCTCCTTATGTGCTACGTGTGTTTTTATTTCGTTAATTATATCTTCTGCTACTTCATGTTTTGATTTTAGCTCAAATCTTTTTTGAGTAAAATTCTTTTTAATAATGCAGATTTTATTGGTATCATATCCGAATGTTGCGTTAGCATCGTTCATAGAATTTAAAACAACCATATCGAGATTCTTTTTGCAAAGCTTAGCAACAGCATGTTGAAGTTCATCATTTGTTTCCAGTGCAAAGCCAACGGCAATTTGTTGGGAAGTTTTTATTTTGCCAAACTCATAAGCAATATCAACATTCTTTATCATTTTAATGATGAAAGCTTCGTCGTCTTTTTTTATTTTTTGTTCTGCAATTTGCGCCGGTCTGTAATCTGCTACCGCTGCAGCGAATACAGCTATATCAATCACTTGAAAGAAACGACAACATGCTAAATACATTTCATTTGCTGAATTAACTTTTACAAGAGTAAGATTCGGATGTTTCAGAGTAATGCAAACGGGACCGGATACTAAAAAAACTTTAGCGCCATGTTGCAAAAATGCCTCTGCAATAGCATACCCCATTTTGCCTGATGAATGATTGCTGATATAGCGAACAGGATCAATTGCCTCTTTTGTAGGACCGGCGGTTATCAATACTTTTTTATTGCGGAGGATACTTGTTGACATAGTTGTGATTTAAACAGCGGAGAAAATATTTTTCTGTTCAAATCTATTGTAAGAAGAAAAAATATTTTGTAAGATGAGTTACAAAATGAAGATGAATATATGCTGCATAATGATCGGAAAGTACAAGTGAGTGACACAACAGACGATGCCACGCATACTTCAGCCCGTATCAAAAAAATAAAAAAACTTAAGTGTTTCAACAACATTCAAACTCTCAAACCATCAAACACTCAAACACTCAAGCTTTATTAAGGCAAAATAATCCGTGAAGGCTTGTTTTTTATTTCCATGAGTTCTATATCGAATGTGAGGTCTTTGCCCGCAAGAGGATGATTTGCATCGAGCACCACAACTTCGTTACGAACTTCTGAAATAACAACAGGAATATAATCCCCCTGACCATTGCTCATATTGAGCGTCATACCCTCTTCTGGTTTTATATCGGGTGGAAAACGATCTACGGGAAATTCAAAAATCCTGTCTTCTTCAACAGAACCGTAAGCATCTTCGGCAGGTATATTTATGGTTTTCTTTTCACCTACACTCATGCCTTTTACACCTTCGTCGAAGCCGGGAATCACCGCACCGCTGCCTACTTCAAACTCAAGCGGCTCGCGACCCGTAGAAGAATCGAATGTAGTACCATCATCTAATTTTCCGTGATAATGCACTCTTACAGTATCACCATTTTGTACTTGTTGCATAAAACCTTTTTTTGTAAGATAATTTTAAAGCGGCATCAGAATTTTCAAAAAACATTACAGCTCAGCAATTCGATTCAAACTTATTCACAAAAATCTTGCATGAAAACTTGTTAATCGAAGAATAAAATTTAGAAAATAACTGACATCAATTGTGGCAAGATAACTGATAAAAATTTACCACCAACGATTTTTAGTTAACTTTCACGCATTAAATTTCGCGGATGAAAAAGTCTTTATTGCTTATTCTTCTTCTGANTATTTTTTTTGAAGCATCTGCTCAAATCATTGCTGCATCTGCACAAACCAAAACCAATGCGTTTAAAAGACCTGTGCCAAGCGTAAACAGTGTGAATAAAAAGCAACTGCAAACATCAAACCATATTTTGCCTGGTGCATATCAATCACAGGAATATATTCCGTTGCTTAAAGGAAAACGAATTGGCATATTCGCGAATCAAACCTCTGTGGTTGGTAATACTCATGTTGTAGATACCTTGAAAAAGCTTGGTGTTCTCATCACCAAAATTTTTGCGCCGGAGCATGGCTTTCGCGGCACTGAAGATGCCGGCGCAAACATTAAAACTTATACCGATAAACGAACAGGCATTCCTGTTATTTCTTTGTACGGAAGCAAAACAAAACCATCGAAAGCCGATGTGAGTGATGTTGATGTCTTGGTTTTCGATATACAAGATGTCGGGGTACGTTTTTACACTTACATTTCGTCGCTGCAATATTTTATTGAGAGTGCTATTGAAAATAATTTGCCGTTGATTATCCTTGACCGTCCCAACCCAAATGGTTTTTACGTTGACGGACCCGTACTGGATACGCCTTTCAGGAGTTTTGTGGGTATGCAACCCGTACCTGTTGTATATGGCATGACAATGGGTGAATACGCAAAAATGTTGCTTGGTGAAAAATGGTTGTCGTGGAAAGTGACACGCAAAACCGACGGCAATATTTCTATTGGTGAAGTTTTGGGTTTTGAAAGTGAGAAGACAAACTTTAAACTCACCGTAATTAAGTGTAAAAATTACACTCATAAAAGTCATTACATTTTGCCGGTAAACCCTTCACCCAATTTGCCGGATATGGGGTCTATTTATTGTTACCCCTACACGTGCCTTTTTGAAGGAACTGTTTTAAGTGAGGGCCGCGGCACTGAACATCCTTTTCAAATTTTTGGGCATCCAAATTTGCCTGATACGTTATTCAGCTTTACGCCACACAGCACGCTTGGTGCAAGCGATCCAAAGTTGAAAGACCAAAAATGTTATGGATGGAATATCTGTGGTACGAACAACGGCAAGTTCACCCAACTTCAATTAAAGTGGCTGTTGCAATCGTATAAACTTTTTCCTGATAAAGAGAATTTCTTTCTGCATCCAAAAAAATTCAATCCTCAACCGACCGATTTTTACTTTAACAAACTTGCGGGCAACAGCGAGTTAATGCAGCAAATTATGGATGGTAAAACAGAAGATGAAATTCGGCAAAGCTGGCAACCAAAACTGCAAGCATTTAAAAAAATAAGAATGAAGTATTTGTTGTACGCCGATTTTGATTCCCGCTAAGGCACAGAGAGTATTTACTGCAGTAAGAATCTATGATTATCCTTCACCTATTTTTGCAACATGCAAACACCATTCACCACTCACGACTCACCTTTAACGACTCACCATTCACACCTCCCGATTCATGATATGAAAATTATCTTCATGGGCACGCCGGATTTTGCAGTTGCATCACTCGATGCGTTGGTAAATGCAGGACATAACATTGTTGGTGTGGTTACTGCTCCTGATAAACCTGCCGGTCGTGGTTTAAAAGTGAATGAGAGTGCTGTAAAAAAATATTCCGTGAGGAAAGGATTGAAAATATTACAACCGGAAAAATTAAAGAGCCCTGTCTTTTTAGAAGAACTAAAGTCGTTGCAGGCAGATGTGCAGGCAGTAGTTGCATTTCGCATGTTGCCTGATGTTGTTTGGAATATGCCACCGCTTGGAACAATCAATGTTCACGCATCGTTGCTGCCACAGTATCGTGGTGCTGCACCAATTAATTGGGCAATCATTAATGGCGAAAAAGAAACGGGCGTTACCACCTTTAAACTTCAACATGAAATTGATACAGGCAATATTTTGTTACAAGAAAAAATTTCAATCGGTGAAGATGAAACTGTCGGAGAATTGCATGACAAAATGAAATTTATTGGTGCTGATCTTTTGGTGAAAACGTTACAAGGTTTAGCCGATGGAACATTGAAAGAAGTGCCTCAATCGTCAATCCTCAATCGTCAATCGTCAATCATTCATGCACCAAAAATTTTAACGGAGACTTGCAAAATTGACTGGGGCAAAACGATTGATGAAATTTATAATTTAATCCGCGGTCTCTCTCCTTATCCCGGCGCATTCACTTATCTCAACAATAAAATGCTGAAAATATATCGCTGTACAAAAGAACCCGTATTAAATGCATTTGATAATGGCATTGTAAAGAGCGATGGAAAAACATATTTAAAATTCGTTTGCAGCAATGGTTACATTTATGCCACCGATGTTCAGCTTGAGGGAAAAAAAAGAATGAGTATAGAAGAATTTTTGAGAGGATATAGAATGTGAGAGACGAATTACACAAATCGCACGAATTATGCAATAAGTTACTTGTCAAATCCTGCTAACTATTATACCGCGTTGCTGCCTCTGATACTTTTTTGATAAGTTTGATAAGCATTTGTTTTTAAATTGAGCATCAATGGCAGCAGCATGAGTTATGTTTATCTTATAAATGAATCTAACAAACTTACTCTCAATAAACCTGCAAATACAGACAGGGTTTATTACTCTGAACTTTTGGAGTGGTTTACCAACAATGCCTTTCGCAGCTTTAGTATAAAGTTTGTAGTGCAGGGAACCATTTATTACAGATGTGATCAAAAGGAGTACAAGGTTGAACAAGATCATTTTTTACTCACAAGTAAACAACCAAACGCGAAAGCCTACTTTGATTCTAAACAACCTGTAAAAAGTATTTGTATTGATATTTGCCCTTCCTCTCTCGCTGAAGCTTACACTGTTTTGCATTCATCCGGCAAACTTGATCTTGAAAATTTTATGGCGGGTTATTTTGATCACCCCCATTTTTTTGAACATGTTTACAATGTTCAGGAATCAGTGTTTGGAAAGCAGTTGCAAAAACTGGCGCACGCTTTAAAAAACGGACAATACTATTACGGCATGATAAATGAAGAATGGTTTTTACAGCTTGTGGAGCTTATTATTTTACAGGAGAAAGGAAATTATGTTTCACTAAACGGAATTGCTTCAAAAAAAATTGCCACACGAAAAGAAATTTATGAACGGCTGCTTCAAGGCAAACAATATATGGATTCTTTTTATTCTGCAAATCCGGATATTGCCACCGTTGCTAAAAACTGCAATCTTTCTGCATTTCATTTCTTCAGAAGTTTCAGGCAGGCGTTTGGGATTTCACCCTATCAATACATGATGCAATTGCGTTTAAAATACGCCTTAGAACTAATGCACCAGGAAAATTATTCTCTTACCGATATTTCAACGCTGTGCGGTTTTCCTGATCTGTTTACTTTCAGCAAGGCTTTTAAAAGAGAATACGGTGTTGCACCAAGCAGATACATTTGCATCAAGGCTTCCTGACTCTTGAGCATTTTGCGGATTGAATTATATTGCTAACACTCGTCTTCGTTCTAATAATTGCCAAATTTATATTTTTCTTCCTCGCAATCCGGAAAGCCACCCAAACATTCTTCTTCTTATTTACAGCAAAAACTAAATTTGATCCACGATACTACGCTTCAAACAAAAAAAGTGAAGGAGAAAAATTGAGAAAATGATTCATGAAATTTTCGATTTAATTGGTTCGCCTATTTTATGGCTTATGTTTATTTGTTTGTTTTTTGCAGAAAAAAAATTTCAACTGCGTAAACGCGTTCAGAAAATAACTGCACGAACCATTATTAATTTTATTGTTTCATTGCCGGCATTTGCACTGTTAAGAATTTTGCTGATACCCGAAATGGTGTGGCTGGCAATGTTGAATGAAAAGTGGCATTTTGGACTTATGTATTTGCTTCATCTTCCTTACTGGGTTGCCAATATTGTTGCATTTCTTTTACTCGATTACACAAATTATCTCTGGCATATTTTGAATCACAAGATACCGTTATTGTGGCGTTTTCATCTTGTGCATCATACCGATCATGATCTTGATGTAACAACGGCAGTGCGTTTTCATTTTGGTGAAATTATTGGCTCTGCAGTCTTTCGCGCCGCTGCTGTTTTCTTAATCGGCGCTTCGCCTTTAATAGTGTTGGTTTATGAAATTGTTTTTGAAGCCGCCACTCAATTTCATCACAGCAATTTAAAGCTTCCCTTCAGGCTTGAAAAAATTTTAAATAAAATTATTGTAACGCCACGAATGCACGGCATTCATCATTCGGTTATTCATGATGAAACAGACAGCAATTATTCTGTAATCTTTTCACTTTGGGATCGCATGCATCGCACTATCAGACTTGGCATTCCGCAAGATCAAATCGTGATTGGTGTTCCGGCTTACGATAACAAAGAAGAACTTACCATTGGTTATTTGCTGAAACTGCCTTTTACAAAAATTCGCAAATGGCCTGAAACTGATGGCAAAAGAACATACAGCGAGAACAATGAAATGGAGCCGTAAAGACTGCTATTATAAAACTTACTGTGTCTTAAAACTTTGCACCAATTGATCTTTCGGTACTACTTTTACCTTGGTGCTGTCTTTTAATTGTTTGCTCACTACATCGTAAGGGCCTGTTACCACTTCATCGTTAAGGTTAATACCTTGTTTTATTTCAATGTAGTTGATATCTTGTATATCTGTCTTTACAGGCTTCTTGCGCACTGTTCCGTCTTTCTGCACAACAAAAACGACTTCTTCTATATCCTCATCGCCCGATGCTGTTGTACTCTCGCCGTCATTATTATTATTGTTGTTATTATTATTTTGATCTTTTGTATTCGGCGCCTTTCCAGAATTTTTATCTCTCGTTGTAACTGCATTCAAAGGAACAGAGAGAACATTCTTGTGTGTACTCGTTTGTATATCAGCGCTTGCACTCATATTGGGTCTGAAAGGAAAAGGCTGCCCTTTCACAATCAAATCCTGATAACTGCTTGATAACAATCGAATATGCACCTGATAATTTGTAACCTGTGTAGAATTTGAAATAGAAGACGATGCTGTTGTTGATGCAAGCGATTCGGGATTGGCAATTTTATAAACAATCCCTTTAAACTTACGGTTATTAAATGCATCCACTTCAACAAGAGCAGTGTCACCGATTTTTACTTTAGGAATATCGTTCTCGCCAACATCAACCTGCGCTTCAATACTGCTAAGGTCTGCAATGCGCATCATTTCTGTACCTGCCATTTGTGCTGTGCCCACAACACGTTCGCCTTTTTTCACAAGCAACAAACTCACCACACCATCCATAGGTGCAACAATCGTTGCACGGCTAACATCTTTATTGGCACGGGTTAAACTTGCCATAGCACTTTGCACATTTGCTTGGTTTGCTTTTATAGCATCAGAGGCTGCATCATAGTTTGCTTTTGCTGATAAATATACCTGTTGCGCTTGCTCAAATTCTGATTGTGAAATTACTTTTTGATCAAGTAAAGTTTTTTGTCTTTTATAGGCAGCCTCCGACTGGTCAAGCGTTGCTTTTAATGCATTTAATTGTGATTTAGAGTTAGAAACCTGTGCTTCTGATTGTGCAACAATTGCAGCAGCCTGATCACGTTGCGATGCATATATATCTGCATAAATTTTTGCAAGTATTTGTCCGCGTTTTACCGTGTCTCCTTCTTCTACATTTAACTCAACTATCTCACCCGAAATATCAGGACTTACTTTTACTTCCACCTCAGGAAATACTTTGCCGCTCGCCGTTACAATCTCTGTAATGTTGCGTAATGCGGCTTTTTCGGCTGTTACTTTTGTTCCTTCATCTTTACCAAAAACACCTGCTTTACTCATTGCTATCAAAGCAATAACAAGCACGATGAGTATTCCGATTATCCATTTTAATTTTTTGCTCATACAAAATTTTTCGAGGTTGAAGAAGATTAGAATTTCACGCCCTGACCTTTATAAAATTCAAGCACTTTCATTTTAAAAACATAATCATATTTTGCGGATACCTGATTAATTTTTGCTGTAAATAAATTCGTTTGAATAGTGATATAATCTATCGTTGACATAATTCCTATCTCATATCTTTTGGAAGCAAGATCAAATGCGTATTGCTGCGTTTGTACTGCTTTTGTCGTTGCATTATATTTTTCAAGCGCTGAAACTGCATTGCTATGTGCCGTATAAATATTTTGCTGCAAAGTAAGATTGTCTGCACGCAATTGCAGTTTTGCATTTTCTACATTTAGTTTCGCTCTTTCATAATTGCTGCGTAATTGCCGGCCGTTTAAGATAGGAATGTTTATTTGGATGCCTATTGCCTGACTGAAATTAATATTTGTGATTTGCCGGAAGTACGGTACTTTCCTGTAAATGGGAAAAGCTCCTGTGTTTACAACATAATCACCCCCATGCGTAAAAATAGTATCACTGAAGGGTTGAAAGCCTATAGGTTCCTGATAAGTATTTCCGTAATTACTTCCTAATTGACCAAAGGCACTTACAGTGGGATACATAGCCCCTCGTGCACTTTTTACCAAATATTGTTGTGACACGATACGCAAACTATCGAACTGTTGCAAAGGCTGATTTGATAATGCAAGCTGGTAAACATTAGCAGGTTCAAGTTCAGACAATGGCGGAATAGGAATTTGATCAACATCAGGAGTGGAGACCACAAAAGGTGTTGATTCGTCCAAATTCAACAGTGCTATCAGTTGAATTTTATTTTGATCTGCTGTTCCTGTCGCTGTTACATAATTGCTGCTGTCTGTCGCAAGCTGTGCTTCTAATTGTGCTGCATTCAATTCAGGCATACTGCCGGCTTCCACTAATTTTCTGGTATTGTTTAATTGAGCTGTAGTTTGATCTATTTGCACCTTTGCAATATTTGACTGCTCAATAGATAATAAATATTGCAGGTAAGCAGCAGCAACATTTAATGCAATATCATTTCGGGCTTTATCTATGCCAATTCGATAAGCTTCTTCATCCTTTTGTGCTGCGAGAAGATTATTTTTTAAGTTGAAGAAATTGAATAAAGTAATTCCACCTTGCAGAGTATAGCTTTGAAAAAAAACCTTGTTATTGGTGAACTGGTTCGAAGTTGGATCAATGCTTCGTCCAAACTGGTAGCCTGCCTGCGTATTAAAACCAAGTGTTGGATAAGTTTGTGCTTTTGACAGCTTCGTTTGTAGTGCAGCCAGCCTATGTTGTACATCGGCTTGAAGAACTGTAATGTTATGTTCAATAGCGTAATCAACACATCGTCTTAAGTCCCATTTCTCCTGTGCAAATAAAAAAGAGGGTATAAACAGTAATACCCCTAAAAATCTTTTTACCATAAAACAAATGTAATTGAAAGCACATTTTTCAATTGCTAATTTTTCGATAAGCGGAAAGCAATAAGTTTAGCAGGTGCTTCGGTTTTAAGTTTTGCATTTTTTGTTTTTATGAGCCAAGCTGAAGTTTTTCATAGCATCACCTGTTGCGTCGCACTCTTCAACTATACCTCTCTTTCAAATTTTTTAAGAAGATAAACAGTTTATCTGTTTGCACACTCACTACTCACTATTCGCCACTCACCCTCAACAACTTCATCAAAGGTCTCTGACTTATCTTGTACACTTGCACTATCGCAGTAATCAAAAGTACAATACCAATTATCCAATTAATCAATGTTTGGTTAAATAGCAATTGATGAATAATATAATTGCCGCCAAAAATAAAAACAGCAAAACCTGCAAGCGTTCCTAAGCCAATGCCGGTTGTGTAAAAATTGTAGTTGTTGTTATTTGTATGTAAAATATTTTTCTCAATAAGAATGGTGCTCCATCCAAACCAAAAAATAACGTGCAAAGGGTTAAGTGCACTCAATAGCATTCCACTAAAAAATGCATTTGATGCTTCAGCAGGAACAATAGAAGAAATTTTTTGCATGTTGATTGCTGCAATTAAACTGTTGATAGAAAGTAAAAGAATCAAAGCAGTTGTGATCCATTCAAACAATCTGAAAAGTTTAATACGCTTGCTAACCCAATTCATAGCACGCAGAGTAGTGAAAACATAGACAAGCTCTACAATCATTGCCCCAATGGCAAATACAAATGCGCTCTTTACACCATTTTCAACAGATAGCTGTGTTGCAGTTACATTCAAAACCCCCAGCGGCAATGAACCTAAAAAACTAATCATTGCTCCCCAATAAAAAACCTTCATCAATTGTTTCATCCCAAATTCCTTTACGCTGCCTGTGCAGTTTTTTTATACTTTATTGTTGATGATGCTACACCAAATTCTTCAGGCACTTTTACAGAAGACACTTCATTAATACCAACTCTTATCAGCGCCATGTGATGAACAGTATGTTCCAAATTATATACCAGTTCACGGAAATAGTTCGTAGAAATAATAANAGTGTCATTTGAATTTTCATCATACGCTGCTTCGAGTAATAAGTTCTTATCGTGCGTGAAAAACTTGGCAGGAATTTCTTGCAGCAACGCTAACGCAACTTCTTTGTTTGATTCAATTGTATAATCACGCTTTCTTTTTTCATAATTAATCAACCCGTTTTCATAACCCTGTTCAAGGCAAATAAAGAGTTCAATGATATGCCTTACATGCTGACCAATNGTTGCATTAAAAAGTGTAGGGCATTGTTGTGTGTATTCTTCATTACTTAANTGCTGCAGCGAGTTGCTTAATTGCACAAATACATTTTGGATGGCTTTTTGAATTTTCATAAACTATGATTTTGGTTGATTGATATTTTTTGCAAATACTTTTAATGAAACATTTAATTTATCGCTTAACATCAAACTGCTTTTGCCTACAGTGAAATCTTTTCGGTTCAATGAAAAACTTCCCGTGAATAAAAAACCATTTGGTTGTTCTTCAACTACGAACGGGAAAGAGATTTCTTTCACAATTCCCTTTATCATCAGTTTTCCTTCAACGATATAATTTTTCTTGTCGCCTTTGCTTATAAGTTTTGATGAAACAAAACTGATAAGGGGAAACTTCATCACATCAAAATACTCTTCATTCTTTAAATGATTATCTCTTGCAGTAATGCNGGTTGAAATAGTTTTAGCATCTACATTTACGTTGAATGAGCTTGAAAAAATATTTTCAGGTTCAAATGCAATCGTTCCTTTCAATCCCTTGAATGAGCCGCTTGTGTTTATGCCAAAACTTTTTATCGCAAACACAATAGAAGAAGTCTCATCAACGGGTATATAGTGTTGAGCCTCCGCAACACCGCCCAGAACTAATGCACTCAATATACTGAATAATTGCTTCATGTTACTTCAATTCGCTGCTTCCAAATAAATGATTATAAAGCTGACAATGAATCAATGCATATTTATAAACTGTAAAATCCGGCTTGCCCGGAATATCATAGACCTGACTGCCGCTGACAGATTTTAATTTTCCCAAATCAATAAAATGTACAGGCTGCATTTCGTGCGAAAGATATACGTGAAGGTCAGGNCCGTTAGATGTGTTGAAGCTATCCAGCAAAAGTTTATACTGAACACTGTCTGTTAGAATTTTTACAGAGCCCTTAACTATTCCGTAAGGTCCATTGATAAAACTGCCGGCATAAGATTCTTTTAAGCCGCCTGTATCAATCGGATTATTAATAGCATCGGTTGGCGCATTTAAATTTTTAGAGCATGCTGCAAATGCAATACTTATCACCATCAATATCGTTACTCTATTTTTCATCTTATTTAAAATTGTACGAAACACCAATACCCAATGCATTCACTTTATTCCTGAAGCGATTAACCAATGTTCCATCGGGCGCTGTTTGTTTTATAGAAGTAGTTTTATATTCTGCAAACAAAAATTGATATACACCTTTAATGCTCCAACGTTTATCAATCCTGTATTTCAAAAAGAATTCAGAGTTTAAAGTGCCTTTATCATTATCGCCGGTGAGCAACAAGTTAAACGGTGAAGGTTTTGTTGATGCTTCTGTTGTTGTAGCGCCGTTGCTCGTAAGTATGCTGCTCGTGTTTCTTCCAAACGAAACNCCAATTAAATCAATATTGAATCCGCCATATAATCTGTCGCTGAAGTTGTACCCAAAGTTTGCCGAAATATTCAATGCATTTATGAAAGGGCGTTGCACTGTGAGGGTATCCCAGTTCTGTGTTTCTTGTGCTGCAAAAACAATCACAAAAGGAATTGTTGTTGAGCGTGCAAGTTTTGCGGGCGCAGTTACAAAATCTTTTTTAGTACCGAAGTAGCTTGTCCATCTTACACCGAGTCCCGCTTCCCATTTTTTTCTTTTCCACAATTTTCGGTTGTGCACATACGATGCAGAAACAGCACCCTGCGAAGAGCCTATCGCTCCTGTTACATCTGCAAAAACATTTTTGTTTTGTGCATGTGTAGTTATAAAAGTTATAACACTAAATAAAAACATCAGCAATTTTTTTATCCTCATATTGCTGCTTAATACGAAACCATGAATAACTCCTTGCATTAAAAAAAATTTTTAGTAAAACTATTTCGTGATGAAAGCATGTAATGTCAACTGTATTACATGAAGGAAAAATTAGTGTAAAGATTTTTTTTGAACTAAGCTGCATTATTACNATGAGACTTGGCTGGGTCGCACTCTTGTACGTTTAGTCCACTATTCAACAAATTACCCTCATAGACACATGGAAACATAGAGACACAAAGAAAAACCTATGTGAATCTATGTGTCTATGTGTCGAAGAAAAGATGAATAGAATTCAAAACGATGAAGTGAGTGACACAACAGACGATGCCACAAAGAACTATGGCTCACTCCATAAAAATTCTCAACAATTCCCAATGCATTTCTCACAAAATATTGGGATGTTCCCAAAATATTGGGAGAGTTTGAGTGATGAATTGTTACAAAATGTTAAATCGTAAAATTTTTGTAATGCAGTGCTGTAAGGGGTTTCAGAGGATTGCGTCTTTGCATAAAAAATTTTCGGCACGCAGATTGGCTTATACCTCTTGCAAATCAAAACCAAAATGAATCTTCACATCACAACAAAAGAATTGAAAAAGGAAGTTGCCGAAAATATAAACTTATTGCTTGTGCATTTCAAAACAGAATGGAATGGAGCATGCCAAATTTTAGCGCCGGTTTATGAAGAGCTCGCAAGCACATATAAAGACACTGCAAAATTTTTTACAATTGATGCAGAGAAAAATAAAACGGCAATGCATGAATATGGTGTGATGGAAATTCCCACAATTCTTTTTTTCAAAAATGGCGAAGTGATAGATTATGTGAGCGGGCTTGCGCCAAAAAATATTATCATTTCAAAAATTGAAAACGCGTTGACAACTACCAATAACTAAAACAATTTATAAATTAAAAAATCCTTCAGCCATGTTAGAAACAAAATACATCTACTTAAAAAGCAATTCTCTTTTTAAAGATTTGGATGAGACCAAACTAATGGAGTTAAGCACGGTTGTAAAAGTGCACAATGTTTATCGCAGTGAAACCATCAACTACGGCGATGGCGAATACACTAAAATTTATTTTGTTGCAAAGGGCAAAGTAAAAATTGCCGAAGCAAATGACAGAGGCGATGAGCTGATAAAAGATATTCTTGCCGAAGGTGATTTCTTTGGCGACTTAAGTCTTGATGGCAACATCTCTTTTGATGAGTATGCTGAGGCGCTCACGGCAAATACTATCGTATGCTCGTTTAAAGTAAGTGATTTTAAAAGAGTACTGCAAACCAATCCGCACATAGCGTTGANCTATGCTAACAAAGTGAGCAGCAAGTTGAGAAAGCTCGAAAACCGTCATGCAGATCTTGTGTTCCGGGATGCCAAAGCAAGATTGATTCATTTCATCAAGAACTGGGCAAGAATGGATGGCAATCGCATTGGCGATAAAATTGTGCTGCCAAATTATCTTACACACAGTGATATTGCCGGTTTTATTTCAACAAGCCGCCAAAGTGTAAATGTGTTGTTGAATGAATTGAGAGATTCAGGAATGTTGTTTTATAATCGTAAGAAAATTGAATTGAATGACCCGCGAATGTGGAATTGATTGCTGAAGCTGTTATGNATTAAGCGAATGTATTCTTTTTCTTCTCACAATATAAATTACATTTTATGATACACTATACATATAACGAGAAACAAATAATAGCGACTATGAAATTTACAGGCTTCACAAGGCAGGAGGCTATAGATTATCTCAATGTTCTTACAGAAAGAAATAATCAAAATAGAATCAGGATGGAACAGGAAAGCAAAGCCTTTGATGAGCTAATCGCATCCTTCAATTCCCGGCCAGCTTATTTAGCCAACTAATTNNTTTCATTTAGCGTCAGAAATTTTTATTTTATTTAAGTTTCTGCACGGCGTTTTTGGATGACAATCCTTAATTGAAAATTGTAAATGAACATTACACAACAGCGATAAAACTTGGAAAGTTTGTAAGTTGACCGACAGAACTGCATTTCAATCCGTACTATTTTCACACTTACATTTTACTGATTTAAAATTAAACAACTGCATGTCATCGCTTTGCCTTTACTTTAAAGTGCATCAACCATACCGCCTGAAAAAATATCTTAAACAAGATGTTCAGGTGTGCAGTTGTTATGAAGATGCAGCAACAGATGAAGCGAACATAAATAAAGTTGCAAATGAATGTTACTTGCCTGCAAATGAAATTATGTTCAAGGCGATTGAAGCAACTAAAGGAATATTTAAAGTGGCTTTTTCAATCAGTGGTGTAACATTGGCTTTGCTTGAAAAATACAGACCGGATGTAATTGAAAGCTTTCAGTTTTTGGTTAATACCGGTTGTGTTGAAATGTTGGGTGAAACATATTATCATTCATTGAGCTCTTTGCATTCGAAAAAGGAATTTCAGCGGCAGGTAAAAATGCATGCAACGTTAATTCACGATTTATTTGGACAATCACCAAACGTATTTCGCAATACTGAATTAATTTATAACAACAGTCTCGCNGNCCTTGTTNCTGCTCTGGGTTTTAAAGGAATTTTGTGTGAAGGAATTGAGCGGCTGCTAAATGGAAAAACAGTAAACAAAATCTGTACAACTCCCGCTGCAAATATTCACCTGCTGCTTCGCAATGTTACTTTAAGCGATGATATCGCATTCCGTTTTGGAGAAGAACAATGGGACAAGCATCCGCTTACTGCTGAAAAGTTTGCGGAGTGGATTCACCTTCACGAAAGCGATACACAAGTTATCAATCTCTTTATGGATTATGAAACTTTTGGCATTTACAAGAAAAAAGAAACAGGAATTTTTGATTTTCTTAAAGCCCTGCCACAAGCCGTTTTGAGCAATGCAGACTGGAAGTTCAGTTTACCATCAAAAGCAATTAAAGAATATGGAGCAAGCGATGTTTATGATGTTCCAAAAACAATTTCGTGGGAAGACAAATCGAAAGAATGTTGTGTATGGTGTGAAAACATGATGCAAAATAATACGCTCAAAAAAATTTACAGCATTGAAAAAATGGTATTGCATCACAATGATGAAGCGCTGTTAGAAACATGGGGCAGATTGCAGTGCGCCGATTATTTTTATTACATGGCTGATAGCAATTGTGCACATGCAAAAGGTCGCTATTCCAATCCCCATGAAACACCACAAAATGTGTTTGAGTATTACAACAACATTATAACAGATTTTGAAATTTCGCTGATAAAGAAAATGATGGAGCCATCGCAGCGATTTTATTATAGCTCCATCGGAAATTTATATTAAATCGTGAGACGTGAAACGTCAAACGTGAGAAGTAAGTCTCACATGTCACCTTTGTNTCTGAGTTGAGATTTTCACTATCATAAATACAACAAACACAAAAAACCAAACATATAATGGAGAAGAAAAAATTACAAGATCAGGTTGCAATTGTTACAGGCGCCAGCAGTGGTATTGGTGCAGGCTGTGCAAAAGAACTTGCAAAAGCCGGAGCAGCAGTAGTTGTGAATTATCCAGTGCCAGCGGGCAAAGCAATGGCAGACCAAGTAGTTGAAGAAATTGTTGCCAACGGTGGAAGAGCAATAAGTTATAAATGCGATGTAAGCAAAGAAGACGAAGTGAAAAAAATGTTTGCTGATGTTGTTGCTCAATTTGGAACGGTTGATATTCTTGTAAACAATGCCGGTTTACAAAAGGATGCACCGTTTACAGAAATGACACTTGAGCAATGGAACTTTGTGTTGGGTGTAAATCTTACCGGCCAGTTTCTTTGTGCAAGAGAGGCCATCAAAGAATTTTTGAGAAGAGGTGTAAATGGCAAATCAAAATCCGCCGGAAAAATTATTTGCATGAGCAGTGTGCATGAAGTTATTCCGTGGGCTGGTCATGCGAATTATGCAGCCAGCAAAGGTGGTGTTATGCTGATGATGAAAACCATTGCGCAGGAATTCGCACCAAAGAAAATTCGCATCAATAGTATTGCACCCGGAGCTATTGCAACGCCAATTAATCATGATGCATGGGATACTTCGGAACATTTACAAAATCTTTTAAGACTTATTCCGCAGAAAAGAATCGGCCAGGTTGAAGATATCGGCAAAGCCGCAGTGTGGCTTGCAAGCGATGATGCAGATTATGTAAACGGCACTACCTTGTTTGTTGATGGCGGAATGACTTTGTATCCGGGGTTTGAGGATAACGGGTAAAGTCTGAACCATGATTTGGGGAGATTTTAAGGATTATTAGGAAAATTATTTCGT
>JGI25406J46586_10000209_pt1 | contig 26045 bp, 38 predicted proteins | sample TabmetS4T2R2_FD_46586 | JGI IMG/M metagenome (IMG submission 46586) | reverse complement strand
GGGCCGACCTGCCGCCGGAGCTCCTCCCCCAGGCGATCACCGGCACCCTGCACATCGTCACCCGGTTCGCCCGCAGCCTCGGCACGGACCCCGCGGCCATCGGCCACCAGGTGGCCGACCTCCTGCTCGACGGCTTTGTGGCGCGCTGACCGCGGAGGCGCTATCTTCATAACCGAGATGTTCTAAAGCAGATTGGTTATGAAGTGGCAGCAGATACCCTCAGCCTGGTGTTCGGGGCTCTCGCCGACCCGACGCGCCGCGCGATCCTGGCGCGCCTGGCCCACGGCGACGCCCCGGTCGGCGAACTGGCACTCCCCCACGACATGTCCCAGCCGGCGATCTCCCGGCACCTGAAGGTGCTGGAGCGTGCGGGCCTGGTGTCCCGCCACCGCAAGGCGACCGCCCGGCTGAGCCACCTGGAGGCGGCGCCCCTGCGCGAGGCCACGGAGTTCCTGGCGGAGTACCGGCAGTTCTGGGCGGCCCGNCACCAGCGCCTGGACGCACTGCTGGCCGAACTGCAGGACGAGCAATGAGCGTCACGCACGTGGCGGCCCCACCCGGGACCCCGCAGATCATGATCACCCGCCGGTTCGCCGCGCCGAGGGCGTTGGTGTACCGGGCGTACACCGAGCCCGACCTGCTGGTGCGCTGGTGGGGCATGGACGAGCACAGCACGCGCGTGGACCGCTACGAGTTACGCGACGGCGGCCGCTGGCGCTTGGTCAGCACCGACGGCGAGGGCGTGGAGCACGGTTTTCACGGCGTGTTCCACGGCGACCCGGCCCCGGCCGGCTTCGTCCAGACCTTCGAGTACGAGGGCGTGCCGGGCCGGGTGTCACTGGACACGTACAGGTTCACCGACCACGGCACGGAAACGACGGTCGAGTCGCTGACGGTCTTCCAGTCCACAGTGGACCGCGACGACATGGTCGCCGAGCACATGGAGTACGGCGCCCGGGAATCCGCCCGGCGCCTCGCCGACCTACTGACCGAACTGGGGTAACGTCATGCGCAAGCTGATCGAACTGACCCACGTCTCCCTGGGCGGCACGATCGATCCCCTGGACTGGGCCATGCCCTACCTGGACGACGACCATTTCGCGTACTCGACGTCCCTGCTGGACAACGCGGACGCCCTGCTCCTCGGCCGAAAGACCTACGAGGGCCTGTCGGTCGCCTACCCCGCCATGCCGCCCAACGCGTTCGTCACCCGCATGAACACCATCCCGAAGTACGTGGCATCCCGCACGCTGACGAACACGACCTGGAACGCGGAGGTGGTCAAAACCGACGTGATCGACTTCGTGACGGAGCTGAAAACGCGGCCGGGCAACCACATCCTGAAGTACGGCAACGGCCCGCTGAGCACGACACTGCTGCGGAACAACCTGATCGACGAGTTCCACCTCCTGCTCACCCCGGTAGCCGTGGGCAAGGGCTACCACCTGTTCGAAGACCTGGACGACGACCCGGCGCTGACCCTGGCCGCGACACACCAGTTCGGCAGCGGCGTCCTGGCCCTCGTTTACACCCCTACCTCCCACTAGCCTTTCGCCGTAGTGTTCGTGAGGTGAACTGGGGCTTCTCGTCGTCACAAAGATTCGTCGTACCCGCGGCAGCCGTGCTAGGCGCATTCGTCCTGGCCGCTCCACCGGCGCATGCCGACACCGGCGTGCCCTGCGACCCGGCCGCGCTGGTCCAGGCAGTCAGCGCGGCCAACGCGTCCGCCGCTGCGGACACCCTGTCCCTGGCGCCGAACTGCGTCTACACCCTCACCGCACCGGCCGACACCACCTGGGTCGCCGGCCTGCCCGCCATCAACGGAACGCTCACCATCAACGCAACCACGCCACGATCGCCCGAGCCCAGGACGCCCCGCGGTTCCGGCTGATCTCCAACTGGGGCGACCTGACCCTCAACGAGGTCACCCTCACCGGCGGCCACACCCCTGACGGTGTCGGCACCAACTTCAGCGGAGACGGCAGCCCGGGCGGCTCCGGCGGGGCCATCGAGAACTGGGGCCCGCTGACCATCACCAACAGCGTGATCACCGGTAACGCGACCGGCGCGGGTGCTCCCGGCCCGGATGCCACCGACACCATCGGAGCCGGCCGCGGCGGCCTGGGCGGCACCGGCGGTGGCGTGTCCTCCTACGATCTCGACGCGGTGCCGCTGACCATCACGAACAGCCAGATCACCGACAACGCCACCGGCGCGGGTGGCCGCGGCGGCAACGGCACCGGCACGAAGCCGGGCGCCCGAGGCGGCTCAGGCGGCTTCGGCGGTGGCGTCGATCTGATCAGCGGCACCACCCTGCGGCTCACCGGCAGCACGATCACCGGCAACACCACCGGAAACGGCGGGCAGGGCGGCACGGGCGGCCCGGCCGGCGGCGGCGCGGGCGACGGCGGCAGCGGGGGCACCGGCGCCGGCGTGTTCGTGGCCACCAGGCCGAACGAACCTCTGAGCCCGCTGATCACCGACACCACGATCTCCGACAACCAGGCAGGCCGTGGGGGCGACGCCGGCACAGCGGGCCCGGGCGGCTACGCGGGCTGGGCCGGCTTCGGCGGCGGCGGTGGCGGGCTCGGTGTCTTCTACGACACCCTCACCCTGGACGGGGGAACCGTCAGCGACAACACCGCGGGCGACCCCGGAGCGGGCACCTTCCCCCTCCCCGCCTCGGGCGGCGGCATCTACACCCTGAGCGCACACGTCACGCTGACCAACGGCGCCACGGTGAGCGGAAACCACCCCGACAACTGCGACTCCGTCGCCGACGTGCCCGGTTGCGTCAACGACCAGCCCGCCGCCCGCACCCGGCACACCGGCGAACGCTCCGTCCGCCAGCTCAACGACCTCGTCATCGCCGAACAGACCGCATCCTCGGCCGACTACCGCCGATGACGTAGCGGCGGGGTACCGCATGCGTGGGACGCTCGGGCAACGGGTGGTGGCCTAACGTTGGCCCATGTTGCCTGTTGCCGCGGTCGTGGCCGCCGCCGCGTTGGGGGTGGCCGCGATCCCGTTCGGGTTGGTGGGCTGGGCGGCGATCGTGATCCTGCCGGCCGCCTACTACCTCGGTGTCGCCGCGAACCAGCGCAGCGTGCTGCTGGCGGTCGCCGCGGCGTCGGGTGGGTTCGCGGTGGCGGCGACGCTGGTCGCGGACGGCTGGTGGACGGAACTGGGGCCGATGGCACTGGCGGCGCTGGTGGTCGGCGCCGCACTCGGGGTCGCTGTCCGCAGCCGGCGCGAGGCGACCGAACAGCGATCACGCCGGCGGTTCGTGGAGGAACGGCTGCGAATCGCCCGCGACGTGCACGACCTGGTCGCTCACCGCATCGCGGTCGTCACCGTGCAGGCGGGGGTGGCGGGCCACCTGCTGACCGAACGCCCCCAGGCCGCNGCCGANGCNCTGGNCCACGTGCGGACCGCNGGCGCGGAAGTCCTCGACGAACTCGGCAGCCTGCTCGCGGTNCTCCGTGACCCCGANGGNCCGGCGACGCCGGTGGGGGCGACGCCCGGGTTGACCGACCTCGATCGGCTGGTGGACTCGTTCGCCGCGGCCGGGCTGCGGGTCGACCACACGGTGTCCGGGGAGGCAGGGCCGGTGCCGGACACCGTCGCGGCGGCGGGGTACCGGATCGTGCAGGAAGCGTTGACCAACGCGGCCAGGCACGGCAACGGCCACGCCCGGCTGGTCCTGGCCTACGGTCCGGACCGGCTACGCATCGACGTCCGCAACCCGTGCCCGCCGAGGCGTGCCGCCGGTCGCGGGCATGGCCTGACCGGCATGCGCGAGCGGGCCGCCGCGCTGGGCGGCACGCTGGTGGTGGGCCCGGCGCCCGACGGCGAGTTCGTCGTCGAGGCCACCCTGCCGTGGGCACGGCCGTGACGATCCGGGTCGTGCTGGCCGACGACCAGACGCTGATCCGCGCCGGGTTCCGCGCCCTGATCGACGCCGCGGACGACCTGCAGGTGGTCGGCGAGGCGGGCACCGGCACCGAGGCGGTCGAGTTGGTCCGCACCTCCCGCGCCGACGTCGTACTCATGGACATCCGCATGCCGGGACTGGACGGCCTGGCCGCAACCAGGGCGATCACCACCGACGACAACCTTGCCGGTGTGCGGGTACTAGTACTGACCACGTTCGAAGTCGACGAGTACGTCTTCCAGGCACTGCGTTCCGGTGCGAGCGGCTTCCTGGGCAAGAACGTGCGCCCGAACGTCCTACTCGACGCGATCCGCACCGTGGCCGCCGGCGACGCACTGCTGTCCCCCACCGCGACCAGAAGCCTCATCTCCCGGTTCCTAGCCCAACCGGCGCACCTCGACGGCGCCGTCCCGGAGAACCTGAAAGCGTTGACCGACCGGGAACGCGAGCTGATCGCCATGGTCGCAACTGGACTGTCCAATGACGACATTGCCGGTCGGCTCCAGCTGTCGGTGCTCACCGTCAAAACACACATCAACCGAGCCATGACCAAGCTGGGGGCCCGGGACCGCGCCCAACTGGTGGTCATCGCCTACCAGTCGGGACTTGTCAGCACCGCGCCCTGAACGCGCTACTGTCCCTGCGGTACCCCGACAAGCCCACCCCGGAACGACGACACGGCCCCGCCCGAACGGCAGCCTGGGCGGCATGCCCACAACATCTCGCGCCCCGCTGAAGGTACTGCGTCAACTGCTCGTGCTGCTGCACATGGCGACCGCGTTCGGTTGGCTGGCCATCTCCGCCGCCATGCTGTTGCTGTTCACCCACGCCACCCGTCTCGACGACCCAGCGGCCCGGCACGACATACTCGCCGTCGCCGCCTATCTCGACGACAACCTACTGGCCGACTTCTCCTTCATGACCGTCTACACCGGCCTGATGCTGGCCGGCCTCACGCCGTGGGGCTACACCAGGTTCTGGTGGGTCACGGTGAAGCTCACCCTGGCACTGGGTTGCGCACTCGGCAGCCGCGCGATCTTCACCCAACTACTCGCCGACGCCACCGCACCCGGCCGTCCAATCCCTGGTGAGGCCCTGATCCTGACCACCACCCTCATGATCGCCGCAATCGCGTCTCTCGCCTGGGTCGCCCGCACCAAACCCTGGGGCCCCATCCGCCACCGGCCACCAACCCAACCCTGGGCACCCCCGGCGCTGTGGATCCTCGTCATCCTCGCCCCAGTCGCCGACTACGTCACGGACCTCCCGCTGCAAGCCATCCCCGCAGCCATCGTCCTGGGGCACCACGCACTCGCCACCCACCGACAGCTCATGTCCCGCTCACGACGACCAGTGACCCGCTAGCCAGAACCACGCTGGGTCAGGAACCAACCGCACCGTGGGGGTGTGGGGGGTCGCCCCCCACAACAAACAAGGACCTGGGGAAGGCGCGCAAGCGCCGAACAGGCCAAGCGTGGGCGCAGTCGAGGCCCTTTCCAAGGCGACATACCAGACAAAACGGTTACTTGAGATTGCTGCGGCTTGGAATAGCGAACCTCAAGCCTGCGTCCCGCCTCCGCCCCGTACCGACTGCCGCACCGCACGACCGCTAAGCCCTCACGAGGTCGACGAACTCGCGAAGGCTTACCAAGCCGGCGCTACCGTCTTCCAACTGGCCATACAGTTTGGCCTCCACCGCACCACCGTCGGCCGGCATCTCAAAGCCAAAGGCATCGACACTCGGTCAGCCGCCATCACCGACGACGAGATGAAGGACATCATCGAGCTCTACCGGACGGGCTGGGCCATCACCCCCATCGCCAAGCAGTACCGCGTCAGCAGCACCGCCATCCGTAGTCGCCTCATCGCCGCTGGCGTCACGCTGCGTCCCAGGGGCTGGCCGAACTGGGCGAAAGGACAGCCATTCCGCTGACTTAACCTCCAGGGGACTAGCGGCCTGTTTTCGGACCGGCCAAGTTTCAGTGAGCGAGCTCAAGTTTCTCAAGTATATAACGAACAATTGGAACTATCGCTATTACCGATGCAATAAAGCCAGTTCCATCAATGAGGTATCGGAGCCATGCGGGCGCATGCTGCGGTGGTGGTAGCAGCGAAACTTTAATACGCCGCATCTTTACATCTTCAAGTTCCGCGTCAGCCCCAACATCCATAAGCCTCATGCCCGTCACTTTGATGTTGTTCATACGCAGTTTCTTTACTTTTCCCTCAATGCCGATGGCTGCGCGAACCTCAGAATTGTCAGGGGCCTCCTTTGTAGGGGCGAGTTTACAAGCTATCTTGTAGGTAAGATCATAGAAAATCATTTTTACAGCTACTCACGACTTCGGACGTCGATTGTATGGACTCTGGTTTGTAGGCTTCAGCGAAATGTTCTGTTGAGAGGCTTTACTCTCAACAGAACCAGGCGTTCGACCAAGTTTAATCCCGATGACACGAGTAGGCGTATTACCTTTGGCCAACTGACGGAGTTGGCCAACATCCTGCTTCGACCAATGTTTCCCATTATTTGATGTTGACATGTTTTAACCCTCATACATTACTTAAACCAATCATAATCCGAACATCTCCACCATGCAATATTGGTCCAGTATTGTAAATACGCTTATGCTTAGATTTAGAGCCGATGCCGCGCCAAAGCAATGAACGCTCGCGCAAGCTTCGTGTAGTCCGGCTCGGGCAGCACTAAGGGATAGACCTTTACCTGCTTTGTCCCGCCTTGCGTTAGCGGGGTCATTCCAGCAATCCACTGCTCATCCGAGAGCCGCAGTAGTGGCTCGATACGTTTGAGCGCCCTGCCCGCTCGATGAGGCAAGGATGGATCTCGTTGCAGGCATGTTCGGTGACGTTCGCGCAGTTGGATGTCAGAGAGCGATCGATGCGGGTAGAAGTAGCCATAGAGGTCCCACTGCTGACTGGTTGATAAAAACATGAGTGCTCGGGCTTCATGCTTCTCGTACTCGTGAACAAGGAGTTGTCGGCGCTTGAGATACTCTGCGAAGGTTACTCGAGGCATAGATACTAATAATTTACCCCCCGGTTTTTTACAACTACGGCCAATCAGTACATCTACCAGATAGAGCAGATGGGTCAAAAACATGTACCGATCAAAGAAAGAGGTGGGGTTCGAACCGTCTAACAGATAGGAACTTGAGGACAGTTGTTGGCTGAAATGACAGAGGAGTCGCGATTTCTACTAGCGATCGGTACCTACCTCTATCTGTTGGGAGCCTAATGAAGATGAAATAATTACAATGGTGGGCGCAGTTGAGGCCCTTTCCAAGGCGATATATCAGACAAAACGGTTGCTGGAGATCGCTGGAGCCTGGAACAACGAACCCCAGGCCAACGTCCCGCCTTCACCTACCGACTGCCGCACTGCACGGCCGCTGAGCCCCCACGAGGTCGACGAACTCGCGAAGGCTTACGAGGCCGGCGCTACCGTCTTCCAGCTTGCCGCCCAGTTCGGCATCCACCGCACGACCGTCGGCCGGCACCTCAAAAGCAAGGGCATCGACACTCGGTCAGCCGCCATCACCGATGACGAACTGAAGGACATCATCGAGTTCTACCGAGCGGGTTGGGCGATCACCCCTATCGCCAAGCACTATCGCGTCAGCAGCACCGCCATCCGTACCCGCCTCCTCGCCGCCGGCGTCACGCTGCGCCCCAGGGGATGGCCGAGGCGAACACTCCGTGCAGAGCTCCCGGAGCAAAACGGGAACCCGTCAGTCAGGACCAACCCAGTCACCCATCGCCTGCACGACTGCTGAGATCAAGCCTTCGGTTTCCATGACGGTTCGCTTAGCAGCGGTGTCGCGATGTCCATACGCGTAGCCGTTGTCGAGGGCATAGACCGTGTCGGACGTGCCGTCACCCCACCGCCGCATGGCTACAACAATCCGAGCCATCGGCGACTGCTCGATCTCCCACGCACCGCCCAAGCGTGCGCCCAGGAAATCCTGCATCCGCTGGAGGCGGTCGCCGTCAGACACGCCGGCTCCTTGCGACCTGGTCAGCGGTCGGGCGCTTGAACATGACCGGAGCACGGAGCGTGATGCCGGCCGCCTGGCGCAGCTGGGCGACCACCGCAGCGTCGAGGGGGACACGCGGCTTCCGTTGGCTCGACTTCTTCCGCCGATTCGCCCTTGCGTGCGCTCTCATGCATTCTCGACATCTCGCGCTCTCGGTGAGAGTCGTCCGCCTCACGTTGTCGCCTGCAAGCAGGTGCCCGTGACCACACCTGTCAGGCACGGCGCCCTCCCGGCGTAGGCGAAACTCGGGACAGAGGCCGAACCATGAGCGGCTCCGGAAGGTCCGCAGGGATCGAGCACTCCGGGAGCGGAGTCTGCAATTGGGTGGGCGCGCGCGGGTGTTCGGGAGGCTCCAAGGTGAGGATGCGGCGAAGCGCCCACAAACCATCGCCCGCCCACTGGAAAACCACCGCGTCAGGCCGGAACGGGTCCGGTACCGCAGCCGGGCACCGGTACGAACACCCAAGCCCATCGGGCCGGAGGATCACCGTGTCGATGACATCGGTCCAGTGGTACTGGCCAACGAGTAGCGCGGGGTCATCCTCATGACCCCATCGGTGCAAGGTCCATCGGCGCACTCTCAGCTCGTTCATCATGTCGTCGAGCGTTAGCTTGGCCTGAGGTATCACAGCAATCCTCCAGCACTCGGCCCCCAGCTCACCAGCGCCAAGCCGAACAACGCCACCTCGGCTCGGTGCACCGTGGACGGACCGCGGCGACGGCCAGCACGACTCACATGACTACTCACGAAGCCGACTGTATGAAGCCGGGTGCGCGATTCGCTACGATGTTGCGGAAAGTTGCAGCAAGTCGTCGCTCCGGGAAGGAGGATGAGATCAACTGGCCGTTGTCAGAGCTAATTGAGGTGATGTCGACCGATGGGGTGCAACCTCTTGACGTGGGCTATCGGGCTGACGGACGCTGAAGGAGCCGCAACAACCTGCAACGATTTTGACAAGGGAGTAGCGATGCGTCTTACATTCCTCGGCAAGGAATCCGTTCCCGATCAGTCCCCGACCTTGTACGCCACTGACGATGACTCGTACATCGTGCAGGGCTGGATCGTCACCGATCCGCAGATCGTAGCCGCGATCGTGGTGGCGGATGACGAAACGATCGTCGAGGTGCCGCCCAAGCTCATGGTGCACTTGGCGAAGGACGGGCTCATGGGCGACATCGTGAACATGATCCCGCCCATCGTCCACGTCGCCGACAACGGTAACTACATCGTTCGGGGAAAGCGAGTTACTGACCAGGAGGCGCTCGGTCAGATGAACATTCCTGACCATGAAACCTGTGTGGAGGTTTCTCGCTCAGCCGTCGCGGCGCTTGTTGGGAGTTAGTTTGGACAGTATCTCCTACGAAGAACTCACTGAGTTCATCAACTCGTTTCGCCTGGAAGCAGTTCACTTGGAAATGCGGGACTCGTACGGGACAGCCGCCGAGTTACCACATCTCGCCAAGTGGGAGGCCGGTGAACCCGACGACACCGAATGGCTCCGTCCTTGGTTTGACCGGGTCCGCGCCGCTACCGAAGCCGGCAAGGTCTTCCGGCGGGCACGGATCGTGTCCGAGCCGGTGTCCGACTACCAGCGGTGGGTGCTCAAGGACTCGCACCTGTTCGTTGACGCAGGCGAGGACATCCGCTGGGTACCGCGCAGCCGAGTATCGGCTGTAGCGCTACCCGGTAACGACTTCTGGCTGTTCGATGACGAGATCGTCGTCTTCCTGATCTTCGCCGGTAACGGCCTGGTCATTGAGCGCCAGAAGACCGCTGATCAGGCCGTCATCGAACTGTGCCGGAACGCGTTCGAGTCGGTGTGGCAGCTGTCGATTCCCGACAGTGAGTACCAACCTGACTAGCCCCGCCCAGCAAGCGCGAGAAGCGCTGGGGGCTCGCCTTCGTGAGATCCGCAAGAGTGCCGGTCTGACGGGGCGAGCCCTGGCGGTCAGTATCGGTTGCCACTTCACCAAGGTCAGTCGCATCGAAAACGGCGGCCAAGCGCCGTCGGAAGACAACATCAAGGCCTGGTGCCGAACCTGCGGCGCTGACAGTGAAATCCCCGACCTAATCGCGACGGCTCGCGCCATTGAGTCGATGTACGTCGAGTGGCGGCGTCACACCCGCGCCGGCATGAAGCGCCTCATGCTGGCCCCGGTGCCGCTGTACGAACGGACGACGCTCTTCCGGATCTATGAGCACAGCGCCATACCCGGCCTGTTCCAAACCGCGGAGTACTCCGCCGTCATCCTGCGCTACTTCATCGACTTCCTCGACGCCCCGAACGACCTCGACGCAGCGCTCGAAGCCCGCATGGAACGGCAGAAGATTATTTACTCCGGCAACCGGCGGTTCGCCGTTATCCTGGAGGAGAACGCCATCCGCGCTCGAGTTGGAAGCCCAGAGATCATGGCGGGCCAACTCGACCGGCTCCTGGCCGTAGCATCGCTCCCGCGCGTCAGCCTGGGTATCATCCCGCAAGCTGCACCGCGAAAAACCTTCACGCAAGTCCCGTTCTGGATCTACGACGAGGCCATGGTGGGCGTCGAAACCCCGACCGCCAAGCTGGAGATCGTTCAACCCAATGAGATCCGCTTATACGTCGAGATGTTTGAACAGCTGCGGCAATCAGCGGTGCATGGAGCCCAGGCACGGGCGCTGATCACGCGGGCTATTGAGGATTTGCCAAACGACTGCTGACGCCATTATCAAAGATCCCCGTCTTTCGCACAAAGACAGGGACATGAAAATGTCTAATTTTTTTTGACATTTGAAAGATTAAAGGTTTATGCGTCTTCGACGCGTGAGATTTAAGATTCGCCGCTCATTGCATCCTCGCTAATTATACGGCAGCTATTATACACTATCAGCCAGCAAAGAACGATTGGCGTGCCGACTATTACAGGTCACCATTCCCAATCTATACCATAGCAGGCACCATGACGGAGATTGCGCCAACTTGCCCGAATGTATCGAGAGCCATCGTGCTCATGAGCATTACTGCGCCGATTGGTTTGACTCAATGAAGTCAGATAGTTGGCGTCAGCAAATGTCCAGAACGAACTTGGAATTGAATCTTCGGCGAATTCGATACTAGCAGTCCATTCCATAACGTCATTCTTCGGCGTTATCAAGATAAAGGGACCGCATGGCTGACCTGCAGTAATAGTCATCCGATAGATAAACTCGAATGACTCTCCTGCAGCAAGACTCTTGCATAGTCGAAGTTTCCCGAAGTACGTTCCATTTTCATAGTACTCATCCACGAGTTCGCACCCGAATTCCGGTTCTAGCCGATGGACCCCAGGCCGTAGATCTGAGTAATGAACATTACTCGTCAGGTAATAGTGATCACCAGGCGAGATGCAACTGATTCGCCGTTGATACACGACATCCCTAAGGAACCGACCTGCTCTCATTCGGTATCTCGCTTGAACGCTATCCATAGTAAACGGCTCGCGTGAAACAGCTTTTGAGTCGCCTTCTGCCTGTTCCTTCGCGCTGGACGCTCCGGAAAGGTGTACAAGTGACACCAGACTGTCCGATAATTGCACAGCCATCGCTTTTGAGTATCTCTCAATACTGGAATCGGAATAGACCTTCTGCTGATCCCTAGGTAGTTCTAGATAGTGCCGTATCCGTTCATCTCGACTAAGGCCGTTAACTCCGATTCCATAGACCACCTTCAGACTATCTCGATATTCAACTGGCAGCTCCTCTTCCAAGACAGTCTTTACCATTGCTATCGCGGCCGAGATGTCGTCCAGCCTAGAGATCGAAGGAGTCTGGGCATTCTTCCAAACTCGCGCGAGGGAGGTCAATTCCGCGCATTCCTTGACCCGTTTAGGCACCAACCCTTCCCAAGCTCGAAGCCTGATCAGCTCCCTGGCGAGCCGTTCCGGATCGAAATTTGAGCCTAAGTTGAAGCCATCTTGAGCCGACTGCGAGCGAGGCGCCAGATTGGCCATGAAATGCCTCCTTTGCGCTATGGGATATCAACTGACATCCCTGCATGATGACCAGTGTATAGGTCGCGCATTGAGGTGAAACGGAGCAGCAGTTAGGGATGCCACTTGCTCCCGAGCGGGAGTAGGGACGGCGAACGACTCTCGTCCATAGAAGCGCTCACAGTAAAGGACCCTTTCCATGGAGAAGATCCAACCCATCACCTACAGCCCTAGTCGAACTGTCAACGGCGGCCAGGTCGCACCGCAACGCGCAGCTGATCACAACTCACGGCCTGCGCGCCGCGACATGAACGCCCCACAATGCGTCAGCTGGTCGAGCGCCCTCAACGAGGAAGATCGTCGGTATCGGGGAACGATGCACATCGAGAGTGGTAAGGAGCTCGCCATCCGGTCTGTAAGGGGCATAGCCGAGATCGATGCGGAGATCCAGCAGACTTTCATCGAAGGAACTTCCCTGCTGGGACTAGCTGCCGCCGAGCAGATGTTGACCACCTTCGGACGCGGGGCCCGTTACATGCTGGAGGACTTCCTCATCCGCCCGTACAGGCGGTGGTGAGCCGAGCATGGTCATGACCGTATCCGCAGTGATCGTGGTCGGGCTCATCGGTTTCAACCTCTGCCAGCTGGGCTCTTACAGCTTCGATCTGAGGCGCTTAGACGCTCGCATGCAAGAGGTGGAGGCCCAGATGCAGCACCTTAGGAACGACATGACGAACTTCTCGCGACACCAGCTCGACGCATTGTGGCTACGAGCTCAGCAGGAAGTCGATCGGGAGATCGTGCGGGCGCGGGAGCGCAACCGCGGTTAGGAAGGAGGTTCGGGTGAGTGAGTCAAAGTCGCCGTTTGACCAGGCGATGAGCAAGGTTCGCTCGGTCGTGACGGTAATCATCGTGCTCATGTTCGGGCTCGGTGTCGCTCACGCCATGCCAGTCCAGCTGATTTGCGCTTTCGGCATCCTGTCTGCGCTGTTTCTGATTCGTCTGTACATCGAGCGCAAGCGGCGCTAGGAACTAGCTCACACGCTCAAATTCACTTCTCTCAGAGTTCAACCCAGGGCGGAGCTATGTCTACTTTGCCGGGATAGCTCCGCCCACCCCTCTCACGTGAAGGAGATGGAGATGCCGCGCAGAACCCGCAGTCAGCTTATCGACTGCTGGGCCGAGCAATACGCGCAATACCTGCGCGAATGCTCATTAGTCAGGCTGTCCGCCGCGTTGCACCGCGAGTGGCGTGAGCGTCAGGAAGGCTCACCCGCGCCTGATCATCACGTGTCGCCGCACAAACATGCCGCCTGATTCCGTCAAACGCCGCTGAATCTTAAATATCAGTTCAAGCAACCATATCGCATTTGTGGTAATTACATGATTTTGACGAAACTTTCGTCTGGCGTCTTCCTGTAATACAGCCCTACCGTTCGCTTCGCGAGCTGTGGATAAGTACCTTGATCGCCTTACGAAGCCTCGGGAATAATGAAAAGTCCTGGACGCGCCGCCAGGCGCAACCTACGGAGAGTCCCTAGGAAGTTCTTCTCCGCACGCTTTGCACTGGCGACATCGTTCAGGTGTTCACACAACAATCCTTGAAACAAGGGAGCTGTGTGCGTTCTAATTTATGGCCTCACCTGTGGCAGTGTCAAGCATGTTGAGGCGTATTAGATATGCGCCTTCAGCCCTTGTTTCGAGAGTAGTCGAGAGGAGGGAGTTATGTCCGAGCCAGTTTCGGATCAGAGGATCATTGTCACCGCAGAGGAGAGGGCGCACCCGGCGATTCGCAAGCTGGCACGGGCCTTGATTGCGCTGGCCAGGCTCAGGGTCAGTCAAGCAGCGTCGACGTCAGCGGGCGACGTGCCAGCGGCGGGAACAGAGGTCGGCCATGACTGATCTCGCGTGGTTCGACCTCTACCCACCGCGCAACCTCGATCTTCCGGCTCTCGTCGCCCTGCTGCGACCGCTGGCCAGTCGGCCGCGCGTTGGGTTCATGCAGCGCACACCTCCCGTGGTACTGGAAGCGTGGGTCCGCGCTGGCGCGGTGGAATGGTTGCTCGGCATGGACCCGCGGCTGACCTCCACGGTGCCAGGCCAATTCCGCGCCCACCTGCCGAAGCTGGGACTGAAGGTGAGCGAAGACCCTCCCCGGCCGGTGCCGCTGGTAGGTGCTGACGTACGACTGAGCAGCTTCGCGTTTCCGCTACGGCTTGATGTCGCTGAAGCCGTGAGTGCCGGAGTGCTGGCGACCGCCAACCTGCTGCATGGAGATGAATCGGCCTGTCTTCAGTGGGTGCTCGGACCGTCGTATCAACGGGCTCAGCGGCCGGACGCCTTCAGTGTTAGCGAAGCCCTGGGCCTGCGGCCAGCTACCCAACCAACGGCCACCGACCGGCAGGCGTGGCGCAACAAGACGTCAGAGCCGCTCTACGGCGTCCAAGGTCGCGTCGGTGCGACGGCCGCGACCCCGCAGCGGGCTTCGACGATCATTCGCTCGCTGGTGAGTGCCTTGGCGCTGGCCAACAGCACCCATTGCACCATCCGTATGACCTTATCGACGACCCGCCGCGCATACGAGCTCATCGCCGTGCGCCAACCGTTCGTGAGCTGGTCGTCGGTGGTCAGTAGCGCTGAACTCGCCGTCTTGCTTGGTTGGCCCCTTGGATCGGTGTCGACGCCCGGAACCCGGCCCCAGCTCGCGCCCGCCCCCGCGCGGTTGCTGGTGTCGCCCGAAGCGGTCAAACGGCTTGGTGGGCGGCGGGTGCTGGGCGCGAGTCTGCATCCGGCCGACCAGGGCCGCCTGGTCACGATGCCGCTGACCACGAGCAGCCATAACGTCGAAATCATCGGCCCAACCGGCAGTGGCAAGAGCAGCGAGCTTGCGCAGCTCGTCTTGGCCGATGCCGAAGCCGGACATGGCGTGCTGGTGATTGAGCCGCGCGGGGACCTGATCGAGGACGTGCTGGCGCGATTGCCCCAGCACCGGCGCGGCGACCTGGTGGTCATTGACCCATCAGATGAAGCTCAGGTCGGCTTCAATCCGCTGGCCGGCTCCGCGCCACAGGCGGAGCAGCGGGCCGACGAACTGGTTGGCTTGCTGCGGACGATCTTCGGTAGCGCCATTGGGCCGCGCTCGGCTGACGTGCTGTTCCACGGATTGCTGACGGCAGCCCGGATGCCGGACGGCACGTTAGGGGACGTCCCGATCTTGATGCTCAGCCCAGCATTCCGCCGCCGGGCGCTGGCGGCCGTCGGTGATCCGCTGGTGCTGTCCCGCTGGTGGGCCCGATTTGACAGCCTGTCAGCGGGCGAGCAGCAGCAGGTCACGGCTCCGGTGCTCAATAAGCTGACTCCGTTTTTGGCCCGCCGGCCAATCCGCCGGATGTTGAATCAATCAGCTCCGAAATTCTCGTTCGACGAGCTGTTCCTGGTGCGGCCAAAGGTGGTGCTGGTGAGCCTCAATCGCGGCGTGGTCGGCTCGGAGGCCAGCCGCTTGCTCGGGGCGCTCCTGTTGTCGGCGGCGTGGGCTGCCGCTCAACGTCGGGCCACGCTGCCGAAGACGCAGCGGTTCCCGGTCATGATGGTGGTCGACGAGTTTCAGGACTACGTCGGCGCGCTCGATTTCGGCGAGGTGCTGGCGCAGTGCCGAGGACTTGGTGTGTCGATAACTGCCGCGCACCAGCACCTGCTTCAGCTGGACGCCAGCTTGCGGGCGGCTGTGACGGCTAACGCCCGTTCGCGGCTGTCGTTTCGACCGTCCCAGGATGACGCTCGGTCGCTGGCGGCAGTCTTCGGCGAGCCGGTCACCCCAGACGATCTCCTGCGGCTGGGCGCGTTCCAAGCTTGCGTTCGCTTGCTGGTTGACAGCGCGATGACGGCTCCGTTCGTCGTCGCCACCCTGCCGCTGACACAGCCGACGACGAACCCGGCGGTGCTGCGCCAGATGAGCCGGGAGCAGTACGCCACCAACGGCCAAGCACTGGATGAAGCCCTGGCTCAGCGCTGGTACGGCCCGGACGAGCCACCTGACGGCCGAGTTGGCACGCGCCGGAGGTCGTCTTGACGGGGCGCGGCGCGACCACCGCGCCTACCGCTCGGCCTGCCGTTCCCTCAGCGGTAGCCCTGCACCCGACCACAAGGAATTGCCCGCAAATACCACCGAATGTCTACCTGTCAGGAGGTGACCTATGACAAACCGATCTACCCAGGGACGCGCTGCCCGCTTGCGCGAACGACTCAGCGACCGCGACGTCCAAGTACTGAAGTCGCTCTACCAGCTGCGGCTGTTGACCTCCCGGCAGATTCAGCGCCTGCACGTACTGGAGGGCTCGGCGCTCACGCAAGCGCGACGTACTCGCGCCCTGCTCCAGCGGCTGAACGAACTCGGCCTGGTCGTGCGGTTGGCTCGCACCGTGGGTGGTGTGCAACCGGGCTCAACTGCCCAGGTGTACGGCTTGTCCGGTCTTGGCCTGGCAGTGCTCGACGTTCAGGGGCCTTACGGGCGCCGTCGGCGCACGGTGTGGGAAACCAAGCCGTACTTTCTCCGGCATGTCCTGACCGTGGCCGAGCTGTGCGTGGGCCTGACGGAGCTGGCCTGCAACGACGGCAACATCGACCTGTTGTCCTTCGATGGTGAGCCAGCGGCTTGGCGGCGGTTCACCGGTGACGGTGGTGTACCGACCACCCTCAAGCCCGATGCGGCCGTGCGGGTGGGTGTCGGTGCCTTCGAACGCAGCGCCTTCATTGAACTGGACATGGGCAGCGAGAGCTTGCCCACGGTTCGGCGCAAGTGCCTGATCTACCTGGCCTACTGGCGCAGCGGCACCGAGCAGCACGACCACGGTGTCTTTCCGCTGGTGCTGTGGCTGGTTCCTGACAAGGCCCGACGCCATCGGCTCCGGGAGGTGATTGACCAGTTGGAAGCCGACACACGTCACCTGTTCGCTGTGGCCCTCCAGGTCGACGGCCCCGTCGAGCTGACAGCTCCGGTGGAGGACGAAGCATGAACGCGCGACCTCTCCCCCGGAATGAAATTCTGGTCGGGGATGTCCGCACGCGGCTCGCTGACCTACCGGACGCCGCGGCGGACTGCATCGTGACCAGTCCGCCGTATTGGAATCTCAGGGACTACGGCCACAGTGGACAGATTGGGGCAGAAGCCGACGTCGAAGCCTGGGCCACCGAGATCGCAGCCGTGTGCGAGGACCTGAGCCGGGTGCTCAAGCCGACTGGCTCGTTGTGGATCAATCTCGGTGACTCGTACGCGCGCCATCCGCGTGACGGCGCAAGCAGGAAAAGCCTGCTCCTTGGTCCATCTCGCGTCGCGTTGCGACTGATCCAGTCGGGTTGGGTCTTGCGCAACCATGTGGTGTGGATCAAGAAGAACCCGATGCCGTCGAGTGTCGGCGACCGGCTCACGAACACCCACGAGTTCGTCTACTTCTTCACTCGTCAGTCCTACTATCACTTCGACCTGGACGCGATTCGCGAGCCAACCAGGCCTGCGGCGCCGACCAAGCGGCGACCGGTGCGTGCGGCCTACCCGCCTCGTGAAGCCGTGCCGTCGCTCGGCAACGGCTCCGCACCCCGCGTCGACCTCAACCAGGGCCTGGCTGGGATGAAAGCGGCCGGGCGGGACAGCCACCCTCTGGGCAGGAACCCCGGAGATTGCTGGCGGGTAGCGACCGCCAGTTACCGAGGCGCGCACTTCGCTACCTTCCCAGTCGAACTCGTGCGCCGTCCGTTGCTAGCTACCTGCCCGGAGCGGATTTGCACCGTCTGCGGCACGCCGTGGCGACCAGCGCCGCAGGTCATTGGCGGGCGGAGGTTGGCCACCGGGCCGCTGCGGACCGCCTGCGGTCATGCCGACTGGCGACCGGGGGTTGTGTTCGACCCGTTCATTGGGTCAGGCACGGTCGCCATCGCGGCGGAGATGTACGGGCGCGACTGGTTGGGAATCGAATTGAATCCCGCCTACGCAGAGTTGGCCCGCACCCGGATTGCCCGGTGGCGTGCCGATCACGGCGGCGTCGCTGCCTGAGTCCCCGTGACCTCGTCGGTGGCCTGTGGCCGCCCATCCAAGCCCGCAACCGGCGGACATGGGCGGCCACACCACACCGAGGAGGACGCAATGTCTGAACCGCGAGGCGTGAAGACGCTGGGGATCAAGGTGCCCGACACATTGCACTCTCAGTTCACGCTCGTTGCGCAGCTTGACGGCATTTCGCTGGGCGATGCTGCCCTGCGAGCGGTCGAGCTATACGTGAGCACGAAGCGACAGGAACCCGACTTCGCCCAGCGTGCAGCCGCTGCGCTGGAGGAAATCGAGCGCGAAGCCGCGGCACGGCGTGGGGCCATCGAGGGACTGTTTGGCACATCAGAGCCGGACACCGACGAGGCTGTGCCAACCAAGCCAGCAAGTCCACGCGGTCGCAAGGCTGCGACCGAAGGGTAATCCTCCCGCCCACTCCACCTCGAACGGCGATGGGTAGCGGTCATCAACTGCTACCCATCGCCCCACACTCTCGACAACCGCCCGCAACAAATCGAAAGAGAGGAATCGTGATATCCAAGAGAGGACAGGATATCCTTTCTTGGCACGGTGTAGAAATGCTGAAAAAATACAGGAGGAATTTGGATAAAACAGCTTCACGAAGCTAAAAGGAGAACCATCACATGACTAACGAGCAAATCCACCTTCAACGGGCCGTTTTGTACATGCGCGTAGCGTCAGCCCACCCCGATGACCACGACTCTATCGACCGTCAACGTGCCGACTGCCAGCGCATTGCCGAGAAGTACGGCCTGACGATTGCGCGGGAGTACGTCGACTACGGCCAGCCCGCGCATTTGGGGCAGCAACTGGCCTTGCGACGCCTACTGACAGAGTTGGATGAGCGCCGTGACGTCACCTTTGTCGTGGTGTGGGACTACGCCCGGCTCGCGCGCGATATGACGCAGTTGGAAGCAATCATTGGGCTGATTCGATCGGCTGGCGCTGAGGTGGCCACCATCACCGGCGTCGAAGCCGCAGCCCGCTTCATCAGCGCACAGAAAATCGGCAGCACGCAATCGCCGGACGAGAGGAGGCCCCATGATGCCGAGTAACCCACCCAAAGACGACGCAGCCCGCCAAGCGGCGCTTGAGGCCGCCCAAAGCCGTCCGTTCTGGCGTACGCGGAGCGCCGGCGAGTCAACGGCGCAAGCCGGTGGCCGTGAGACGCCTCTGGCATTTGCATACTTGCGGGTGAGCACCAAAGAACAAGCGCGGACAGGCGGCGGCATCGAAGGCTACTCCATCCCAGCCCAGCGGGGCGCGTGCCTCGCCAAGGCTGCTCAACTCAGCGCGGTGATCGAGCGGGAGTACGTCGACGCTGGCGAGTCGGCCCGGTCCGCCGACCGCGACCAGCTACAACAGATGCTGCGGGACATCAAGACACTCAAGCCCGACTTCGTCATCGTGCACAAGATCGACCGGCTGGCGCGCAATCGCGAAGACGATATCGCCATTAACCTGTTGTTACGCAAAAACGGCGTCAAGCTCGTCTCCTGCACCGAGAACATCGACGACACGCCCAGCGGTCGGCTGCTGTACGGACTCATGGCCGAGATTGCGCAGTTCTACTCCGGTAACCTCGCCCAGGAAGTCATGAAGGGGCTGTTACGCAAAGCCGAGGAAGGCGGCACGCCGTACCGTGCGCCGCTGGGTTACCTCAACGTCCGCAAGACGGTGAACGGTGTCACCTTCGCCGCCATCGACCTCGACCCACAGCGGGCGGAACTGATCCGCTGGTGTTTCGAGATGTACGCCACCGGCGACTGGGCGGCGTCCGATCTGCTGCTTGAGGCAACGAAACGGGGCTTGACCAGCCGCCCCAGCGCCAAGGTGCCCGAACGTGAGATCGGGCTGACGACGATGTATCACGTGCTGGCGAATCCGTACTACATGGGCGTCGTGTCGTACCAAGGCATCCACTACGAGGGTAAACACCAGCCGCTGGTTGAGCCCGATGTCTGGCTGGCGGTTCAAGATGTCCTCGCGGCCCATCAGCACAAGGGCGAGAAGGACCGCAAACACACACACTATCTGCGCAGCACGATTTTTTGCTCCCGATGCTGCGGGAGACTGGTCTACTCAGAAAACGTCGGCAACGGCGGCGCGTACCAGTACTTCGTCTGCGTTAAGAAGAAGACGCGGACAAACAACTGCCGTCGCCCAGCAGTACGGCTAGAACGGATTGAGGCCGGCATTGCCCAGTTCTATGGTCGATTCCAGATCCGGCCGGAACGCGTAGAGCAGATCCGAGCCGGGGTGCGGTCTGAGTTGGCAACGCAACAGGCCGAGGCGCTGCGGGGCGTGGCACAGGCGACTAAGCGCAAGGCTCAACTCACCGACGAGCGCCAGAAGCTCTTGCAAGCGCACTACGCCGGAGCGATCCCGGCCGACCTGCTGGGGTCAGAGATGAAGCGCCTGACGTGGGCTATGGCCGAAGCCGACACCGAACTCGCCCAGGCCAAGACCACGACAACCGACCTTGAAGCGGTGTTGGAGGCGGCACTCAAAGCTGCCGCCAACTGCCAGCAGGCGTACTTGAGTGCACCGGATCACGTGCGGAGGCAGATCAACCAGGGCTTCTTCAAGCGGCTGCTCATTGGGGACGACGGCTGTGTGGAGCGCTATGAGTTGACCGAACCCTTCGCCGCGCTGCTGGCTACGGAGTCGGTCATCCAGACGATCACGGACAAGGACACGGACGGCGACGTTCCCGCCCGACACGTCATGCGCATGTCCCAGATGACCGCTCGACCGCTGGCGGTGGTGGGCGCACGTGGCGTGACCAGCGAGAACGATCACCCGGTGGGCGCGATCTGGGCGACGGCCAACGAGGTTGCGACTGTTACAAAAAGCGAGAACGACGTCACGGTGCGTGATGTCGTTCTCTATGCTAATGGTGTGCATAATGAATACTTGGTGGGGCGGGTGGGGCTCGAACCCACGGCCAATGGATTATGAGTCCACTGCTCTAACCGACTGAGCTACCGCCCCTCAGGTTCTCGGGAAAGGTTACTGGTTTCGGTCGCGAGCCAGGTGGCGACCTCCGCCAACAGGCGTGCCTTCACGTCCGCCGGGGCAGCCGACGCCCGGATGCCGCTGGCCGCGATGGTGGCCAGGTCCTCGTCCATGAGGCCCAGCGACGACCGCAGGATCTCGTACTGGCCCGCCAACCCCACGCCGAACAGCAGCGGATCGTCGGTCGACACGGCGATCGGGATCTCCGCTGCCAGGAACGTCTTCACCGGGATCGTCGACAACTCGTGCACGCCGAACGGCGGGTACGACGTCGGGCAGATCTCCAGGGCGACACCGCGCGACGCCAGGAGCTCCACCACGACGGGGTCGGCTGCCGCGGACGTGCCGTGGCCGATGCGGGTGGCGCCGAGAAGCTCCACACACTCCCGCACATGCGCCGCCGGGGTGTAGAAGCCCGAGTGGGGCGCGGCGAACAACCCGGCGTCCCGCGCGATGGTGAACGCCGCCGCGAAGTCGCCTACCGACGCACCGCGTTCGTCGTTCGACAGGCCGAAGCCGACCACGCCGTCCGCCGCGTAGCGGGAAGCCAGGCGGGCCAGGGTCACGGCGTGCGACGGCGGCCGGCGCCAGCTCGACGCCACCAGCACACCAACCGGAATCGGCGCCGCGGCGGCGCCGGCGAGCACGGCCTCCAAGACCGGCTCGAGGCCGCCGAACACCGGGGCGTACGACGTCGGGTCGACCTGGATCTCCAGCCAGCCGCAGCCGTCCGCCGCATCGTCCGCGGCGGCTTCGACGATCACGCGGCGGATGTCGGCGGGTGTGCGGAGGGCGGCGCGGGACGCGTCGTAACGGTCCTGGAACGCCGCCCAGGTGCCGGCCGCGGTGGGGAGCGGCGGCGGCACCGCTATGCCGTGGCGGCCGGCCAGCTCGGTGAGCGTGGCCGGCCGCATGGCACCCGTCAGGTGTAGGTGGAGCTGCGCCTTCGGCAGCTCCCGCAGGTCACGGCTTGGCGAGAGCTGGCTCACGCAGACCGTTGCTCTGCTGTGCCGTGGCCTTGTGGCGACCAAGGCCGGTCTTCTCCCCGACCTTCGCCCGTGCGATGCCGGCGGCGCCCTGCACAGCCGGGTGATCGGCGATCTTGCGATAGGTCCGCATGATCTGGTCGTACCGGCCCCGACCGGCCTTCGCCCCCAACACGTACCCGATCGCGGCGCCCAGGATGAACGCCTTCATGTGTCCTCGCCTCCCATGGCTCAGCCAGCTGCTGTGTGTCCATCATCCCCCAGTGCACTCCCCTCTGCAGGACGCCATGGCACGTGCGCTACAGTTGTCTCTCGTCGGACCCAGTCCGACGGCGATCCTCCATAGCTCAATTGGCAGAGCATTCGACTGTTAATCGAAGGGTTGCTGGTTCGAGTCCAGCTGGAGGAGCTTCACCCCAGGTCAGCGGCCTGGGGTCTTCGTTTTTCCGGGCTCCTCGAAGATCGACGACACGTTTACGCAACACAATCACTCCTCGGGGTTGATGGACTGCAACACCGCCGCGCCCGCTGCATTGCTGACCTTGGCGACGTAGAACTTGCGGGCCGTCGCCTCGTCGGCGTGGCCCAACTGGTCGGCGATCTCGCGCGACGGCAGCCCGGCCTCGGCCAGCACGGTCGCGACCGTCTTGCGGAAGTGGTGCGACTTGACCCACCGGTAGCCACAGGCGTCGAATGCCTCCCGGATCCGGTGGCCGGCGACATCGGGGTGCATCCAACTCCCCCGGCCGCTCGGGAACATCGGGCCCTCACCCATGGCGGCCGTCATCTGGCGCCGCTGCCACATCGACACCGACCACGCCGGCACCTCAAGCACCAGGTACTTCTTGCTGCGCTTGCGGTACGGCTTTCGGATCACCTCGCCGTTCTCGCGGACGATGTGCGCGGTGATGTGGATGATCGGCTTGCCGTGCTCGTCGCGGCTGAAGGACTCGGCGTCGAGCGCGAGCAGCTCGCCGAGCCGGACACCGGTCGCCAGCATGGCGCGCACCAGGTCGGGCATGTCCAGCCAGATCCGACCGCGGCCGCCGCCCAGTGGCCGGCCGAGCTTGTCCTTCTGCTTGGCCCAGCCGTGCTCGCCGAGCTTGGCGATGAGGTCCTTCCGCTCAGCGAGGGTGAGCGCGCGGATCTCCTCCTGATCGTCGCCGCGCACCAGCCGGCCGATGGATGCGGCCGGGTTGACGCTCAGAATCTGGTGGCGCATCGCGTACGCGCAGATGCCCTGCACGACCGCCCTGGTCGTCGCGGCCGTCGAGTAGCCGACCTTGTCGTGGGTCCGCTTCACCAGGCCGTCCACCGCGGTCCCGCTCAGCTCGTCGGAGTTCATCTGCAGCGCGCCGAGGGCCGGTAGGACGTGGTTGTTCAGGACGCTGCGGTACGTGCGGATCGTGCCGTGCGAGAGGGCGCCCAGGTTGGCTTCCCGCTCGAGCTCGTCGAGCCAGGCCTGGGCGACGAGCTTGAACCGGGTGGTGGACTTCAGCTGGCCGGTGAGGATCTCGGCGGCCAGCTCGGTCGCGCGCTTCTGCACCGCCCTGATCGCCGCCGTCTCCGACGGGCCGGTGCGACGCAGCTGCAGCATCTCGCCGTCACGGTCACGCACTCGGCAGCGAGCCTCCCACAGCTTGGGGCGGATCTCCTTCGCCTTGATCTTGCCGTGGGCCCCGATCGGCAGCGGCGGCCTACCCACGGCTCAGCCCTCGCCCAGGTTCTCCTTGCTCACGAGCCGCATATACGGCTTGCCGGCGTCGGGCACACCCCGGGTGCCTTCCGTGGCTTCGCGGAGCGCCCGCACCGCGTTGTCGGTATGGACGTCCATGATGACCTGTTCGAGCTTCTGCTCCAGCCGGTCGAACCTCTGCTCCAACGCGCGAATTCTTTGGTTGGTGCGCACCAGGCTGGATTCCAGCGCGCGCTCCCGCGTTGTCGTCTGCCGTGATCTTCTCGCCGACCCGATGATCATTCCGCATATCACGAGTAATGCGCCGAGCACGAAGGATCGGCCCGAAACCACCCCATCGAGTTGCGTTGCCCTGTACAGCAAGTAGAAGCCAATTGACCACACCAGGGCGGGGGGCCCAAAGTGAGAAACAAAGCTGACCACTTTCCGGCGTTGGACCGCCCCGTGCATACGGCTGACACCTACTTAGATCAATCGGTTTGGTGTTTTCGATTGTCCAATGTGCACCGCCTGTACCAGGGCGGACAACCCGAAACACTGGATAGGTCTTTTCTGTGTCACCCATTTAGCCCACCTGGCCACGCGGAGTGTTCGGGTCGTCTCGGTCCGTCGACGAGCCGTTCCGGTCGAGGTCTCCGACGATCTTGGCGACCGCGCTCATGATCGCCTGGTGGGGAACTCCCTGGTTCCGGAGGTTCTTGATCACGACCCGAAGGAAGTCCTCCATGTCCGGGTAGTCCTCTGGTGCGAAGTCGGGGGACTCGCTCGCGGAGGAGGGCTGTTCGTCGTGCGTTCGCGGGTCCGCGGGGTCCGAACTGTCCGCGTCCGGTAGCAACACGCCCGCGGGGGCAGGCTCGCCGCGCAGGATTTGCAGCGGCACTTCGACCGACCAGTCCTGATACAGGCGGCCGAGGGTTCGTCCCGCCGCTTCGTAGACCATCGCGCTGACGGGCTCGCCGTTCTCGAGCTTCAGCAGGCTCCGGACTCCGAGAGGGGGTCCGGCGAGTTCCGCGAATGAGGGCCGGTACGGGTGGCCGGCGGCCTCTCTGGCGCGCCGGATCTCTTCACCCAGGCGCTTGCGATCTTGCTTGGCGAACTCGCGGGTGTGCGGTCTGGTGTCAGGCACTAGCGAATCATGACGCACCACAGCGCACCGTTGCGACCCATGTCCAGAAAGTGTCCGGCGCCAGTCCTTCATCCGCACGTGGCGTCGGTAGGCACCTTGCAGTGTCCGCATGCGTGAACCATAGCGCACCATCGCGAATCAAAGCAACTCGTTCACTTGACAGACAGTGAATCGCAGTGAACCATCGCGAACATGCCAACTCCCAATGGCGACGCTTGGCGCCATGGCCGAGCGAAGAAACAGCTCACCTCGGACCGCGCCGCAGCCGCACTGGACATCACTGGCGGCGCGCTCCGGCAGATCGAGCAGGGCCGCAAACCGGCGTCACTGCTTCTGGCCTACCGCGCCTCCGAGCTCTACGGCGTCGAGGTGCAGGACCTGCTCGTCGACGACGACGACCGGCCCGCTCCGGACCAGCAGCCCGCGTCACAACCTGAGCCGGATCCGCAGCCGAAGGTCGAGCCGACGGCACCACCCGGGCGGCGGAACGGCAAGCACGACCGGCACGGGCCGCCGCGCGCGACGACCTCGAACACATCGGCCGCCGCGTCATGACCGCGCCGGAGAACACGGAGGTCAAGCCGGTCGCATGGAAGGCCGCCCAGGCCGCACAGCGTCTCAGCGTGCCCTACCGGACGTTGATGAACCTGATCCACGACGGACGGCTCGGCGCAGTCCGCGCGGGCCGCTACTACCTGGTGCCCGAGACCGAAATCCAGAAGTTCCTCGGCACGGCGCGGTCGGCGTGATCGCAGACCAATCGGGCGCATCCGCCCAATCCCCCAGATGAAACACGGGCCCGTCGCTTCCCGGCAAGAGCGCGACAGGCCCGCTCGACCAGAGGAGACGAGAACTCCCATGGCCAACATCAACGGTAGCGACCCATCACCCGCACCAGGAGAGGACCCGGACCGTACGCAGCGGCTCCCCGCCACGCAGGAGGTCGTCCTGCAGTGGTTCTCCGACGACCCGACCACGACGACCGCCGAGCACGACGGAGGGCTGCTGCTGATGACCAGGTCCGAGGACGACGACACGGTCCTGTCCGACGAGCAGGTCGCCGAGGACGAGGAGCTGATCGCGCGGATCCGCGCGGCGCTGGGCGACGACGGGCTCGGGTGATCGGGATGTCCGGACGCCACAGGCACCAGATCACCGACGCGATCGCCGGCCGCCAGCGCGGCCTGATCGCCGCTGCCCTGGAACGGGCGGGCAAGGCCGCCGAGG
>JGI25406J46586_10000083_pt1 | contig 43171 bp, 33 predicted proteins | sample TabmetS4T2R2_FD_46586 | JGI IMG/M metagenome (IMG submission 46586) | reverse complement strand
CTCATAAGCCGTTCCCGAATGAAGCGAGCTGATCATTCACCAGGCGTTCGAGTTCCCTGCCGAGGTCGCCGGTCGTGCGGATTAGGCCGCTCGTCTTGCGCGTCCCGTCTGCTCTTTTAGTCACTATCCAGACGCCCGGCATGCTTCCGATGATGCTGTAGAACCTCATGTCTGGAATGAAAACGACGCCCTCGATTTCGGCGCTCATCCCTTCGCCACTGCCGCGCACCGTGAAGTCAGAAGCGCCAGTTATTTCCCGCAACAGCCGGGAGAATTCCTCGCGCAGTTTGCGATCCCGAGCGGCGCGCGCGAGGCGCGCGTCTTCGCTCTGAATCTTCCAGGCGTCCGCCGCCCGCTCGAACATGCTCACTCGCTTTGCTGCCCCCTCGTGGTCAAAAGAAACTATGTGCGACGTTGACACTAGACGGCCACCAGATTCGTCGCCGTCGCCCGAAAAGAGTCTCCGACAGGGCCATTACAAGGGGCGTTCCGCGGTGGCGACCAGATCGGCATTGAGGTTGCGAAGGGGCTTACTTCGTGGAGGAGCGCGGGCGGTCAGGGCTGCACTAGACGGGCTAAAGGGTGCGTCCGATCTCGCCCTCTGATTGGGCAGAAGTGTGCAGGTTAATCATGGTGGGTTCGTATGCGAGCCGGGTGGGTTCATATACGAGCCTACCGGGTTCGTATATGAACCTCATTGCATCTCCTTTAGGAGTCTATTTGTGCAGACCGCTCGCGCGTCCGGTGGCGGGGATAGGTGTAAAGCCGAGGCTATGCATCGGCGTATTTCGCTTCAGTTTTGGGGTCATGGGTGCATCGCTTCATCGCGCCGTGAGGGTGTTCGGGCGTGCGGATTCTGCGCCAGCCTTTAGAGTCGCAAAGCTGGCAAGCTTCGGTCGCGGTCTTCGCTTCCTTTGATTTGGCTGCCTGCTGTTTCCGCTCCCGCTCCTCCAGGTAGGCTACGGGCAAGGTGTAATTCCCTTCTATTGCGGCGATAAGCCAGCCTGCCGCGTTTTTTCTGGGCTTCACCTCGCCCCGATATGGGAATGCCGCTATCTGCGCTTCTGCGGCCTCCCTGTGAGTTTTCACGAGGCTTCTGGCTTTGGCTTCTGCTACTCCGAACTGGACGAGCTTAGAGACTAGCTGCTCCTCCTCCGGTGCGAAGGTCAAAACAGTTTCGGGGAACAGTTCGGGCTTTTCTTCCGGCAGGAAACTAGGCTGGATCGCGCTCCGCTCGCTATGTTTGATCCTCGGAACCGGCTTTCGCTCAAAGGCGACGTGCTGCCCCTTAGCCCGCGCGCCGGGAACGTAGATCATCAACCAGTCGGGTTCTCCTCCCTCCCCCGTGATCTTCTCGAACTGGATTTTTTCTATGTAGTGCGCAGCGAGGTGGGGGCGGTGGAGCTTGTACATCTGCTTTTTGACGTGCTCCCAATCGGTGTAGCGGGTCTGTGGGGCGTAGAGGCAGAACTCTGAGTAGAGCATCTTGGCGCTGGTCCCGTTCTTCAGAGCCGCGTACATCTGATAGCTCAGAAGCTCGTAAAATCTCTGCGCGCCAGGCGTCAACTCCTTCATGTAGTCGAAGTCGAGGGGGCGGTCTATCGCGTTGTTAAGGATTTCTCGGTAGATGTCATGGAGCACGATGTAAACGGCGTCGGCCTTTTCGCCACTCGGCAGTTTTTCCCCCGTGAAGATTACGCCGTAGCGGGTATCGGCTATCTCTGCGAACGCTTCGTTGCCGCCCTTCGTCTTGTAACTGAATTTCGCCCTGATAGCGGCAAAGGCGTTTTGGAGTAGTGCCTTTCTGACCGCATTTGTGTTCTTCTCGCCCGTCCCTGTTTGCTGAGCGATGTCCCTAAGACTGCCAAGCCTGATTAATTTCGGGAGCGGCTTCCCTTCCTCTTCGATCTTTCGATTGATGATGAGCGTATCGAGCTTGTAAGCGAGCGGGCTTGCTTGGCCGTATTCACTATTGTAGGAAACTTTCCACTGAGTTTTAAGTTCCCCGTTCGGCTTGGCTACTTTGATTGAGATGCTGATGCTGCCCTTCTTGGACAGGCGATGCACCGGAAACCTAGAGAGAGCGGTTTCGGTTCGGATGATCTCTTTGGGGGTGAACTTTTCTATCGCTTGGCTCATCGCGTCTCGTCCGGTTTTTAATCGGCAACGGCCACAACAGCAGCAACAGGCTTCTTGTTGTTGTTGTTAATACAGTAGAACAAAGTAAAGAAGTAGCGCGTCCGATAACCTCTGTATTCAATAACTTAACCTCAAAATCGTCTCCCCAAATAAGGCGATTCGTCTCCCCAAGTAAGGCGGCCCGTCTCCTCAAATAAGGCGATCTGTCTCCCCAAATAAGGCAGTTCGTCTCCTCAAATAAGGTGGCAACGGCTCCCGAAATTGTGAAAAGCCGCTCCCGAAATTGTGAATGCTTCAGGTGGGGGAACGCCAAGAAACTCAGCACCATATTTAGCGCTCTCTCGGCGAGGGCTTCTGCGCCCTGCTCCTCAAACTATGAAGCATAAAGCCGGAACGCCAGCGAGAACTTATTTCTCAAATCGTCTCCCAAACAGTGAGGATCGCTTCCCTAGATAAAGGGGCGTCTCCACAATCTCACCACTAATCAGGAGCCTGCAAGTTGCGCATGGTTGTACAGCCGGTGGAAAGCATCAGCGTCATCAGCCGTTAATACGTGCGCGCCGCCACACTTTTTGTTCCATTTGTTGAGAACGATGCCCAAACCTCGGCAGCCTTGGCTTACCGTCTTGAGGTTGTGATTGACGAAAGTTTCGTCACGCTCTAAAGCTGTATGACACCAGATGCAGCAATACATGACCGAAGTTCTAGCCCTACGTCTCGCCGTGCGGATTGCCTCTCCAACTAACGATTCAAGCTCCTCATCGCTCGTCGCCGGGGCGGCCTCCCTCTTAATGTACGCACGCTCTTGCGTGTTTGAGAAGCTTGCTTCCATCTGCTCTAACAGACTATGGCGCGAAGTGGCTCTCTCTTCAGCCGAGCTGCTCGCCAGCCCACTTATAGAATCGCTCGGCCTTGACGAGCAGTCTTTTTGCCGCCGCTTGAGTGAAGACTTCTCCCGCATACTCGTACTCGAACTTCGCCTGAATGACTGCGCCGAACGCCCGCAACACCGGCGCTGGCACGTCCCGCACCACCTCTTCGAGCAGTCGCGCCGCGTCCGCGTGTTGCTCGCTCGACGAGCGCACCTCAGCCGCGTTGATCGTCACCGCGTCGCCCGCGCTGATAACAGCGTGAATGAGGCAGATGCCGATGGCATTGCCGTACTCCTCATCGCCGAGAGTAATGAGCGCGCGGGCGCTCTCCATCAAGTGTGCGGCCACCTGCCAATAATCCTGAGACCTGTGCCGGGCCACTCGGCGGCGCGGGCGTGGCGCGGGACTCATGCAATTCTTCTCCGCGCGCCCGGCTGCGCGTCCCTGAGCGTTTGACGAAGCTGCTTGAGACTAATCCCGGCGACGGCCACCCAATCCTGCTCCGCTGCCTCAAGCAGTTCCTGCACATTGCTACTATTAGTTAAACGGCGGCGTTCATAAATCACCGGCTGAAGCGGTAGCCCGTATCGTTCGCTGAGTTTAGTTAATTCATCGGAAAGCAGTGCGCCGACGCGCTCGCGCTCCTTAAGCGTCTCGACAATAACTAGCAAATCCATGTCCGATCCCGGTGTTGCTCGCCCGCGCGCAAATGAGCCGAAGAGACCCGCGCTCAAGACGTATCCCTCTAAAAGCGGGCGTAAGTCATGGGCCAGTGCCTTCACCATTCCCCGCTCAGCCTCAAACAGCGCGCGCAAACCTTGGCCCACGAGGTAATGCTTGAAGTTCAGCCGGTAGCGATGCTCGACCGACCCGCGCTCCACTTCTACCAGCCCGAGTCCTTCGAGATCAGCGAGGGCGTTCTGGATGGCAAGCAGCCCCATCCTGGCGCGCTTCGCCACGGCGTTTCCAGAGACCCCGATCTTAGAGTTGAAGAGAACCCGCAGAGCTGCGACTTTGCTCTTCGCTCCCAAGACATGCTCCAGTAAATGAGGTGTTTGACCAACCATCGACGTGGATATTACGCCCTACTAATTTATTAGTCAATTGACTAATGAGTGAGCAATGCTATCAACAATCAGGAGGGGTGGAGATCGTAGGGTGTTATCGGACTCGGCCTAGCAAGATTCTGACCACAAAATTACCGGGGAAGGCATGTCCGGTTCTTCGCCCCTCTCCGCGCAAAAAGCCCGATAATCCTCAACAGAATCCCGGAAAGCTCTTCGGAGTTCTTTGACCGACCCTCCCCGGAAAGTAATCACGTCGCGCGTGTTAGCGACCTCGCCATAAAAGATGCCGGAATCTTCATCAAACTTAACCGTTCCCTTGTAACCTTTGTGCTTCATAATCAAATGATACTGGTAAACCAGAAAACCAGAAAAATGGTTTTCTACTCTTCTTCGCCCTCTTCTTCTGGTTTTAGGTACTCCTGCGCCCCGTGCCTCACCCGGAGAACAAATACCCTTTCACCTGCGACCGTAAAGAGTATCCGGTACTTCCCGTAGATAAGTTGGCGTATTTCCTCCTCGAAAAAAGCACTCTCAGGCGCGAGCGGGCAGCGGAGCGGGTTCTTTTCCAGCGACCGAAGGGATTTCATTAATCCTTCGTACCAGCGAAGCGCAGCCGCCTCTGACTGCTCGTTAATCCAGAAGTAGGCTTCGCCCGCGTCCACGAGGGCTTTGTCGGTCGGTTCTACGCGATAGGTCGTCATCGCTTTTTAGGGGCGCGAATCTTCTTTCGCAGCTCCTTATCGAATAGATCGAGCGACATCGTTTTCCCCTGCCTGACAGATTCCAGCCCTTCCCGCACCGCCTCGATGGTCTCCGCCCGGTCGAGCAGCTCAAGCATTCGCTGATAACTCTCCGCATCCTGTACGATAATTTCGGCTTTGCCGTTGACCGTCAGGACGAGCGGGGTTCCGCTCTTCTTGATCTTCTTCACGTATTCATTGGTGTTACGCTTGAAGGCGGTGAGCGATTCAATATCTTTCAGGCTAATCATAAATATTCCTCTCTTGAAGTAAGCACACAATAAGATGCTAATTCAACACCGAGCTTTTAGCAAATACTTATTTCAAAAGGCTAATAAATCTGGTAATCTGGTAAACCAGAAAGCAAGAGAATCAAGCTCCTTATGACGATCATTACTGTCACAGGCTACAAGGGCGGCATCGGGAAGAGCACGACCGCTTTTCATCTCGCGGCCTACTTCAGCGACTTAGGGAAAACCGTCCTGATTGATGGCGACCCCAATCGCACGGCGCTCAAGTGGGCGGGCCGGAGTGGGGAAGCGCTACCGTTCACGGTCGCCGACGAGCGCCAGGCGATGAAGATCATACCGGGGATGGATTACGTCATCATTGACACGCCCGCGCGCCCCAATTCGGACGACTTGAAGGAACTGGCTAAAGGCTGTGACCTTCTCATCCTGCCTACCTCCCCGGATGTGGTAAGTCTGGAACCCATGCTTGAGACCGCGCGAGACGTTGGCGAGGCGAAATTCCGTGCTCTCATCACCATCGTTCCGCCTCACCCTAGCAAGGAGGGGGAACTTATGCGAGACGATCTGGCGGAAGGCGGGATTCCGGTTTTTAAGGCAATGATTCGCCGCACCGTGGGCTTTGCTAAAGCTGCTATGTCCGGGCGCCCGATCCGGGACGTTGAAGACTCACGCTCACGCGCGGCGTGGGGAGACTACAAGGCCTTAGGCGATGAGATCAGGGAGCTGCTGAAATGAGCAAATACGGCCAGCTAATCAAGGAAGCCAGAAAGCAAGAAAACAAGAAAGCCAGAAAACCAGAGGACGGACGAGATACCGCCTCCGAGCCGGACGTGAACCTGAGCATTAAAGTCGCCGCCGCACGCCGTCGCCACTGGGCGGCTGAAGCCAAGCGGCAAGGTACGACACTAACCGCAGCAATCACCGAGGCGTTGAGCGAGAAATTCGGAGAGCCTGAATAAAGGGAAATGGAATGCTCGAAGTGAACGGCAAGCAGACTACAAAAGCCGCCGACAAGCGGCAAGACGGCGAGTTGTTCATAGTTGATAACAGCGACGCTGAGTGGAAGGTAAAAAACTATCTCCGCGAATGGACGGATATTGCTCATGCGTTCGACATCGCCACCGGCTACTTTGAGATCGGCGCGCTACTCGCCTTAGACGGCCAGTGGCAGAAGCTCGACAAGATCCGCGTTCTGATGGGGGATGAGGTAACCAAGCGGACCAGAAAAGCCCTCCTCGCCGGTATCCAGGCGGTCACTCAGACGCTGGACGCCAGTATCGAGCGCGAAAAGGAAGCTAACGACTTCCTTCACGGCGTCCCGGCGATTGTCGAGGCGCTGCGCAGTAAACAGATCGAGTGCCGAGTTTACGCGAAGCAGAAGTTTCACGCTAAAGCCTACATCACACACCCAAGGCAAAGGATGGCCGGTTCGCAGGCACTGGTTGGCTCAAGCAATTTCACCTTGCCCGGCCTGACCCAGAACGTTGAGATGAACATCCGCCTCGAGCTGCAACACCAAGTGTCGCTCCTGCAAGAATGGTACGAGCATCACTGGGAGCAGGCCGAGGACATCACGCCGGAAATTTTCAAAGTTATCGAGCGTCACACTCGCGAGTACATACCTTTCGAGGTCTATGCGAAAGCTCTACAGCAATATTTTCGCGGACACGAGATGACCGTCGGCGAATGGGAACTGGCCGACGTTAATAAAGGCGGCTCGCGCATCTATCAAAAACTTGACCAGTACCAGAAGGAGGGCTATCAGGCGCTGATGAAGATTTCCCGCGATTATGGCGGGGCGTTCCTCTGCGATGGCGTCGGGTTAGGGAAGACATTCATCGGCATGATGGTCATCGAGCGCCTCGTCGAGCGTGAGCGCAAGCGCGTCGCGCTGTTCGTCCCGAAGGCGGCGCGCAAGCCAGTCTGGGAGAAGACGCTGCGGCGGTATCTGCCGCACATCAGCGGCGACTTCGCCAACCTCGTAATCTTCAACCACACGGACTTGGGGCGCGGCGGGGAGATTGCGGAGCGACTGGAGCGCGTCAAGGAGATGGCGGACGCTATCGTGATTGACGAGGCTCATCACTTCCGCAACCCGGGCATCAAGGGCGAAGGGTCGCGGCGCCCTTCGCGCTACCGCAGGCTTTATGAGATCGCAGAAGGGAAGACACTTTTTCTGCTGACGGCGACGCCGATTAACAATCGTCTCGTTGATTTGCAGCACATGATCGAACTGTTCACGCAAAGGCAGCAGGACTATTTCAAGACTGCGCCGCTCGGCATTCACTCACTCAGCGGTCACTTCCGCAAGATGGAAAAGGAGCTTGACCGGGCCGTGCTCGGCAAGGCGGACGGCGACGGGGAAGTGGAGACGAACCAGGCAGAAGCTGAGCAGGTCTTAGCGAATGACGCGCTCTTTCGCGCGCTTGTCGTACAACGCAGCCGTGCCTACGTAAAAGCCAGTCAGTTGCAACAGGGCAGCGCACTGACGATGTTTCCGAGCAGGGAAGACCCGAAGGTCGCAGAGTATTCCGTAAAGAAAACCTATGGGCGACTGCTCACGATGATCGAGAAGGCTTTCTCGAAGGAGAAGCCGCTCTTTTCGCTCGCGATCTACAACCCGCTTGCCTATTACAAAGGCCCTGATGAAACGATCAACCCGCTGGTGCAGGGGCGGCAAAAGCAGGTTGTCGCGCTCATCCGCACGCAGTTCCTCAAACGCTTCGAGAGTTCGGCCCATGCCTTCGGCATGTCCTGTGAGATGCTGTTCAAGAAACTCTTGGCGTTTGTCGCCAAGCACAGTCAATCTCCGCGCGAGAAAGCACGCTTCGAGCGATGGAAGGCTATTCACTCCGACCGCCTGGGATTTATCCGGCAGGATCAGCCCGGGCTGTTTATAGAACAGCTTGACCTGGGCGACTTGCCCGATCAGGAGAGCTTCGATGATCTCATTACGGACGAGATGCTTGAGGACGTGGAGGAGCTTTCGCCCGAGGAGTATAAAGTCGAGGACATTATTGACGAGACGTATCTTGATTTGGATCAGATCGTAGAGTTTCTCGATGAGTTGAGAAAGTTTAAGCCCTCGAACGACGATAAGCTGCGCGCCCTCGTCAAGCTACTCAAATCCGACCCGGTGCTCAAAAAGCATAAGGTGCTGATCTTCACCGAGTACATGGCGACCGCGCGCTACCTTAAACAACAGTTGGAAGAGAACAGCATCACCGGCGTTGATGAGGTCGACAGCGGAACGAAGGAGGATCGCGGGATAGTCATTCAAAAGTTCGCGCCATACTACAATGAATCGTCGAGTGCCGAACTCACTGCCCAGAGACTCCCGGAGACGCGAGTCCTGATCTCGACCGACGTGCTTTCAGAAGGCTTGAACTTGCAAGACGCAACGCGCCTCATCAACTACGACCTGCATTGGAATCCGGTGCGCCTCATGCAGCGCATCGGGCGCGTTGATCGGCGCATGAACGAAGATATTGAGCAGCGCATCATCGCCGATCATCCCGATCAGGCAGCTATTCGCGGCACGGTCGCTTACTGGAACTTTCTGCCGCCGGATGAATTGGACGAACTCCTGAAACTCTACCGGCGCGTTAGTCATAAGACTTTGCGTATCTCTCGCACCTTCGGTATCGAAGGCAAGAAGCTGCTCAAGCCAGAAGACGATTACGAGGCGCTAAGAGACTTCACGCACTCTTACGAGGGCACGACGACGCCCACCGAAGGGATGCACCTTGAGTATCAGAAACTGATGCAGGATCACCCGGATTTAGCGGTGCGGCTTGAGGCTCTGCCTGGGCGCGTCTTCAGCGGAAAGCAGCGCCTGTCTGCCGGCGCGCAAGCTGTCTTTTTCTGCTACGCGCTTCCTGCGCCGGCGGCGGCAGAAGTTAACGAGGCCGCTGACACCGAGACGGTCGCGTGGAGCGAGGAAACGGGCTTTACCCGTTGGTATCTTTATAAGCTGGAAACAGGGCAAATCACCGAGGAGCCGACCGAAATTCTTGACCTGATTCGCAGCGCGCCCGACACCCCGCGTCATCGCGGCATCCCTGACGAAACGCTTTCAGACGTTCGCGCCAAGGTCGAAAAGCACATCAAGAATAGCTACTTTAGGAAGGTACAGGCTCCGGCGGGCGTCAAGGCGACGCTTAAAGCTTGGATGGAAATCTCTTAGATAATCCGGTTTTCTGCTTTTCTGGTAATCTGGTTTTCTGGATTGACTGCACGACTCGATAGATAGGCTATGTGCGGCAATCCCTGTTTATATGGCTCAAATTAAATCTTAAGCGTTTATGTCTATGAGTACAGACCTCACCCAAATACGCGCCGTCAAGGATTTCTCATCGCTAGTTGAATACCTCCGCGATAAACTCGACTGGCAATTCGAGTCGGACGACGTTGAAGACCTGACCTTCGACTACGAACCGGAAGAGCTCGGACTCGACGCCAAGAGCGCCATCAAGATTAAGGGAATTAAGCAGCTCCGCCCGTTCAACGACGATCAGCCGTGGGGCATCTTCTACGTCTACTTTGACGCGAAGCAATTGCCTGTCGGCGCGTTGCGCGGAGTCCTGCGCGGACTGGTTGCCAAGAAGCGCGCATCGGCGAATCCATCCGGCCTGGCGACATGGCGACTTGAGAACCTGCTCTTCATCTGTACGAGCAAGGATTATCAAAACTTCAACTTCGCATACTTTCGCGGCGAGCAGACGCAGCGTGCCGTGCTCTCCATGTTCGGCTGGCATCAGGGCGACACGCATCTGCGCACGCTCGCCGAATACAACCTGCCCTCCCTCCGCTTTCCCGACAATCCGGCTGATGCTGAAGATTGGCTCTCACAGTGGCGCAAGGCGTTCGACGTTGAAGCCGTTACGGACAAATTCTTTGGCGATTACAAGCGCGTCTTTGAGGCGGTCGAGGCAGAAGTCAAAAAGAGCATCAAGCAAGCGGAACAGGCGCGGCTTTACACCCAACGACTATTCAACCGCCTGATGTTCCTCTACTTCATCCAGAAAAAGGGCTGGCTGGAGTTTGAGGGCGATAAGAATTATCTGCGCGCGTTGTTCGAGGCTGCTGAGAGGGAAGGGGAGAACTTCCTCAGAGAGCGGCTCTATTGGCTGTTCTTCTACGGGATGAGCAACGTCGGCGAGTCGCGCGAAGTCCACTCAAAGGAATCTCTGCGCGAGCGGCGCGGCGACGTGCCTTACCTAAACGGCGGTCTGTTCGACCTCGAAGACGAATACGACGAGCGCGGCAAGGTAGAGGTCTCTAACAAGGCGTTCCGTGGCATCTTCGACCTGTTCGAGCGTTACAACTTCACCGTCGAAGAATCAACGCCGCTGGACGTGCAAGTCGCGGTTGACCCGGAGATGCTCGGCAAGGTCTTCGAGGAACTCGTCACGGGGCGGCACGAGTCGGGCAGCTACTACACACCGCGCCAGATCGTCTCCTTCATGTGCCGCGAGGCGCTCAAGCACTATCTCGCTGGGTTTGAAGCGAAAAATGAGTCTGTGGAGCGCTTTGTGGACGAAGGCGATGCTGAAGGTCTCTCCGACCCGGAAAGCGTCCTTGAGGGGCTAAAAAACGTGCGCGTATGCGACCCTGCGTGCGGCAGCGGGGCGTATCTGCTGGGGATGATGCAGGAACTTGTGCGCCTGCGCGGTAGGCTGTTCGTGGCGCAACGCATTGGCGACGACTCGGCTTACAAAATCAAGCGTTCGATTATCGAGAACAACCTATACGGCGTGGACAAAGACCAATTCGCCGTGCAGATCGCCGCCCTGCGCCTGTGGCTGAGTTTGGCGATTGACTCTGAACGCCCGCAGCCGCTCCCAAACCTCGACTTCAAGATCGAGTGCGGTGACAGCCTGACGGCGCCAGCTCCGACCTCCGCCGAAAAGAGCTTGTTCTTCAACCGAGAGCAGCGCATACGCGAATACGCGCAGCTCAAAGGGCGCTACATGAAGTGCACCGACGGGGAAGAGAAGCGGCAGTTGCGCGCGCGGATTGACTTGCTGCGCGCTGAGCTTGCCGCAGACCTCAAGCACAGCGCGCCGCGCCCGAGCGAGCAGAAGATAGCCATGATGCGCGAGCACGCCGAAAACTTGGCGAAGGAGATCAGGCGCTCAGACCGCGCGGGAGATAAGACGAAAGCCGCGAAGCTGCAAAAGGAGTTGCAGACGATCAAGCGCCAGCTCGCGGTGTGGGAAGAGGAAGGCGTGAAGCTTGAGCCGGGCTTCGACTGGGCCGTGGAGTTCGCGGAAGTCTTCGTGCCGGAGGCGAGAGAGAGGTGGCGAATTGACGATCTCCATCCGCTGCTGAACGATTTTCGCAGACAGGGCACGCTGATCGAGGAGAGCGCGCCCGACGAGAGAAGTGGCGGCTTCGACATAATACTTGCCAATCCGCCTTACATCAGTGCGCTTGAGTTTGCTACGAAGTACCCAGCTCAGGAGCGCGCAAGGCTGAATGAAGCCTATCAAACAGCTAGAGGCTCTTATGATTTATATGTGCTGTTTTATGAACGGAGTGTTCAGTTACTCAGAAAAAACGGCTTACTTGTTCTCATCAACCCAAATAAATTTCTTTCAGCAAAATATGCTGTAAGTTTACGAGAATTTATTCTAACCAATACCTCCTTCCTCTCATTGACGGATATTTCTGGCATTAAAATCTTTAAAGAAGCCTCTGTTTACCCCGTCATCAGTATCCTAAAAGTGGGCGTGACTGATTCGTACAAGATAAGGCTGAGGCTGCCCAAAGTTAGAGAGATGGAACAATTCGATTTAGATGAGTTCAATAGTATTGAAGTTGAGAATCAAAGATTACGGTTGCTGCCAGAGTTCATCTGGGGATTCTTACTTTCTAACAACATTACCTTGTTAGAGAAGGTAATCAGAGATAGCAAGCCTTTAGTTGAAGTTGGTGACGTTAATGCGACTTCTACAGCAGCCGAGGCAGACCAGTACGGCGCGTATATTCAAGAGAATAAGACTAAGGATAGTTTGAAGGTAATTAATACCGGAACAATCGATAAATACGCTGCCTTATGGGGCAAGCGAGCTATGACTCATGCAGGTAATAGATTTATTACGCCTTACCTACCTCTATCCAAAGCTAGGGTAAATCAGCGACGAAAGGCGATGTATGAAACTCCCAAAATTATCTTTGCAAAGATGGCTAGAGAGTGTGAGGCATTTTTAGATAAAGAAGGGGAATTCGCATCTTTGAATACGAACTGCTTTTACAACCCGAAAGCAGGAGTGGATATTCGGCATATCGCCGCGTTCTGTAACTCTCGTATGTTCATGTTTTTCTATGAACAATTCTTCGGCGCGCTAAGAATGAGCGGCGGGTATTTTCAATTCCAAGCTCCTCAGCTCCGAGTAATCCCAGTAAGAAAAGTAAGCCAATCTACTCAGAAGGGGTTTACTGATCTTGTTGACCAAATTATCGCCATTAAGCGAGAAGACCCTACTGCTGATACGAGTAAATATGAAGTTAAGATTGATAGGCTCTTCTATCAGCTATATGAGTTAACTACTGATGAGATTGGCGAGATCGAAGAGATAGCTCAATGAAGAGCGCAACAACTCGTGCGGGGACGAGAGAACAATTAGCCTCATGGAGACTTTGACGACTATCACAACAGCGCGTATCTGCGAACTGGTCGCCACCGCAGAGCGACGCGTCGTGTATGCCGCACCCGGCATCTTCCTCAACACCGCACACGCGATACAGGATTTCTTTCTTCGTCAAAGTGAAGCATCGCTCGACGAGCAGAACTGTTTTGAGATCATCATTGATTCCGACCCGGAAGTCTGTCGTTTAGGCTACGGCAATTTTGAAGCCTTAAAGCTCCTGACCGAAACTCTCGGCGCGCGCATACGCAAAGCCGAAGGCTTACGCATTGGCGTGCTGATCGTTGACAACGCGGCGTGGATTTACTCACCCACTCCGCAGGTCGTCGAAGCAGAACCGGAGACAGCCAAACCAAACGCCGTCGCGGTCTGCTCCTCCCAAGCCGAACGGCTCATCGCCTCGCTCGCACCTCGGATGCAAGACCCGCCAAACTCGGACGCGCCCGATGATGACGTAGAAGCCGCTCCGCCGGCGCCGGAAATAGGCAATGAAGTCATCGCCCCAGCCGAGTTGAAGGCGGTCGAAGAGGACTTGAAGCGTTGCCCGCCGCAGAGCTTTGATCTAACCCGCCGCGTGCGCGTCTATAGCGGCTTGGTGCAGTTCGTCGAGCTGACTCTAACGGGCTGCCACCTGGGGCGGCACACGATCTCGCTGCCCGCCGAGTTGATGAACCTGCCCGGCAGCGACACGCAGCGCGACCGTCTCAAGGCGACGTACCGCCTCGTGGACGAGACGAGCGCCTTCAAACGCGAAGCCAAGAAGATCGAGACGCGCGTGGCGGAAATCAGAAAGACCTTCCTGCGCTCGCTCGGCAAGCGCCTCGGCACCGTCGTCCTGAAATCTAAGAAGGCGGCATTCCTGGCGGAAGTCGAACAGGCGCGCGCCGAGCTCACCAAGTTCTCCGCCGCGGCGAAAGCCAACCTCCAAACGGAAATCACCGCCTGCCGCGACGAGTTGATAAAAACCCTGCTGCCGATTGTCAAAGACCATCCGCCGGAGAGCCTCCTATTCAACATCAGTAACGACGCCCCGACTGTGGAGCAGGCAAGCAAGTACCTCGAAAATGAGCTGAGCAAGGTCATCCCGGAGGCGGACAAGCTGATCGGCGAAATGAATCTACACTGCGATTTCAAGGACGTGACCTACGACATGCTCAACGACAAGGAGTTTCAGGAAAAGCTCCGCAGCGAGTTCCCCTACGAGCCTTTCCCGAAATTCCATGAGGAGTTCGAGGCGGCGCGTAGTAATCAATCATTAGTGGAGCGTGAAAACCTCCAAAAGACGAACAAGGCATAAGATGGCTATTCCAATCGTACACCTCATACACGATCAGCCCGCGCTGATTACAATTTCACCCAACGCGACGCTTCAAGAGGCGGTCGCGCTGATGATCGAACACGACTTCAGCCAGCTACCTATCATCGAGGACGACAAGCCTTACGGTAGTCCAGCGAGCTTCGTCACCAGTAGCTCTATCGCGCGTGCCTTGCGATACTTCGGCTCTCCTCTCAAAGACCTGCGCGTCCGAGATGCCACCGTCCCCGCACGCACCGTCTCCGCCGACGAAGATTTATTTTCTAAGATGGACGATTTACTCGACGCTTACGCCGTGCTCGTTCTTCACCCGGACGGCACGCTCGCGGGGATAGTCACAAACTATGACACCACGCAATACTTTCGCCGTCGCGCCGAAGATATGCTGCTCGTCGAAGACATCGAGACCACGCTAAAAGATCACGTCCGCGTCGCCTTCGGCGGCGATGAGAATGACCCGGATGGCCCGTTGCAAACGGCAATCAACGCGCTCAGTAGCTTTGTGGATACTATCCGCGACGATTGCCGGAAAGCCTTCCGCAGATTTTGCGGCATCAAGTCAATCACGGTCGCCGACGCCGAAATTGATGAGGTCGTCAACAAGCCGTTTGACAGTACGAAGGGCGACAGAACATTCGACGATCTAACCTTAAACGAATACATACAGCTTGCTCGGAAAGATGAGGCTTGGGCGGTTTTAGGCCCACACTTTGGCGTCTCGGACAAAGCCTTTTTAGAGATGCTTGAAGGCGTGCGCAAGACGCGCAACAAGCTTATGCACTTCAGACCTGATGTCACGTCTGCCGAACGCGACCATCTCAGATTTTGCGCCGAGTGGTTTAAGAATCATCCCCCTCTCACGCTCGAAGAGGATTCCGGTAATGGGGAGACGCATCCTCAGGATGAAACACAGCCCGGCGATTCGCAGGGCGAGCAGACCGAGCCGGAGCCTGACGGCGTTGAGGAGGAAGAAGCGCCGATTGAAAGTGACGATGACGTAATTGAAAACGAACCCGTCGAAAGCAAATACGCGCCGCTTGCGAACTTTCTTCTCAAGCTGCCAAAGAAACAGGAGCGGCTTGTCATCCATTTCTCCGAAATCGAAAACATCATCGGAGACCGGCTCCCGGCTACGGCGCGCGAGCATCGCTCGTGGTGGGCTAATGATTCGACGACACACGTACAGTCCGGGCAATGGCTCAAGGCTAACTGGCGCGTCGTCTCTATCAACATGACTGAGGAAAAAGTTACCTTCGCCCGCGCCCGCGACCGGGAACGTGCATACATTAAATTCTTCAGCGCCGTGCAAAATAAGCTTCGAGAACATACTGACTTTCCGCTCCACTCTGCTAATCCGACTGGCGCAAATTGGATCGTCTTGGCGTATCTCGGGGAAGGGAAGAGACAGCCGCTGGTATTATCATTCGCGCACCGTCAACGCTTGCGTCTGGAGTTCTACATTGACACCGGCGATGGTGAAGAGAACAACCGCATCTTTGACGGTTTATCCCGCCATCGTACACAAATTGAAAACGGCGTGGATCAACCGCTCGAATGGGAGCGCCTGGAAAAGCGGCGGGCATCGCGCATCGCGCTCTATACTGAGGGGGCTTTCAATGATGAACCGGAGAAACTCGACGCGCTCGCAGATTGGGCGGTCGAAAATGCCCTCCGTTTCTATCACGCAATTAATGGATTACTGGATGAGGTACTGTAAAACAGCTAATCGGAGCATTGCGAAAGGGTAAAAGATAGCAGCCGTGACTATCACAATTGACTTGCCGCCGGACGTTGAAGCGTCCGTTAAATCACAGGCAGCCAAAGAGGGGTTGCCGCTTGAAGACTATGTAGCGTCACTCGTCCAGGAGGGTGCTAAGAGGCGCGACCGGATAGACCTGTTGGCAGAGAAATCTTTTGGCGAATTGCTCGCCCCGTTCCGCCGCAATGTTGAAGACAGCGGGATGAGTGATGAAGAGCTAGACAATCTCATTAGCAAGGCGCGGAAAGAGGCTTCAGGAGTAAGGAAGAGTTAAGTATGGGCTTTCGTTTCGGTAAGAGCATTCGCTTAGGGAAGGGCATCCGGCTCAATATCAGTAAAAGGGGTTTGGGCATGAGCGCCGGCGTCAAAGGCTTTCGCGTGGGCGTGGGTCCGCGTGGTACGCGCCTGACGACCAGCATCCCCGGCACGGGTTTGAGTTACTCGAAGCAATTAGGTGGCAGGTCTGGCTCATCGCGTAGGAGCCCAGGCGCTGCGACAAACAGAGGCAATTATGCTCCGCCCCTCTCGATGCCGCAGATGCCTTCTCCGGGCTTCTTCGCGCCGCAGCACGAAAAGGATTTCGTGCAGGGGTTCAGAGATTATCAGGCCGGACGGACGGAAGATGCGTTGCGCCGGTTCTTGGCGGCTGCACAGAAGGATGCCGGCGGAGGTCTTTACGCAGCGGTACTCTTAGCAACACGCCCCGGCAGTGAATCACAAGCTATTGCTTGGCTCGAAAGCATTGTGCGGGCCGACTTGGACTTTCCAACGCCCCTGATGCAGAAATACCGGATTGAGGGGGCACTTAGGATCAGTATCACGCCAAGCGTCGTTGCTACTGTCCCGCTCGATGAGCTGGGTGCCGCGCTGCTTTTAGCCGAGCTATATCAAAAACAGAACCGATTAGAAGAAGCGATAGGCGTATTGGAAGAAGTAGAAGAGATCGCGGGCGAGCCGGTAGTTACCCTATCGCTGTGCGAGTTATACGCTCATCGTGGATTGTGGGATGGAATTATAGACCGTGCCAAAGGTTATGTAGTGGCGGACGATGTGACACTTGAGACTGCAATCCTCTATGGCCGGGCCTTGCAGGAAAAGGGAATGCACGACGCCGCTATAAGCGTCTTCACTGACGCAGTGAGAAGCAAAAAGAATCGAAGCCCGCAACTATTGAATGAGGGCAGATATTGGCGGGCTATCTCATACGAAATTACGGGGAAGAAAAGTCAGGCAAACAAGGAGTTTCAGAAGCTGTATGCTCAAGCGCCCGACTTTCGAGATGTAGCGCAACGCGCCGCGAGCCTGTCTACGTCAGCCCATTCTGCTGGTAAGCTGATCAAGGGACAGACAAGCAGTACGTCGGCTGCCGGCAGCCAAACCGTAAACAAATTCTGCATAGGCTGCGGTGGTGCGATTCTGCACGGGGCCAATTTCTGTGGGCAATGTGGCAGACCGTGTTGAGATCGTTGGGCCGACGTGATGGCGAATTTGCTCAAGGTAGCTTATTGAGACAAAGATTCGCAGAGCTGCTCAGCGAGCTTTTGATTAAGGCTCTGAAGCGCGCGGCACTGTTCCTCAGCAGCCTCCTGGTCGCCAGTGGCTATGAAGGCCAATCCCAGCTCATAACGTGCCGCGGCGTAGTTTGGGCGCAGCCGCACAGCGTTTTGAAAAGCCGTTATTGCCGAGGGGTAATCCTTCGCATTCTTCAATGCAATGCCAAGATCGAAATAAAAAGTAGGGGAATTGGGATTGTTTGCAGTGGCCTGTCGTAAAGCCTTGATCGCTTCACTCCAACGCGCGGTCGCGCTGTAAGCCAACCCTAAAACATGATAGCTATCTGCACTTTTCGGTCTTAACCGAATCGCCTCTTCTAAGGCGGTAATTGATTCATCGTACTTCTTCAACCGAAAGAGAGCGTAACCGAGTTCGTGATGAGCCTCGGCAAGATCAGGGTTTAGCGCTACGACGCGACGGAACGTATCGGCGGCCTCGTTGAAACGCCCTGACCTGGTGAGAGTAACGCCTTGATCGTAAAGCGTCCGGGCTTCCGTCGCCGGGTCAGTAACTGAGGGCGAAGGGGAAGGCGTGGTCTTTGTATTGTAATTGGTAGTAACGGGGCGCGCTGTGTTTGTATTATTTGTGAGAGATGTCTGACGATTTGACATTCCCCCATTACCGGCGGAGTACATTATCAACACTACCAGCGCGCCAACTCCGGTGGTCGCCCAGACGGGGGCGGCAGAAGTTTTGGCTGATGAAACGTTCGTCCAGTCAATTTCCGCTTGCGCCAAACTCTGCGTAGCTTCATCAAGCGCAGGTTTTAAGGTCGAGCGCGCGGCCCTGATTCGTTCGCTTAGCTGTCGTAAGTGCGGCAAGCTGCTGCGAAGCTCGGCGATGATCTTCGAGCGCGCGACCGCAATTTCGCGTTCAACAGCGGATATATCTGCCGGGTCAATTCCTTTAGACGGATCGAATCTAAAGCGACGTACAAGCGAATCGCGCCAGGAGATTAACCTGTCCGTGTAGGTCGGGCCGAAACCCGGCACCGCTAGAACCCTGTAGTAGTCAATATCGGCTGCCGTCTCGATCCCGTAGGATTGCAATGTAGCTTTTCTACTGAAGCCGATGCCGCTTATGTCGGCGTCTTCGATCTCGAACCGATCAAGATATTTTTGAAGCTGCCGAGCTTCGCTTTCGGATCGCAAACGGTCAAGTTTCTGCTGACGTACCTGCGGTAGCTGATCGTACTCGCGCTTCCGCGCTTCAAGTTCGCGGCGTCTGGTATCAAACGGGCGCGCATCGGTCTCTTGCTGCCAACGCTTCTCAAGTTCCTGCCACTTGGCGTGCGCCGACTGGTGCGCGGACTGAAGCTGACTGTAAATCTCGCCTCCGCGTCCTTTCACGGAAATTACAGTTATCCATCCGGCAATGATGATTAAAAATGCGCGGACTGCTCCCGCGCCAATGGGGACCACCGCTACAACAATCGCTACGAGTACCACTATGCAAACGCAAAGTAAGGTTTGAATGCGCCGCTTTTTCGCTGTTTGTACGGCTATGCTTGAGGGTACAAGCTGCAACGCTGACTTGTTGACCAGAGCGGGCGGCGCGCCGGGAGACGGGATGCTCTGAATTTGCTGCCAAAGTCTATCAAGCGTAATGCCTTGTTGACCGTCGGCACCGAAGTCAACGGGGAAGGGAAACAGCGTCGCCCCGGTCTGTCCCTCTATCTCACACCAAGGGCATGATGAAAGCGTCTTCAGATAGTAGTGCGCTGGATGCTCTGTGCAGCTTTTCAGATTGCCCGCCAAATCACTGAGCGCGTCAATCCACTCTTTCGCGGTAGGGCGATTATCCTGGCGTGTGAAAGCACGAAAGAACAAATCAGATACTTTTTTCGTCACCGCGTCTAAAGACAAAGTGCCCGGCGGCTGGCGCATCTGTCTCGCGCCAGCGCTCGTGCCGTAAGCGAAGCGAAATTCTCCGATGGCTTTTTCGAGCGGCATATCTCCGACACCCAGATAGGTGCCAGAGAACGGATGCCTACCCATGAAGAGAAGCTGGAAGATCACGACCGCGAGACCGAAGGCGTCGTGGTTCGGCGTGCGATAGGTATTTGCGAATGACTTGCCTTGAAGTTCAGGCGGCGTATGGGTCGAGACACCGACGGGACACAAAAACTTTCGCCCGTCTGTGGTAGAAATCTGAAAGCTGTCGCAGTCAATCAGCTTTACCGTCGCATCGCTAGAGACAACGATATTGCCGTGATTAACGTCTCCGATAACATTACCGCCTTCGTGGAGGACGTGGAAGGCTCGCGCGACATTCGCCGCTGCATGAACGAGAAATCGCCAATCGGCTTTTGTAAATTGAATTGAGCGACTTTTGGGGCTGTAGAGATGGTGAATCTCCTTATGGCCGCTGAGCTTGAACATTAACACGCCGATGACTTTTCCGCCCGGAGAGTCATGCAGCGTATCAATTGCCCACGCTGTAAGTTTCAGCATCTCAGGCGTCACCAGTGTGACCATCGCTTTCAATTTCGCGGCTTTGTCAGCTTTAACCGGGTCATGGTAAATCTTCGCCACTCGCGCCGAGTCACTGCTCACTTCATAAACGCTGCCCTCGCCGCCGCGACCGAGTTCAGCGCCGAGCGTAATAAGTTGGCCTTTGCTGTTATAAACCTGCCTCATCGTCACCGTCGTTCGTTTGGCCTGCGTTCGTCGAAGAATCAGCGAGAACTCGCCGCGTTGCTAAAATGAGTGATTTATCATCGTCTGTGCGCTCATTTACCGAGGATGAGTCAAGGAATGCCGTCAAGGAAGCGGAGAGGTCCGTAGCGTGACCAGTGGTCGGGAAGACGTGTAATGGCGCGAACATTGATTGGAAGAATGGGGCGTGCGCTGTTCGACTCTGGAAGTGTAGTGCTAGCCGTTGAAGCCCATCGGAGAACAGAGCGATTTCATCAACGCGGTGGCTTACCGTCTGAAAGTTTAGTTTTTCAAACGCTGCTTCTTCCGTCAAAAACGTGGTTTGATTAGCGTATTCTCCTTCGTCTACCCAAAACACCCAGTCGTAATTATCATTGCTTGGCTCATCGTGTGATCGCACGACGATTGCGCCATCACCTATCTGTAAGAAAGCGGCGGCCTCATCACTGATAACAGCAGCGACAAACGTGCAGGCAAAATCGCGCGGTGTCAGGTCTTCCGCATCAGCGCGCAATTGAACGTCACTCTGGAAACTTGTTATCCACTTCCGGGCGAAGTCAGACGTCAGATCTGCTGGTGTGCGCTCACCCTCGAAGAACGCGCGCATTTCGGAAATGAAAAGCTGGCAGGCGAGAGCTGCGCCCGTCTCCGCCCGGCTTGCACTCCCGGCACCGTCGGAGACAACTGCGATTAGTGTTTCATTGTCGTCTGCGTCAGTGAGAATTTCGCAAGCAGTCGCATCCTGGCACGGCGCACCAGTGCGAGTGTGAGACGTGCCTTTAACAGAAGCGTGAGCGTATTTCCATTTCGCCGCGAGGGTCATTCGATAGATGCCCATCCGTAAGGAGTAACGGGGTTCTCAAACTGAACATTGTCGCCCGGATTCGAGCGGGACACTGAGCTAAGGGAATTTGATAGCCACTTGAACATATCGCGGAAGCGCAAGCCTTTTAGATGAAGGGGCTCGCGTTTAGTAATCTGTCTGAGGGTATCCATATTGGCATCTTCAACACCGACAGCGAAGAAAATAAAAGATTTTGCCTCTTCGCCGGAATGCACCATAGAAGCGGCGTTCTGCCAACGGTCTGTCGGAGCGCCATCTGTAATAAGGAAAATCCAGGGACGGTAAAGAGAAACGCCGTTCTCACGAATCTCACTTTTTCGTTGCCGCAATAATTCAATGCCACGCTCGATAGCCGCGCCCATTGGCGTGTCGCCGTTAGCCTCTAGCCTCGGCGGCTGAAAATCGTCTGCCGTTTGAAAATCAGTGATGACTTCTACCGGACCAAACCTGATAATTGCCACTTCGACGCGCTTCGGTGCCATCTGGTCGGCCATTAACTCATCTTTAAAAGCGACAAGTCCCTCATTCAGCTCTTTAATTGGTTGGCCTGCCATTGACGATGAAGTATCGAGAAGCAAGAGGCACGGACACCGTGGCTCTGGGTTCTCGGCAAAACTGCGCGGAGCGAATGGAACTTGATCGAAATTAGTTGACATGGGGCCTCCTCAAAGTAATCAACTCCCTGTGATTGGCAGCTTTTACCAAGAAGCTGATAATTTTGGAGCATTAAACATCAAAGATATTACCGCTACAAGACTCAGCCACAGAGTCCACTAAATGACAATACGCTCAATCTCGTCAAGGCTGATTGCATCGCTCGTTCGGTCATAAAGCTTGGTTGTTCGCGGCGACTCGTGAGCCGCGATCTGCTGCGCGTGCTCGATACTCCCGCCGTTCCTCAGATACTCAGTGATGCCGGTCGCCCTGAAGGTGTGACAGGCGATCTCAGAGGAAATGCCCGCGCCCTCAGCTCGTCGCCTAATCATCTTGTAAGCATCAAAGCGGCTCATCGCTCGCGCGGTTAGCTCGCGGCTCCTGCCCCTCGTCGAGCGAAACAGCGGTTTGTTCTTCTCCTCAGCAATGCCGGCAGCCTCGATATACTCATCAAGGTATTTTTCGGCTGTATGATGCGCTGGCACTTCATGGAACTTCCCGCCCTTCTCGTGCAACCGTATCCAGTAGCGTTTGCCCTGCGGGTAATAATCCCTGACCTTCATATTCACGACCGCCGAGACGCGGGCGAAGCTATAAACCATCGTGCCGATTAGTGCGCGGTCGCGCAGGCCGACGACATGCGAGGTGTCTATGCTATCCAGTAGCTTTCGCGTCTCCTGGGCGGAGAGTACCGGCGTCTTGCCCTTCCTGATGCTGTAACGCGGGCCTCTGACAGATGCGGCGGGGTTAAACGGCACGATCTGCCCCGTCACGAGCCAGTCGAAGAGCATTCTGATCGCCGCCAGGTGTTGCTTCACGGTTTGCGGCGCTCGCTCCTGGGTCAGCCGCTCGATGTAGGCAGCTACGGCCATCGGCTCGACCTGGCGCAGCTCTAGGCCGCGCTCCTCACACCACGCGAGGAAAGGGATGATCGCCCGCATGTATGAAAGCCGCGTGTTGGGATTACGGATGTTGGCGGTGAAGAATTCCAGAAAGCGTCTGCTGGCTCGCTGGCCCTCGCCGGCGATGATGGCCGGGAGAATTATCCCTTTTTCGACTCTGACAAGCTCTGCGGTCATTTTCGGCTCTCTAGGATGCCCTACAAGCGACTTTTCAGGGGCGGCCTAGCCCTGCCATGCCTGTTTTCGGCTCTGGCCGTGTTATACCACATAAAGGACGTTATGTGGTATAACTTGTGCATGAAACTGTGCTGTCCTAATGTTAAATGTAACGCGCAGTCATGAGTCAAGTATTATGAGATGTCAGAACCGAACTCGACCCTTTCAAGGGGTTCACCACTGAGCGTGCATCTGACAATAAGCTTGAACGGCCACGGTTTTTTCACCTTTTCTAAGGCGCTGAAAGGATTATTTCGGAGAATGTCACGTAGCTTATTCTTCACCCGCGTGTAAAGTTCATATGAATGGTCGAGGTGTGCTGGCGCAATATAATCTACTGACATTCTAATCACTGGTCGACCGTTTTCCATTTCGATTTCTAATGCCGAAAATTCGGCGCGTGTTGGTTGGTCACTATCTTTAAGGGCTTCAGTTCCCGGTTCACGATCCCAAGTTTGGAGTTGATCACACAATAAAAGTAGGCAAACCAGCGGCTCTCTTTCCCAGGAAATAGGTAATGTTTTACCTTCACATTTCAGCTTAGGGAAAATGTTATGCATTGACATGGCGCGACCGCCCTCAATTGCATAGATTCTTTGCCTTCCTTCTTTGATAACATTACGTAGATGTAGTGCGCCAATTACGCCTTGATCTGGCTCACCATCTTTGACACTCTGCTCCACCACCGGCTCTATCAACAGGGTAAGCGGCTCATCAAATTCGACTAGCCAAGCACGAGCTGATTTCATAAATCCATCAACTGCCACTTTCTTAAAACCTAGGGTTTGAGGAGCCAACTTACCAAAGACTGAGATTAACTCTTTAAGATGTTTGTCTACCTCGGCGGCTTTTTCGACGCACCCGCCAACGTCATGGAATAAACCGGCGAAAAACCAAGCATTACTCAAGGCTTCTAGGGGATCATCATTTGCCACAGGCTCCATGTTACTTCTATTCTTTACCAGCTTCTGCCAGTATTGGGTGAATATACTGCGTAATTGTTTGCTGTGAAGTAGGAGATAGCCTAGCCAAAAGACGTTGATGACATGGCGAGCGTGCCCCCTTCTTTTGCGAGATACTGCCCGATCTAGGGGCTCCCAGTCAGTCATGACTTTCCATAGCGGCTCGCACTCTTTCCAAACGTCCAGTTTGAAAGCAATATTTTTGATCGATTCTCCGGCCCTTTCAATTTGGTCATACTCTGTCCAGCCAGCGTCATACTGTCTAGTCATCTCTACAACATCTTCGTGCCAGCTAGCCCCCGATTTCATCTCTCTAATTAATCGCTGTGTTAAAGCATCTGGGCGTATACGGGACAACTCCTTCGACATTTCAGAGAGACGCCATGCGACGTACTCCGGGGATGCAGAGCTTTTATCCCAAATGTCGTAGAGTGAGCTTTTCCTCCGTAGGCATTCTTCTAGCGCGAGCTTTCCCCTCGATGTATATGCGATAATAGGTAATGGACGTGTGAGCTGTTGGCTGGTACTCCACTCTTGCACATTTCTAATCAACTCATCTAAACGATCCTTCTTTTTAGCGCCCTGTTCAGAGTTAATCGGAAAGTAGACGTCGGCAAGAATAAGGCCCGTGCTTAAGCTTATTTTTCCCTTCATCTCTTGTGGGTCTTTTGCCCACTTAATGCGAAGAGGCGTAGTCTTAGCAGCTTTATTGCGTATCTTGACTGCTTCGTTGAGCCTTTTCCAGTCTTCCATTTCATCTTCTACATATAAAACTTCGAAACTCATTTCCTTAAACTCCTCGGCACAAAGCCAGTCAAGATGCTAATTTCGCAAGAGGCCTTGAATCCTTCATTCTCTTCTACTTCCGTTGGGCGTACCCATTCACCGAAATGTGCCCCGAAGGTTTCGAGCATAGAACGCTCTGCTTTACCACTTGGCCCCTTACTGGTCAACCGAATTGTTTCGTCTAAGGATTCAAAATTGGTGAGTAACTTGAACCGAAGTCGATCTGTCCTTGATTCGTTTCTTTCGAGGTAGACTTCTATTCTACTCTTATGATTAGCCTTTTTCCCTTTATCTTTTATTGGGTCTATAGATCGATTTGCGAGGCAAACCCGTAACCCTTGAACATTAGTAAGCACACGGCACTTTTTGACTTCCTCATTCACCTTGTAATCGAAATTAAGCAAGCCAGCCCCTTTTTCATCGGACTCTTTCTTTAAGCCAAGCATGAATGACTCTACATCCCTGTGAAATATCTCGTTGAAATCAGCACAAAACTCTTCCTCAAGTTGTAAGGCATCCTCAAGGTGAGGAATTTCTCCGGGGAGTTGCAAATATTCTTCGTCATCTTGATTTAGCTTTAACCAATCCAAAACTTTTAATGACAGTTGCTCAATTTTGGCCGCGTTCGCTGAGAACTCCCATCCCGCGTAGTGCTTTATGTCCTCGAGAGCACCTAAGAATAGAGCTAGGCTGCCTCGTAATAGTCTCCGTTTTTCGGGATCATCCACATATTTTCCACGCACTTCACTCAACAACTTGGGAAGGAGCTCATGATTACCCGCAGGCGCGTCATCTGGATCGCGACCACGGAATAACGATTCGGCGAGTGTTTCTAAAGCCCAGACCGGTTCAGCGTATCGTTGAGGGCGGGTTACAGTCAGGTACAAATTCTTTAGGAAGCTATGCCCAGAAGCACTTACTGTGCGCGCCATACTTTCTAAATGTATAAGGAGACTGATTTTTGTCGTCTCATCTATTATTACTTCCTTCAAATCATCCGAAGGAATATTTAAAAAGAAGATAGTCAAAGCCAGTTCTAGTCGCGCTACCTGTTCTTTACGACTATGTGTAGGAGATATCCCTTCTGCACGTTGCCGCTCAAGTTCCGCCAAGCGTGAGATCAGTCGTGCAATAAAATTGATAATAAAAGGATCGCGGTAGTGAACAGAGGCACCGTCTAAAATACGTTCGATGAGGGGCGTGTTTTTTCTAACCTCTTTCATCGCATATCTGATAAAAATCTTCTCTGCTGCGTTTGCTCTAATGCGCGGCCAGTTATGAAGACACCACTCGAAAACGGTCCAACGATATCGCTCATATTCCTCGGCTAGCTTGTCCCTTTTCTTTGAACCTGACCAAGCACTATCGAGAGATTGAAGAACATCATTTGGTGGATAGGAGAGGTACATTAATTCATAAAAGCGCCAGATAGCAGCATCAGCATGAAGGAAGCGATACTTTTCAGCGCTTATGGCTGGTCGTGACTTTGATGATAATACTTCAATGGATTTGATTAATGTGCTAGGGGCTTCTTTCTGAAAATTCGGGCTATCTATTGCTACCGGACGAAGTTCATCTAGGCGGCGATCAGCCCATTGCCGTGTCTCTTCAGCAACATACTGTTTTGATCTCATTTTGAGATGCCTATGTCTTATAATGTCACGGCAAGCTGGACAATTCTTGTCGTCATAAATTGGTACTCCTAAAAAGGGAGCATATTCCTCGAAGACAATTTGAACTTGCTTTCTCCCAATTGCTTGAATACTGTGCCAAAAGGAATGGCGGGCATTATCCATCTGATTAAGAACAGCGAAATAACGAATCCACTCAATGGGTTTCGGGCAAAGATCCGGTGTTTTATCTGGTTGCCCTAGCTCGCCCCCAATTTGAATGAATGCCTTCCTTACTTCTCTTAAAATAGTGGTTAAGATGATCTCAGCAGTCCTTGCTGAAGCGATGGCGTCATCAATAATCAGAATTCTTAAAGGGTGTTCGGTAAGTTCGTGCGGCTTCCTTCTTGATTTAATTGCTTCCTGAGCTGCGCTCTGTATTTGATCAATGAGCTGAGCTGGTAGTAGGTAATATGGGCCCGACCCCGTAAATAAGGTTGACTCGAGCCACCAACTTGGTTGCCTTCGACCGCGCTGTGCTAGGAGGTTCTCAACTTTAGGCCATATGTAATGAATTTGGCTCTGAAGGGGCATCAAGACAGCAGTTACATCACCCGTTAATTTAAAGCCGTCCTCCATTTCCCATTTTTCCCTCTTTCCCTTACGCCCCTCACATACATCAGCTAGCCATCTAGCGATTTCTTCGCCTATTTCACCAGTGAGCGTTCGACGAAGATCTACAGTGACAGCGTAATGGCGCTGCCCATAAACGTAGTGTCCGGCGGTTAGGAGACATCCTTCACTAGCATTGTCGAACAAACGTAAATATTCATCCCGACGGTCTAAGTGTGGATCCCTTCCTGGCGTGAAATCCCTACGTAGGGTCTTGTATTTGAAGGGATGCAGGGATCGAGGTTCAATCCAATAGGCGCGGGCGTCTTCCTGTGGATTTCGCGGGGGCAAACAACTTTTCGGTCGGCGAACTTCAATCATTGCATGATGGGGCGGGTCTCCTGCTTCTGGCATCCACCAATAATTGACAGGCGTTGCACGTGTTGCAGGCAAGTTCCTCACCATATGAACTAATCCCAAGACACATAGAACATCTACACCTTGCCGCTGTAACGATTTCACTAACTCTCTACTTACCCGGTGTGTGTCTATCACATCTTGAACAACTATAACTTTACCCGAACTAACAATCACCGGCAGTTCCTTGGGGCTACTCAGCATCACGTAATAACCCATGTCGGCGAGCGCCGGGGGAGATTGAGTCGGCCACCAGCGATGTATTGCTGAAGCTAGAAGCATTGCGGGAGTTGTTACAGTAGCGAGAACTTTTACATCATCTAAACTTTGCCCTTTGCTTTCGAGAAATAGCCGTAGCCGGTAAATTAATCGTTGAGCTGCCTCATCAGCATGTCTTGATCGAGACAAGATTCTGGAAGACTCCAAAAAATCTTCACGCCACTCATCTAGCCATGGCAGGTGAAATTTCTTCTTCGGAGAATCAAGCTGAAATAAGGTGGTTTGAGAATTTGTCTTTTGCTTTCGCCTTTTAGACATCTGTTTTATCTCTAGACCGGCCTCGCCAAGCATCGCTTCGCTCGGCAACTTTGTCGAAGTGCCGAGACATAGCGCGGCTTGCTTCATTTGCTAATGCCTGACGGCTCCAAGTGGTACGCCAAAGCTCTTTAAGTGTAATTTGTGGCGAAATCTCAAAGAGGTAGCTCACATAGTTCAAGATGGCGTGCAGAGAACTCTCTTTGAGCTGACTCCCCCTATAAGTTTCAGAACATAGCTCTTCAATTGAGGCTTCTCGGTCTATTAAGCTTAATAGTGGCTCCTTATATTGTGGGTCGAGGACACCGAAAAGATAGCATCTGCCATTCTGGTCCAATCCCAAAACCGGTGTATGTATACGGCTAAAGGTTTCGAGAAACAGCTTCTCCGAGATCTCCCCGAATGATTTATTAGAGGGCGTACCACGATCCGAAATGATCTCCTCAACATCGAGCTGAGTAGGGGCAGATTGACGTTCTAAGTCATCAACTTCGCGGGCGAGATGAGAATCAATTTCAACTAATAATACGGGACGGGTCTGAAGGACATTTTGGAGGAGGTGCAATAGGGTTTCAAACTGCGCAGGAGTCCAGTTTAGATCGCTAAAATCCAAAACCAATGGTTCTGTAATAGCTCTTGCGAGAATCTTACGACTTAGCTTTTCGCACGACTTACGAAATTTACGCTGTTCGGCACCACCTATGCTGGCTAGGCTGTATTCAAGCTCTTCCCGAAGAGGTATTAAGTGCCCTCTGACTTGATCTGCTTGAGTACGGAAAGTTTCTGGCAAACTAACGCTTAATACAGATCGAGATTCTCTACGTTTTGCTGTATCTACGAGTGGAACTAGCGGGAGAATTAACTGAAGATGTGCTCCAGGTAATTCCCTTGCAAATCTATCGGTACTCTGCGGCACATAGCCTAAATGGTTTGGAATTCGTTCAAATCCGCCGCCGCTAGTTCTATATATAATCTCGGTGCCACTTGATCGAAGTCTAAGTGCTCCTCCGTATTTGGAGACTATCTTCAAGATGCGCCCTAGAGCATGACGTTCGGTTACCCAGCTTTCATCTGATTCCTTGCTAGTCCCAAATTCATCAAAGGCATAGGCTAAAACATCTTCAGAGCGCGCCTTAGCCATCGGAATTCCCGTGCGGTTCGAATAGCTATCCCCGAGGGTATTTACGAATCCCTCTCCTGCATCAACAACACATAGTTCCAAAAAACCTTGTCCCATCAAATCGAGAATAGGGCCGAGAGCGGGACCAAACGTAGCTCGACACCACGGTCTGACCTTGTTTTTAGTAAAGGGTGAAGTCACCACTCTAGCCGCAATAAAACCTGCAACTCGCGCATGTTCCCAGATATTGACAGCGAGTTCGTGACAAAGTACCCGCCAAATTTCCTCAGATTCAAAAAGTGGGGATTGATGAAAACGTCTTTCCATCGCATTGCGCCAACTCAATATTCGATGCTCTTCTAAAAACTGCCTACAATCTTCTTTTGTTTCCACCCGCGTAAGACCGAGTACTACGGTGTGCCGCTCGTCCTCCTTATTGGTATAGAAACTTTGTAAGTTAGCACTCTTGGCTTCTATACCGGGGTAAAAGACCCTCCGCAATCTCTCCCGTCCTTTATTAAGAACATCTCTGGTTCCAAGCGCCTCTAGGAATCCTGCGACTTGATACACTCTTTTTGAGAGGTCGAAATCTTGCTTGGTATAATCGGAAGGATTAACGTTCCCTCTTAAAAGCCCTAGATAATCTTTGGCAGGAATAACATATGATTGAATCGATCCGATAAGATCAATGGCAAGGGTTGCAGTAGAGCGGCGAGATAATAGGCTTTCAATTAGTGCGGCGGTGCTCAGCCATTCAAAAAGAGTCACAAATCTTAAGCCACTAATATCGAGAGCGAACTCCCTGCTCTGACTCTCTGCGGCCTTTTGGAACTCTCCGGCAACGCTGCTGAGCCATCTAGGACCCAGAGCCTCCACCCTGCTCTTTCCTATGTTGAAAGAGTCAGGAGCACCTGAGATTCGCATTTGATTAGGCCCTCCCTCAACACTATCCTAATAAAGCCGGTATTTTTCTGAGCCCACTTCATATCCCACCTTATGACTCAGTTACTTAACTCTTTCTTTAACTTCTACCTAGCATTCTAATATGCTTTAGGCCAATGCCTTTGAATACAAATTGGCTTTTGGTATCAACTGTTCAAAGGCGATGTGAGGCGAAGTAGATATGTCGTCAGCGTTAGAGTTATTGTCGTGTCAGTGCAATTAGAACTTTTTGCTCAGTAGCTGCAAGATAATTGGGTAAAGGAATTTTTAATACCCGTTTCGAGCGGCGAGAGCATAATCAGCCCTGAGGTACTATGTCAAGAAAATCATCCTCCCGACTGCATAAGCTCTCGCCTTACCATTTGGTTTTTAGCGACACTGCACGCTCGCTGGCTCGCTCTCAGCTCTCTCTTGGGTGTTCTTACCAAGAATAAAGTCGGCAGCGCGTTGCGCGTCGCTGGCCGCCGTCACGATCAGGCGCGAGTCACCTTTCAATGCTCCAAGCCAGCCTTTCAAATATGCTGCCGAATTGTCGAGCGTGCTTTCTATCCCTGCCTCGGCGCAAAGGAAGGCGCTCCCCATCTCGGCTATCAGTTCCTCACGCGAGTAGTCGGCTGAACCGAACGCGGCGAGTCTGCTGCCAGCTACGCCCGCACGGTTAAGACGCGACTCGTGGCCGGTCGAGTGCGTCAGTTCGTGGAAGGCTACAGCGTAGTAATTCTCCGGCGTGTCGAACGTCTCCGGGCGCGGTAGATTCACAAAGTCTCGCGCTGGCGCATAGTAGGCGCTCGGCTCATCGTGCTGGATCGGCGGGCGCTGCGGCATCGCTTCAATGATGCGCGCCGCTCGCTCTATCGGCGTGAATGGCCGTTCCTCCGGCGGTGGCGGTAAGTGCTTCTCTAAGCCTTCGGTCTGCTCGACGTTGAAAACGCGGTAATACCTGAGAAGCGGTGGGCGTCGTTTAGTGCTCTGCTCGCTGCTTTCGGCGTCGTCTGCCTGCTTATGACTCTCAAAGACTTTCCAGAAGATGACAAGCTCGGATTTAGCTCCCTTCTTCACTCTCCCGCCAAGCTGCTGCACTTGATTAAAGGTCAACCAGTAGGGAGAGGCGAAAGAAGTAGAGTAAAGCAAAAGCGTATTAACGCCCCTGTATGGCTTCTTGCTGATGAGGTTGCGGGGGCTGTCGCCCCCGCGCCACGTCTTACGCCAGGGGGCTGTGCCGGCCTCCAAAAGCGCAATCATTCTCTCGGTGACGATGGAGTAAACGTCGCTCATTGTGCGTTTACCTCCTTCGCCTCAAACATCGCTGCCAAAGCTCGCGCGGCGCAGTAGGCCGTGCGGCAAAGGTCGGTCATTTCTTCCCAAGAGAGATCATCAAGGTTCTCGATGTTGTGCAGGACGCCTGAGACGTGACGCGCATCTCGGAGTGCTCCGGCTAACTGCTCGCGGTTGACGATGATCGCCCGCGTGAAGTCGAGTGTGTCGGGCGCGTGGCGGACGACTTCCACCTGCGGCTTCGGTTGCGGGACGAGTTGCAGCTTGGGTATGCTCATCTTTGATTCCTTTCAATTCTGATCTGGAAGATTCGGGGTTGAAGGACGAAGGGCTAGGAGAGCGCGTCAACGCTTTCCTAGCCCGTTTCTATGTGCGGTGGTGTTTGGCTTACGCTGCCCGGCGCTCGGGCGAGTCGGCACGCGCGGCGGCGATCATCACGTGCAGCCCCGCCGCTGCCGAGAGATGCTTACAAGCAAGGTTGTAGGTGCCCGCCTTGCAGTTGCAGTGGCCGTACCTCTTGCCATCACGGACGAAGAAGTTAACGACGTACTCGGCGCCGGTCTCGCGGTTGGTGACCCGGTACTGGCGGTAGATGCTGGTGGTCTGGACGAAGAGGTTGCCGGCGCGTGCGCGCTCCGTGGCCTTCCTCAGTTGCTCGGCTGAGCGGAGTTCGATCATGTCTTGTGTGTCCTTTGGAAATGGAGATTGAAGAACACACAAACACAGTCCTCCTAAAATTCGCCCCGCTCATCACCACGGAGCAGAAAGTATAGGGCGCGACTTTCAATTGAGAGATTTGATTGGTGGGCCTTTTGGTGAGGCGGACTGAAGATTGAGTCTAATCGACTGTCTTATGGGAGCTGCCTGAATAGCCAGTTGATGAAAAGCAGCATCTCGTAACACTCCTCCGGCGAGCGCTGGTTCTCGTCCCCGTGGCTGAAGATGTTCCTGATGCCTCGCATCAGCCCCATCGTTAGATACATGTACCCCTCCTGGACGCCCTTCTTATTCTCTGAGGACAGGTCATTGAGCGCGATCACCGGGGCGGAGAGGTTGAAGACCTTCGACATCAGCTTCTGCCCAATCTCGGTTAGGGCCGTTTTGTTCTGGACGGTGGCCTCAAACCTCTCCGCTGCCTTGCGGACGGACTCGTTAAAGTGCCCGTTGCGAAACAGTTCCAAAGGCTCGCTGGCGATCTCTGGCACCAGTGGGTGAGACTCCAAGCGCTTGAACAGTTCCTGGGGGGCGATCTGAATCTCTGGAAGGGTCTCGTCGATTGTTATGCCCATGAGTTCGCGCCTCATGTCTATGCCGAGGCGCTCCAGGCATTCCACAAGGGCCGTGATTTCGGTTTGCTTTAGTGGGTTTCGCTTATGGCGGCGGTAGGCGATTGCCGCCGGAACAATCTTTCTGATCAGTGTGTAAGGGAGTCGCTGATGGGAGCGGAAAATCTCCTCCCAAGCGTTCTGCAAAGCCTTCTTCTTCACGGTGCCGTCGAGGTGACGGTCAACTTTGCTTTCGGCGAAAATCGTTTGGAAGGTGACAGCATTCTTGGCGTGCGAGGTGAGAGGCAAGAAGTCGCAGAGAATATCAGTTAGCTGTCGAATCAGGTCGCGCTTGTCAGCGGTAATGCGCCGTACAGCCATAGGTTGTTTCCAACCTCCCGTAAGTGAGCTAGCCGGATTTTAAGCGATGGCGTATCCAGTCGGCCAACTCTTCTTCCGACAGGGAGCCTTCCGCCAGCCGCAGGAAGGTCATGTACTTCTCCTCCTGGCTGGCTTCCAAGTCGGCGCCGTTGACGAGCAGAAAGGTGCGCGCGGCGACGAGTGCCGTCCGCTTGTTCCCGTCGATGAAAGGGTGATTGCGAGCGATGCCAAAGGCATAGGCGGCGGCCAGCGCCGCCAGGTCGGGCGGCGGGTCTCCGTAAGCGGCGAGGTGCTTGGGGCGTGCCAGCGCCGACTGCAACAGCCCCTCGTCGCGCAATCCAGAACTCCCGCCGTGCTCCGCGATCTGCCGCTCGTGGATGGCGCGCACCGACTCTTCGAGTAACCAGACAATCTCGGCCATAGTGGGCTACTCGGCAAGCTTTCTTAGAGCATCACGGTCCTCATGCATGACCCGCTCGGCGGCCTCCATCTGCGCGGCGAATTCCGGGTTGTAGGGCGTCAACTCAATCCCCTGCCTGGTCTCGACCACGTAGAGGCTGTCGCCCTTCTGCACGCGCAGCCGCTCCAGAATCTCTTTCGGCAGAATGACGCCGACGGAGTTGCCGACGGTCGTTAATTTCAGAACGCTCATAGAGTGACCTCCAAATAATCGAGGGCATTATAACATAAGTTATAACAGAGAAATTGAAGAGCTTGTGGAGCTGCGTAGTAGTCAGCGCGGCGCGGGTGCCAAGGGTGCCGGCGTCGCTCGCTGCTCTCGTTCGATCTCGTCCAGCAACTTCGTGACCTTCTCGTACTGCTCCGGCGTGAGATCGTTGGTGAGGCTGCGCCAACTCTGGGCGTCGCGCTCGACGACGCGCGGCGGCTGTGTCAGCCAGAGGAAGGTAGAAGAGAAAGCCAGCCCCGCGATCAGACCGAAGGCGAGCAGCCATGCCCTGCGCTTGAACTGCGCCTCGGTCAGATATTCGACCCGCCGCAGCACCGGCGTGATCGCGCGGTCAATCGCGAGCTTCAGCTCGTCCAAATACTCTTTCAGATCACGCTTTGCTTGCGCAGAAAAGCCGCTCACGCCCTTTTTCGCCGCAGAAGCCACCGCCTCGTAGTCCCCGGCGAAAGAGGAGCACATCCGGGCGGCTTCTGCGGTCGCCACCGCCGCCTTGTTACAGCCCCTGACCGCCTCCAACTGCGCTTCAAGGACGGCCTCGACCGCAACGCGGTATTTGTCGTTATATCCGTGAATCCACCGTACAAGCTCTTGCTGGCGCTCGTAGGTTTCGGTCAGCGACTCTTTGACCCTGGCGAGGTGATTCTCAAACTCCGCTTGTAGTGCCCGCTGCCGCTCTTCGAGCTGCGACTCGCGCGCTTCGGCTGCGGTGAGCCGGTTGGTGACCGCCTCGGTGGCGAGCAGGAAGTTGGCGGCGAACTTGCCGATGAAGTCCTCCCTGAGCCTCCGCTCGGTCTCCTGGATTTGGTCGCAGATCTGTTCGGCATGATCTTCTAAGTCGAACTCAATCTGCTCATCCTTGAGCGCGTCACGCTCTGCCGTGAGCGCCGCGACCTGCGCCTCCAAATCCGCGACGCGTTGCATCTGATTGCTCACGACTTCAGTTCCCTTCTCTTCTACCTAACCAACTCAATGACCTTATCGGGAGTCTTCTCTTTCGCCGGAGTAGCGAGCTCGCGCTCCGGTATTTGGGCTCGGGTTTGATCGTGGATTAGACCTCTTTCCGTCCCTTTCTCTTCTCGGCCTGTGGGCTGCTGCGCGCGCTCGACTCCCGCGATTTCATTAAGACGTTCGACCGCTCCGCGCCCGTCTCTACCCAACTCAGCTAGGGCCAGTTCCCGTAGCATTTCCCGCGCCCTACTCTCGGCCTTTGGCTCTCTCGTTAGCCGGTCACGACGGCCAATCTCGTGCTCTCTGTTGACTGATTCGCTGATTCGTCCTGTCGCCTTCGCCGGCTGAATTCGGGACTCATGTTTCTCTCGCACGGCGCGCATCTGCGCCTCGCGGAGCGCCGCCAGGTCGCGCTCGCGGTCGTACTCCAGCCCGCGCTTCTGAAGCCCCGGCCACGAGTAACCGCGCCCCAGGTTGGAGCCTTTCATCAGTTGCTTACCCAGACGAAAGCTGACGCCGGCGATCTGTTCTGCGCTGCGGAAATACGGGATGACCTCGACGCCGACGCGGTTCAACTTCTCGACAAATTCTGTCGCTGTCGCTCCGCCTTTGAGGGCGTAATCGACATGCCCTTGCAGCTTCATCTTGGTCGAAAGTTCGCCCGTGCGCTCGAACCTTTCCAGCTCGCCCCGCTTCGGAGCAGCGCGCTCGATGTCGCGGCTGCGCTTTACGCGCACCAGGTCGTACTCGTCTTCGATCTCGCGCACGAACTCTTCCGCCCGCGCCTTGCTCCGAAAATCGGAGACGACTTTCGCGTGCGCGTCCACGCGCGAGGTGACGATGTGGACGTGGTCGTGCTCGGTGTCTATGTGCCGGATGACGACGTAGGGGCTGTGCTCAAAGCCCATCCTCTGGACGTACTTTTCGGCGATCTCGTTCCACTCTTCGACCGTCAATCGCTCGCCCAAAGCTGCGCTCAAAGAGACGTGATGCACCGGCTTTTTGATCTCCGGTCGCTGCTCATGAAAGACCTCGAACTCGCGGGCCAACTCGCGCGACGTGCGCCCCGCCATGTTGCCGCCGATGAGCCGGTGGCGCTCCCCTTCCCCCGCCTCCAAGGTCTTTTCAACGGCCTCTCGGTCGCGCCCGTCGTGCGCCGTTTCCGTTGGCAAAGTAGCGCTGAACTGCTCGCGCTCGGGCACACTTTTGTGCTTCTCGGGAGCGTCAATTTCGTGTTCCCGATGCTCACGTTCAGGCCCGCTTTCATGCTCCGGCATGGCGGTCTTCGCTCTGTCATGCGACTGCTTTTTTTGCTGTGTCAGGTAGTCGAGGACGCCCCTGAACCCGCCGCCGCTTGTCACCTTCGCGATCACTCTTCGCCGCCTCCGTCATTGCCGATGAGCCGGTTTCGGACGCCCGCCAATTCGCCACGCAGAGGCTCAATCAGGCTCGCCAATTCGTCCTCTTCTCCCGATCTGAACCGCCCCAACGCGGTGTTCAAAGTGGCCGCCAGGCGCGCGAGTTCGAGCCACGCCTCGCGGTTGATTTCTGGGATCACGCGTCGCGCCGGCGGACTCTTTTCCAGCGCCGCGAGGCGCGCCCATTCGGTCGGCGTGACGCCTGCCTCACGCGCCTTTCGCTCGACGATCTCGCGCTCGCCGGCGTTGAGTCTGACGTTCAAACTGAGTGCCGTCCGACGCTCTTCGTCCGACAGTTTTGGCCGCCCGTACTTGCTCATCCTCGCTTCCTAGCCTCCGCTCCAGACCATGCCGCGCCGACTTTTCGCTATGCGACAATCCTGCTCGCTACTACAAAATTCGAGGGCTAAAAGATCATTTTTAGCTTCCGCAATAGTGGGGACAATTTGGCGCACGGCTGAGAGGATTTACGATGCTGATAAAGCGTGCTCATTCGTCGCTCACGAGATGTTACGGAGCCGCCAAAAAGCCGGCACGCGTATGAAGCGAAGTAGCTTTTTTTAAGTCGCCCTTTGGACATCGACGAAAGCGCTTTGGCAGACACTCTGTGGAAGTCTGAAGCATCATTTTCGCGTTACTCATAAGCCGTTCCCGAATGAAGCGAGCTGATCATTCACCAGGCGTTCGAGTTCCCTGCCGAGGTCGCCGGTCGTGCGGATTAGGCCGCTCGTCTTGCGCGTCCCGTCTGCTCTTTTAGTCACTATCCAGACGCCCGGCATGCTTCCGATGATGCTGTAGAACCTCATGTCTGGAATGAAAACGACGCCCTCGATTTCGGCGCTCATCCCTTCGCCACTGCCGCGCACCGTGAAGTCAGAAGCGCCAGTTATTTCCCGCAACAGCCGGGAGAATTCCTCGCGCAGTTTGCGATCCCGAGCGGCGCGCGCGAGGCGCGCGTCTTCGCTCTGAATCTTCCAGGCGTCCGCCGCCCGCTCGAACATGCTCACTCGCTTTGCTGCCCCCTCGTGGTCAAAAGAAACTATGTGCGACGTTGACACTAGACGGCCACCAGATTCGTCGCCGTCGCCCGAAAAGAGTCTCCGACAGGGCCATTACAAGGGGCGTTCCGCGGTGGCGACCAGATCGGCATTGAGGTTGCGAAGGGGCTTACTTCGTGGAGGAGCGCGGGCGGTCAGGGCTGCACTAGACGGGCTAAAGGGTGCGTCCGATCTCGCCCTCTGATTGGGCAGAAGTGTGCAGGTTAATCATGGTGGGTTCGTATGCGAGCCGGGTGGGTTCATATACGAGCCTACCGGGTTCGTATATGAACCTCATTGCATCTCCTTTAGGAGTCTATTTGTGCAGACCGCTCGCGCGTCCGGTGGCGGGGATAGGTGTAAAGCCGAGGCTATGCATCGGCGTATTTCGCTTCAGTTTTGGGGTCATGGGTGCATCGCTTCATCGCGCCGTGAGGGTGTTCGGGCGTGCGGATTCTGCGCCAGCCTTTAGAGTCGCAAAGCTGGCAAGCTTCGGTCGCGGTCTTCGCTTCCTTTGATTTGGCTGCCTGCTGTTTCCGCTCCCGCTCCTCCAGGTAGGCTACGGGCAAGGTGTAATTCCCTTCTATTGCGGCGATAAGCCAGCCTGCCGCGTTTTTTCTGGGCTTCACCTCGCCCCGATATGGGAATGCCGCTATCTGCGCTTCTGCGGCCTCCCTGTGAGTTTTCACGAGGCTTCTGGCTTTGGCTTCTGCTACTCCGAACTGGACGAGCTTAGAGACTAGCTGCTCCTCCTCCGGTGCGAAGGTCAAAACAGTTTCGGGGAACAGTTCGGGCTTTTCTTCCGGCAGGAAACTAGGCTGGATCGCGCTCCGCTCGCTATGTTTGATCCTCGGAACCGGCTTTCGCTCAAAGGCGACGTGCTGCCCCTTAGCCCGCGCGCCGGGAACGTAGATCATCAACCAGTCGGGTTCTCCTCCCTCCCCCGTGATCTTCTCGAACTGGATTTTTTCTATGTAGTGCGCAGCGAGGTGGGGGCGGTGGAGCTTGTACATCTGCTTTTTGACGTGCTCCCAATCGGTGTAGCGGGTCTGTGGGGCGTAGAGGCAGAACTCTGAGTAGAGCATCTTGGCGCTGGTCCCGTTCTTCAGAGCCGCGTACATCTGATAGCTCAGAAGCTCGTAAAATCTCTGCGCGCCAGGCGTCAACTCCTTCATGTAGTCGAAGTCGAGGGGGCGGTCTATCGCGTTGTTAAGGATTTCTCGGTAGATGTCATGGAGCACGATGTAAACGGCGTCGGCCTTTTCGCCACTCGGCAGTTTTTCCCCCGTGAAGATTACGCCGTAGCGGGTATCGGCTATCTCTGCGAACGCTTCGTTGCCGCCCTTCGTCTTGTAACTGAATTTCGCCCTGATAGCGGCAAAGGCGTTTTGGAGTAGTGCCTTTCTGACCGCATTTGTGTTCTTCTCGCCCGTCCCTGTTTGCTGAGCGATGTCCCTAAGACTGCCAAGCCTGATTAATTTCGGGAGCGGCTTCCCTTCCTCTTCGATCTTTCGATTGATGATGAGCGTATCGAGCTTGTAAGCGAGCGGGCTTGCTTGGCCGTATTCACTATTGTAGGAAACTTTCCACTGAGTTTTAAGTTCCCCGTTCGGCTTGGCTACTTTGATTGAGATGCTGATGCTGCCCTTCTTGGACAGGCGATGCACCGGAAACCTAGAGAGAGCGGTTTCGGTTCGGATGATCTCTTTGGGGGTGAACTTTTCTATCGCTTGGCTCATCGCGTCTCGTCCGGTTTTTAATCGGCAACGGCCACAACAGCAGCAACAGGCTTCTTGTTGTTGTTGTTAATACAGTAGAACAAAGTAAAGAAGTAGCGCGTCCGATAACCTCTGTATTCAATAACTTAACCTCAAAATCGTCTCCCCAAATAAGGCGATTCGTCTCCCCAAGTAAGGCGGCCCGTCTCCTCAAATAAGGCGATCTGTCTCCCCAAATAAGGCAGTTCGTCTCCTCAAATAAGGTGGCAACGGCTCCCGAAATTGTGAAAAGCCGCTCCCGAAATTGTGAATGCTTCAGGTGGGGGAACGCCAAGAAACTCAGCACCATATTTAGCGCTCTCTCGGCGAGGGCTTCTGCGCCCTGCTCCTCAAACTATGAAGCATAAAGCCGGAACGCCAGCGAGAACTTATTTCTCAAATCGTCTCCCAAACAGTGAGGATCGCTTCCCTAGATAAAGGGGCGTCTCCACAATCTCACCACTAATCAGGAGCCTGCAAGTTGCGCATGGTTGTACAGCCGGTGGAAAGCATCAGCGTCATCAGCCGTTAATACGTGCGCGCCGCCACACTTTTTGTTCCATTTGTTGAGAACGATGCCCAAACCTCGGCAGCCTTGGCTTACCGTCTTGAGGTTGTGATTGACGAAAGTTTCGTCACGCTCTAAAGCTGTATGACACCAGATGCAGCAATACATGACCGAAGTTCTAGCCCTACGTCTCGCCGTGCGGATTGCCTCTCCAACTAACGATTCAAGCTCCTCATCGCTCGTCGCCGGGGCGGCCTCCCTCTTAATGTACGCACGCTCTTGCGTGTTTGAGAAGCTTGCTTCCATCTGCTCTAACAGACTATGGCGCGAAGTGGCTCTCTCTTCAGCCGAGCTGCTCGCCAGCCCACTTATAGAATCGCTCGGCCTTGACGAGCAGTCTTTTTGCCGCCGCTTGAGTGAAGACTTCTCCCGCATACTCGTACTCGAACTTCGCCTGAATGACTGCGCCGAACGCCCGCAACACCGGCGCTGGCACGTCCCGCACCACCTCTTCGAGCAGTCGCGCCGCGTCCGCGTGTTGCTCGCTCGACGAGCGCACCTCAGCCGCGTTGATCGTCACCGCGTCGCCCGCGCTGATAACAGCGTGAATGAGGCAGATGCCGATGGCATTGCCGTACTCCTCATCGCCGAGAGTAATGAGCGCGCGGGCGCTCTCCATCAAGTGTGCGGCCACCTGCCAATAATCCTGAGACCTGTGCCGGGCCACTCGGCGGCGCGGGCGTGGCGCGGGACTCATGCAATTCTTCTCCGCGCGCCCGGCTGCGCGTCCCTGAGCGTTTGACGAAGCTGCTTGAGACTAATCCCGGCGACGGCCACCCAATCCTGCTCCGCTGCCTCAAGCAGTTCCTGCACATTGCTACTATTAGTTAAACGGCGGCGTTCATAAATCACCGGCTGAAGCGGTAGCCCGTATCGTTCGCTGAGTTTAGTTAATTCATCGGAAAGCAGTGCGCCGACGCGCTCGCGCTCCTTAAGCGTCTCGACAATAACTAGCAAATCCATGTCCGATCCCGGTGTTGCTCGCCCGCGCGCAAATGAGCCGAAGAGACCCGCGCTCAAGACGTATCCCTCTAAAAGCGGGCGTAAGTCATGGGCCAGTGCCTTCACCATTCCCCGCTCAGCCTCAAACAGCGCGCGCAAACCTTGGCCCACGAGGTAATGCTTGAAGTTCAGCCGGTAGCGATGCTCGACCGACCCGCGCTCCACTTCTACCAGCCCGAGTCCTTCGAGATCAGCGAGGGCGTTCTGGATGGCAAGCAGCCCCATCCTGGCGCGCTTCGCCACGGCGTTTCCAGAGACCCCGATCTTAGAGTTGAAGAGAACCCGCAGAGCTGCGACTTTGCTCTTCGCTCCCAAGACATGCTCCAGTAAATGAGGTGTTTGACCAACCATCGACGTGGATATTACGCCCTACTAATTTATTAGTCAATTGACTAATGAGTGAGCAATGCTATCAACAATCAGGAGGGGTGGAGATCGTAGGGTGTTATCGGACTCGGCCTAGCAAGATTCTGACCACAAAATTACCGGGGAAGGCATGTCCGGTTCTTCGCCCCTCTCCGCGCAAAAAGCCCGATAATCCTCAACAGAATCCCGGAAAGCTCTTCGGAGTTCTTTGACCGACCCTCCCCGGAAAGTAATCACGTCGCGCGTGTTAGCGACCTCGCCATAAAAGATGCCGGAATCTTCATCAAACTTAACCGTTCCCTTGTAACCTTTGTGCTTCATAATCAAATGATACTGGTAAACCAGAAAACCAGAAAAATGGTTTTCTACTCTTCTTCGCCCTCTTCTTCTGGTTTTAGGTACTCCTGCGCCCCGTGCCTCACCCGGAGAACAAATACCCTTTCACCTGCGACCGTAAAGAGTATCCGGTACTTCCCGTAGATAAGTTGGCGTATTTCCTCCTCGAAAAAAGCACTCTCAGGCGCGAGCGGGCAGCGGAGCGGGTTCTTTTCCAGCGACCGAAGGGATTTCATTAATCCTTCGTACCAGCGAAGCGCAGCCGCCTCTGACTGCTCGTTAATCCAGAAGTAGGCTTCGCCCGCGTCCACGAGGGCTTTGTCGGTCGGTTCTACGCGATAGGTCGTCATCGCTTTTTAGGGGCGCGAATCTTCTTTCGCAGCTCCTTATCGAATAGATCGAGCGACATCGTTTTCCCCTGCCTGACAGATTCCAGCCCTTCCCGCACCGCCTCGATGGTCTCCGCCCGGTCGAGCAGCTCAAGCATTCGCTGATAACTCTCCGCATCCTGTACGATAATTTCGGCTTTGCCGTTGACCGTCAGGACGAGCGGGGTTCCGCTCTTCTTGATCTTCTTCACGTATTCATTGGTGTTACGCTTGAAGGCGGTGAGCGATTCAATATCTTTCAGGCTAATCATAAATATTCCTCTCTTGAAGTAAGCACACAATAAGATGCTAATTCAACACCGAGCTTTTAGCAAATACTTATTTCAAAAGGCTAATAAATCTGGTAATCTGGTAAACCAGAAAGCAAGAGAATCAAGCTCCTTATGACGATCATTACTGTCACAGGCTACAAGGGCGGCATCGGGAAGAGCACGACCGCTTTTCATCTCGCGGCCTACTTCAGCGACTTAGGGAAAACCGTCCTGATTGATGGCGACCCCAATCGCACGGCGCTCAAGTGGGCGGGCCGGAGTGGGGAAGCGCTACCGTTCACGGTCGCCGACGAGCGCCAGGCGATGAAGATCATACCGGGGATGGATTACGTCATCATTGACACGCCCGCGCGCCCCAATTCGGACGACTTGAAGGAACTGGCTAAAGGCTGTGACCTTCTCATCCTGCCTACCTCCCCGGATGTGGTAAGTCTGGAACCCATGCTTGAGACCGCGCGAGACGTTGGCGAGGCGAAATTCCGTGCTCTCATCACCATCGTTCCGCCTCACCCTAGCAAGGAGGGGGAACTTATGCGAGACGATCTGGCGGAAGGCGGGATTCCGGTTTTTAAGGCAATGATTCGCCGCACCGTGGGCTTTGCTAAAGCTGCTATGTCCGGGCGCCCGATCCGGGACGTTGAAGACTCACGCTCACGCGCGGCGTGGGGAGACTACAAGGCCTTAGGCGATGAGATCAGGGAGCTGCTGAAATGAGCAAATACGGCCAGCTAATCAAGGAAGCCAGAAAGCAAGAAAACAAGAAAGCCAGAAAACCAGAGGACGGACGAGATACCGCCTCCGAGCCGGACGTGAACCTGAGCATTAAAGTCGCCGCCGCACGCCGTCGCCACTGGGCGGCTGAAGCCAAGCGGCAAGGTACGACACTAACCGCAGCAATCACCGAGGCGTTGAGCGAGAAATTCGGAGAGCCTGAATAAAGGGAAATGGAATGCTCGAAGTGAACGGCAAGCAGACTACAAAAGCCGCCGACAAGCGGCAAGACGGCGAGTTGTTCATAGTTGATAACAGCGACGCTGAGTGGAAGGTAAAAAACTATCTCCGCGAATGGACGGATATTGCTCATGCGTTCGACATCGCCACCGGCTACTTTGAGATCGGCGCGCTACTCGCCTTAGACGGCCAGTGGCAGAAGCTCGACAAGATCCGCGTTCTGATGGGGGATGAGGTAACCAAGCGGACCAGAAAAGCCCTCCTCGCCGGTATCCAGGCGGTCACTCAGACGCTGGACGCCAGTATCGAGCGCGAAAAGGAAGCTAACGACTTCCTTCACGGCGTCCCGGCGATTGTCGAGGCGCTGCGCAGTAAACAGATCGAGTGCCGAGTTTACGCGAAGCAGAAGTTTCACGCTAAAGCCTACATCACACACCCAAGGCAAAGGATGGCCGGTTCGCAGGCACTGGTTGGCTCAAGCAATTTCACCTTGCCCGGCCTGACCCAGAACGTTGAGATGAACATCCGCCTCGAGCTGCAACACCAAGTGTCGCTCCTGCAAGAATGGTACGAGCATCACTGGGAGCAGGCCGAGGACATCACGCCGGAAATTTTCAAAGTTATCGAGCGTCACACTCGCGAGTACATACCTTTCGAGGTCTATGCGAAAGCTCTACAGCAATATTTTCGCGGACACGAGATGACCGTCGGCGAATGGGAACTGGCCGACGTTAATAAAGGCGGCTCGCGCATCTATCAAAAACTTGACCAGTACCAGAAGGAGGGCTATCAGGCGCTGATGAAGATTTCCCGCGATTATGGCGGGGCGTTCCTCTGCGATGGCGTCGGGTTAGGGAAGACATTCATCGGCATGATGGTCATCGAGCGCCTCGTCGAGCGTGAGCGCAAGCGC
>JGI25406J46586_10000073_pt1 | contig 45585 bp, 43 predicted proteins | sample TabmetS4T2R2_FD_46586 | JGI IMG/M metagenome (IMG submission 46586) | reverse complement strand
CCCGAGCTGGTTGGCTGCAGCGTCGATAATGCCCCGGACCGCGCTGAACATGGGTGTCGGGACACCGGCCTCGATAGCCGCTCCGGCGGCGCGGTTCAGCTGCTCGGCGACGACTCGCAAAGACTGCCCGTCCCCTGGCCCACCGGAGGCAAGCCTTGGCAGGATCCGCCGGAGCGGGGCGCTCCACCCGGAGCTCCGCGGAAGCACGACCGCCATATCCGTCAGCGCCAGCCCGTACTTCAGACCAGCAGCCGCGCACTCATAGGTGACAAGAGTGCACAGGGAGGCGATTGCCTCGCCGATCACCCCGACGATCCACGCGTCGTGTTCGGCACTGCGCGCCTTCGCCGACACGACTGGCGTCTCCGCATCCGAGGGTTGGGCGAAGCGCGTCGCCGCCATCGATTCAACCAGTCCGACCACGGCTTCGAGACGTGCACCGACGCCGAGCGTGTTCACGCCAAACTGGAGCAGGTCACGAAGGACATTCGTGATCGGCATCGGAACACCGAGCTGCATGCCCAGCAAGACGGCCTGGTTCACGTCCTTCAGCATCAGCGTCAACGCGAAGTCCGTTGATGTCCTTCCCTCGGCAATCGCGGGCAGCATCCTTTCCGTGGTCTGGTTGGCGGCCTCCCCTTCGTTCAGGCGATCGGCCATGTACCGCAGGGGCACGCCAGTCTTGCTGCCGACCGAGACGAGTTCCAGTGTACCCCATCGGCATGCGCCATTCATGGCGTTGCTGACCGTCTTCATGGCCTGGCCGTCGCCCACGTGCGAGCCGCAGCGGTAGATCTTTTCCGAGATCACGCGCAGGATTGGCAGCGCCCGCGCGTAGATGTCGTCCGGCGCCGAGGCCATGAGTGTCGCGCCGCCTTGCGCGACGAGCGGCGGACTGGCGGAGACGCAGGCGTCCATCATGGCTACCCCGCGCTCCGACAGATTGGCCGCGATGTCCCGGGTCTCGCTCGGCACGCCGCTCGTCTGGTCGATGACAAGCTTGCCCGCGGAAAGACCTTCCGCCAGGCCGTCCTTGCCGAACACCAGTTGGCGCACGTCGGAGCTGCGCGGCAGGCAAAGCAGCACAACATCGGAGCGGCGCCCCAGATCGCCTGCGGAACGCGCGGCCGATGCGCCGGCCTGCTCGAGTGCCGCCATAGCTGCCGGGTTCATGTCCCAAACCGTCAGCGAATGGTCCGGCAGGAAGCGGCGCGCCAGAGCGCCGCCCAAGGCACCAAGGCCGATGTATCCAACTCTCATGCGCTACGAACCCCATGGATCGCGATCATGCCAGATCTGCCGAGCCGCCGGCGGAGCCCGGGTCTGGACGGCAGCAGGGATCGCTAAAGGCCTTTGATGACCTCGGGATGAAACCGCCCCTTGCGAACTCGGAACATGGTTACGCTCGCAAACACCCCTGCTTTATGGAGGGGATCGTCGTTCAGGAACGCCTGGGCGTCATCGCGCGTCTCGACATTCAGGAGAAACATGCTGCCGATGATCTGCGTACCCTCGTCGTTGAAGAGCGGGCCCATGAAAAATATGACCGACTCCTTCGTGTCCAGATAGGCCCTGTGAGCCGGTAGATGCTCCGTACGGGCGCCGACATGGGTATCCAGACAGTAGATGGCCCAAAGCATGCTTTCCTCCTCTCGCCGTCCGATACCCGATCGGCGCACTCCGCAAGCGACTGCTTCGCGCTGTGTGCTTGAAAGCAAGACCCGGGCCAACTCGGCCCGTGCCATCGTATGGCCTCGAGGCCCCATCAGGGCTTGCTTGCCCCGGATCCCGCTACTCGGAACGCCCAGGTATGGCGGCTGCGGCACGGAATTCGCTCGAGCCGGCAAAGTCTGCGCATCCTCTCGGGACGACACATGAGCAGCCACCAGGACTCCACAGTGTTCGGCCGCACACGTGCGCCTAACCATGCTTGGTTGGCCAAGGCTCTACCAGAGGCGCCGCTCGAGCCGGACCTGTCGATCATCGATCCGCACCTCCACTTCTGGCACCACCAGAGCGGGTACAGGTACTTCGTCGAGGAGTTCGCGCAGGACCTCGACGCGTCCGGCCACAAGGTCGAGGCCACGGTCTTCGTCGAGTGCAACGCCATGTATCGCGCCGATGGTCCGGATCATCTGAAAAGCGTCGGTGAAACCGAGTTCGCGGTCGGGATGGCGGCCCTCGGTGCCAGCCGGAAATACACCTCATGTCGTACCGCGGCCGGCATCGTCAGCTACGCCGACCTTACACTGGGAGACCGCACGCTAGAGACGCTGGGCGCGCATGCGACGGCCGCCAATGGCCGCCTCAGGGGCATCCGACAGCGGGCCAAGTGGGATGCCGACCCCGTCGTGCGCGGCGCGGTGAGCGTGGACAATCCGGGTCTTCTGCTGGAACCGGAGTTTGGCAGGGGTCTCGANTTGCTGACCGCGATGGACCTNTCCTTTGACGTGAGCGTCTATCATCCGCAGTTGCCGGATGTGGCTGCGCTGGCGCGTACGCANCCGCACGCCAACATCGTCCTGATCCACTCTGGCAGTCCGCTGGGCTATGGCGGATACGCCGGCAAGGAGAAGGAGGTCCATGCGAACTGGCTGAGCGGAATGCGGGAACTCGCGACCTGTCCGAATGTCACCGTGAAAATGGGTGGCTTGCTGATGTGCCTTGGCAATTTTGACTTCACGCGGGCCGCCGCCCCGCCCAGCTCCGTAGAGCTGGCGCAACTGTGGCGGCCCTATATCGAGCCCTGTGTCGAGCTCTTCGGCGCGGAGCGCTGCATGGCTGCCTCCAACTTCCCGGTGGACAAGGCCGGATTCAGCTACGGCACCCTATGGAACATGTTCAAGCGCATCACGGTCGGGTGCTCCGCCGACGAGAAGAGGATGATCTTCAGCGGGACCGCGAAGCGCGTCTATCGGCTGTAGCCCTTGGTCAGCGCCGCCCTATCGAAGAAGGCGCGTGATTCAGCACGCCTTCGGTCAGGATTGCGCGAAAGAGACGCCGGTCAGGTACTCATAGACCTTCACGACGGCTGCTGGATCCTCGCTGCCATATCCGGCGGCCTTGCCCATCTGGTACACCTGCAGCGCCACATTGGCCATGAACAGGGGCACCGCAAGCGATTTCGCGACCTGCGTTTCGAGCTCGAGGTCCTTGATGGTGATGTCCATCCGGATCCCGGTGAAATCGCGCGAGATCAGCCGGGGTGCGGCATGCTGGAAAATGGCGCTATTGCCGCTCGTCTTGGTGATCACCTCGATCATCGTCTTCGGATCGAGACCCGCTTTCGCCCCCATGACCAGGGCCTCGATCACGAGCACACGCCCGGCCTGCGCGAGCATGTTGTTGACCAGCTTCATCATGATGCCCTGGCCGGGCCCGCCGATATGGGTGATCTCGGACGTCATGGACTCGAGAACCAGTCGGCATTTCGCGAGAGTCGAGGCAGAGCCGCCGATGTAAGCCTTCAGAGTTCCCTGCTCGGCTCCGGGGATCATGCCCGTCACCGGAGCATCGAGCAGCTCGATCCCCTTNTCGGCGAGCTTCGCGTGCATCTTCTGCACGGCAATCGGATCAATCGTGCCCATGCTCAGCACGACGTCGCCCGCCCCGGCGCCTTCGATGAAGCCTCCTGGCCCGACAATGACCTGTTCGGCTTGCGCGGTGGTATCAACCATTGAGATCAGGATGTGGGCGCGGCGTGCGACCTCGGCCGGGCTGGGCGCGATCTGCGCGCCCAGTGCCGAAAAGCGCTCATTCTTGCTCGGGTCTATGTCATACGCCACGAGCCTGTGGCCCTTCTTCAGGAGGTTCCGGGCCATCGGCCCGCCCATGGCGCCGAGTCCGACGAACCCGACCGTCTCATCCCTGGCATCGCCGCTCACGACGTTCTCCTCTGCCCGTCTCCTGGTTCAGCTTCCCGCCATGTACGCGCCATCGACCACGAACGATGCTCCACTGACGTATCTCGCGTGGTCCGATGATAGCCAGCACACCATCTCGGCGATGTCCTCGGCCCGGCCCAACTCGTGGAACGGCACGCGTGCCAGGATCTCGGCGCCGCGGCGCGACATCGTGTTCTTCAGCATTTCGGTGTCGATGAAGCCGGGACATACGCAGTTCACGCGGACGGTCGGTGCGTACTCGATGGCCGCCGTCTTCGTCAGCCCAACGACGCCATGCTTGCTGGCCGTGTAACCGGCTTGCGTCTTGAAGCCGGTCAATCCGGCAAGCGAGGCGGTATTGACGATCGAGCCTCCACCCTGCCGCACCATGAAGTTAAGTTGGGCCTTCATGCAGAGCCAGGCACCCTTCAGGTTCACCTGAATGATGCGGTCGAACGATTCTTCTGACCATTCGGCCGTGAGCAGCCCTCCGGGACCGACTTGAGACCCGGTCAGGCCAGCGTTGTTGAACGCGCAGTCCAGCCGGCCGAACGCCTCGACGGTCGCCGCCACCNTCGTGGCGACGTCGTCGGCCCGGCTGACATCCGCCACCATCGGCTTCGCGTCGCCACCCATGCCACGGATCAATGCCGCCGTTTCCTCGGCGCCAGCCTTGTTCATGTCCGCGACCGCGACGCGTGCTCCCTCCCGCGCGAACAACAGGGCCGTCGCGCGACCGATGCCGCGGGCAGATCCGGTGACGAGTGCAACCTTCCCTTCGAGCATTGCTGCCATTCGACATTCCTTGCGCACAGCGATGCGGCGTTGCCCGAACCGATCTCGCATGTCGGTTGGCGGCAAGCGCCGCGCCACTATGCCCGACCAAAGCACGGCACGGGCCAAGCACTGCTCGGGGGATCCACTTCGCGCAGTCCGGCGGAATCCGGAAGGACCCGATCGCGGCGCGTCCTGGAAATAGACACCTGTCCGCGACAGGAACAGGGGTTTGTGCGCTCGGCGAACACGTGCGCGGCGGACCGCGCTGAGGCCTTGCCCCTCAAGCGATCCGTGCCGAGTGGAGTTCGGGGCGCGGATCACGTCAAGCCTCGTCACCGACCGCCCCTCGACACATGCCCCTGCCCGCAGCGTCGCCTGAGCACCGCCCTCAACGCGCCTGTGCGGCGTACGCCGCGGCGGCGCCTCAGACCGGCACCGAACTTGCACCGCTTCGTTCAAGGATGGACGCCAGCAAGAATTTAGCGGCGTGCGTCCTGTTTCGTTGAGCACACAAGAAGCCCTGAGGTTCGGCATGCAGGGGAGGACGGAAGTGACGGTCTTCAGAGATGCACGCTGCCGCGCCTCTGCCGCTTCGCCGTCCCGCGCAGTTCAACGCCTTTCACCGGGCAACCAAGCACTGGAGGGAACTGTACCATGATCCTGACAAGACGGCGCGCCCTCATGTGTGCCGGGGGTGCAACACTGCTCGCCAGTTCCGCCACGGCACAGCAATTTCCCTCTCGTCCGATCCGGCTCGTCCTCGGCTANGGAGCNGGCGGCGGTACGGACAATCTCGCGCGGCTGTACGCGCGACACCTCCAGGAAGCCTTTGGTGTTCCGGTTGTCGTGGACAACAGGCCAGGCGCCTCNGAAATTCTCGCCGTCACGGCCGTGAGGTCGGCGCGCCCAGACGGCTACACCGTGTGGATGGCCACCGGAGGCGCACTNTCGCTGGGACCGGCGGTTCGAACGGACCTGCCTTACGAACCTCTGCAGGATTTNACCCACATCGCCCTGCTTGCTGAAGCCGATGCCGTCCTCGTGGTACGACCCAACATCCCGGTCCGCTCACTGGGCGAACTCATCAGCCACGCGAAGGCGAACCCTGGCAAGTTGAATTATGGCTCGGGTGGCGTGGGCTCCGGCAACCACCTACAGACAGAGTATCTGATGAGTGCGACCGGCATATCAATGACGCACATCCCGTACAGGAGCGATGCGGAGTTGATGCAGGCCATCCTCGCGGGGAACGTGGATGTGGGTATGGTCATTGCCCAGTTCGTGGTGTCCTACATTTCGGACAACGCGCTGCGGCCGCTCGCTGTCACCGGGTCACAACGAATGAGTCCATTGCCGGACGTGCCGACGATCGCGGAGGTCGGCGGTCCGGAATTGAGCGGCATGGGGTCGTACACATTCTTCGGCGTTCTCGGTCCCACCGGCATGCCGCCGGCACTCGTTCAATCGCTNAACGACGCGATCAACAAGGTGGCGGTGGTCCCCGAGGTNGATCGTACGATGAGAGAGAGGCTGTTGTATCGCCCCGTGGTGGCATCGCCGTCCGATTTCCGGCGCTACCTGGAACGAGAGCTCATGAAATGGCGCGAGTTGGGACAGAAGGTGCGGATCGGCATCCAGTGATATCTGCCTGAGATCGCGGCTGCACCCTCGCCAGCCGCGCCCCTCGCCTCACCCGCGTGAAGCGCTCCACGTGGAGCGGTGGAGCGCCCCCTCGCCATCCTCCGGCAATGCCCACTGGGCCGAGATGCCGGCGCCGCTTGCCGGCCCGGCATCCCCCGCCCGTTCCATCAGTGCGGCACGACGGGGACACCGGTCCACTGCTCGTAGACCTCGACGACGGCACTCGGATCCTCGATGCCGAGGGACTTGGCCATCTGATAGACCTGCTGAACCTGCGATGCCATCAGCATGGGCATGCCGAGCGCGCGCCCCAAAGCGGTTTGAAGCTGCACATCCTTCAAGGTAATTCCGAGAATGCGCGCGTCGAATTTCCGCTCGAGAATGCGCGGGCCGTCGAACTGAAGCGCAGCGCTGTTCGCGAAGGTGCGCCCGAACACCTCCACCATCTGCCGAGGATCGAGCCCGGCCTTCGCGCCAAGTGCCAGCGCCTCGACGAGCACGATCCGGTTCGCCTGGCGGACCATGCTGTTGAGGAGCTTCATGGCGGTTCCAAGCCCCGCCTCGCCGAAATGCGTGACCTCCGATGTCATGGTGCCGAGCACGGGCCGGGCGCGTTCGATCGCGGCGCTATCGCCGCCCGCGAAGCATTTCAGCGTAGCCGCCTTCGCGCCGCCTCTATCCCTCATGCCCGCCACCGGCGCATCGATGAAGGCGATGCCCCTCTCGGCAAGACGAGCGTGAATTCGCCTCACGGCCATCAGGTCGATGGTGGACATGCAGATCACAAGATCGCCCGCGCCTGCGGCCTCCGCGAATCCAGCGGGGCCCAGGATGACCGATTCCGCCTGCTCGGTCGTCTCGACAATGCAGATTAGCATGCTCGCATTGCGCGCCACCTCCGCGGAACTCGAAGCGCCGACCGCCCCGAGACTCACCAGGTGGGTGACCCGCTCTGGAATGACGTCGTGAACGACAAGCCGGCGNCCGCTCTTGAGGATGTTCTCCGCCATCGGCGCTCCCATCATCCCAAGACCGACGAATCCAACAGNCGTTCTCCGTTGCTCCGGCATCACCTGATCCATGAGGCCACCCCTTCTGTCCTGCTTGTNATACTCGCCATCAACCGTCCCCGAGCCTGATCCCGTTCTCCTGGATGACGCGACGCCAGCGCTCGAACTCGTTGCGCANNAAGTCGCCNAGCTCGGCGCGACTCATCGGGTTCGTCTCGACACCGATTCTTGCCAGCCGATCCTTTACCGCCGGATCCTGCACGGCGGTTGCAAACCCCCCGTACAGGCGATCGAGCACGGCCACGGGCGTGCCTGCGGGCGCGACAAAGGCGTTGATCGAAGGGGCCTCGAAACCGGCGAAGCCCAGCTCCGACATCGTCGGCACGTCCGGCATATCCGTCGCGCGGTGCTTGTGTGCCACCGCGAGGGCGCGCAACGAGCCGTTCCTCGTCATCTCAAGAACGTCCCCGACGGTGACGCAGATCAGCTCGACCTCGCCGGCGCGAACAGCTTCGGCGGCGAAGTTCGACCCGCGAAACGGGATATGCGTTCCCGTGACGCCCAGGCGCCGCAGCAGGTTGATTGAGATCAGATGGCCGTTGGATCCGGCGCCGCCCGAGGAGTAGTTCAACCCCCCTCGCATCGACCGCGCCGCCGCGGCCACGTCATCGAATGTCCTGAGATTCGACGTGCCGCTGACAACGAACACCATTGGCGTCTCGAACAGCCCGAAGACGGGGGCGAAATCCTGCAACAGATCGTATGGCGCCTGCTGCAGGCTCGGAAGCACCGTATGGGTCGTGGACATGAACAGCAGCGTGTATCCATCGGGCTTGGCGCGGGCGACCATCTGTGCCCCGATCATGCCGCTCGCGCCCGAACGGTTCTCGACGACCATGGGCCGTCCGAACTCCCGCGCCGCCCGTTCAGCAACGATGCGCGCGACCAGATCTCCCTTGCCGCCGGCGGCAAAGGGGAAGACGACCGTGATCGGCGCATTGGGAAATGTTCCCGACTGGGCGACTACGCTTCCGCCTGAGATCGTCATGGCACCCATGCCGGCCAGCAGCCCCCTGCGGTCAATCATCCCTGCCTCCTTCGTCATCAGATCTGTTACTTGGACCACGTGTTGGCGAATCAGTTCTCCAGCCTGATTGCGTTCTCCTCGACGACGCGACGCCAACGCGCCGCCTCCTCGCGAAGAAACCGCAGCAGGTCGGGTTGGCTCATAGAAATCGTCTGCACGGAGAGCCGCGCAAACTGCTGCTGCACGGCAGGATCGCCCGACGCCTTCGAGAAGGCCTCAAACAGGCGCGCCACGACGGAGGCGGGCGTGCCAGCCGGCGCCAGGTACGCNTTCCAGGAAGAGGCCACGAAGTCGGCGAAGCCCAGCTCCGCCATGGTCGGCGCGTCCGGCAGTTCTGCCTGACGCCGTGCGGCGGCGACGCCGAGCAGGCGGAAGTCGCCGCTTCGTGTCATCTCGATGACGTCGGCCACGGTGACGCAGATCAGATGGACCTGATCGCCGCGCAGCGCCTCGACGGCGCCGGCGAAGCCGCGATAGGGGATGTGCGTCGCGCGGATGTTCAGGGCTTTGACCAGGGTGATGGCGGCCAGGTGGCTGACCGAACCCGCGCCGCCGGAGGCGTAATCCACGCCGCCTTGCCTCGCCCGGGCAAGGGCGGCAAGGTCCTCGAAGGAGCGGATGCCGGAATTGCCCCGAACGGCGAAGACCAGGGGCGTCGCCGTGACTCCGAACACCGGGACCAGGTCGCGTTCCCAGTCATAGGGAAGCTGCTGCAGGCTCGGCAGGATTACATGCGCCGTTGCCATTCGGAGCAAGGTGTGGCCGTCCGGCCTGGCGCGGGCGACGAACTGCGCCCCGACCACGCCATTCGCGCCGGAGCGGTTCTCGATGATCATCGGCTGACCCAGTTCGGCGCCTGCCCGGTCGCCCAGGATGCGCGCCACCACGTCGCCGGTACCACCCGGAGCGAAGGGCACGACCACGCGGATCGGCATGTTCGGGAACGGCGCCGACTGAGCCATGGCGGCGCCTGCAAGGGCCGTTGCCGTCGCGCCTGCAAGNAGCTGTCTGCGAGCGAGCATCATGCGCGCTTCTCCCTCAGCAGTCCGCCGCGTCGGCAAGCACCATCGCGNCGCACTTCTCGCCGATCATCATGCAGGGCACGCTGGTGTTGCCGGAAATCATGGTCGGCATGATCGAAGCGTCGGCGACGCGGAGCCCGGCAATCCCATGCACGCGCAGCCGGTCGTCCACCACGGCCATGGGGTCGTGCCCCATCTTACAGGTGCCGGCCATGTGCTGGGTCGTTTGGCCGGTGCGCCGGATGAAATCGAGGATCTCGTCGTCCCCCTCGATCTCGCGGCCGGGTTCGAGCTCCTCGGCTATCACCTCGCGGATCGGGGCGGACGCGGCGATCTCGCGTGCACGGCGGACGGCGAGGATGGCGCCCTGCCGATCGTTCGCCGTCGCGAGGAAGCGAAAGTTGATGGCAGGCGGCGCCAGCGGATCGGCGGAGCGGATGTGGATGCTGCCCACGCTCTCGGGGCGCTGCACATGGGTGTACATGAAGAAGCCTTCGGTCGCCGAGATGCGGCGCCCGCGCCCGGCCTTGAGCTCGACGATGTAGGGGCTGACCACCATCATGATGTCGGGATTCTCCAGCTCCGGCCGGGAGCGCGTGAAAACCCGCATCGAGCCATGGCCCTGCGCGATGAAGCCGGTTCGGAACAGGCCGTAGCGCAGGATCTCGATGCTCAGGCGCCAGCCATGCGCCCTGCGCGCCAGGGAGATGCCCGGCCGATCGAAGCGCCATTTCAGGATCGCCGCGTAGTGATCCCGCAGGTTCTCGCCGACGCCCTTCAGGCCATGGACGGTCTCGATGCCGCTTGCGCCGAGGATCTCAGGATTGCCGATGCCCGAATGCTCCAGCAGCTTCGGTGAATTCACTGTGCCGCCGCAGACGATCACCTCGCGCCCGGCATGGACCTCCTGCAGCGCGCCGCGATGCTGGTATCGCACGCCGGCGCAGCGCCGGCCNTCGAGGATCAGCGAGACCGCCTCTGCTCCCGACAGTATCGTCAGGTTAGCGCGGCTACGTGCCGGCGCGAGATACTGCGTCGCCGTGCTGTGCCGCACCCCCCGGAACACGGTCTGCTGCGCCATCGCGACACCTTCCTGCGACGCGCCGCTGTAGTCCGGATTGTAAGGAATGCCGGCAGCGATCGCAGAGGCAATGAAGAGATCGTAGAAGGGCGTGAGCTTGCGCGCCTCCGTGACCCGCACGGGACCGTCGCGGCCGCGATACTCGTCCGAGCCGATCTCCGTGCTTTCGATCCGCTTCAGCAGCGGCAAGACATCGTCGAAGCCCCAGCCGCGGCAGCCCATCTGCGCCCAAGTGTCGTAATCGAGCCTCTGGCCGCGGTTGTAGACGGTGGCGTTGAGCGCGCTGCTGCCGCCCAGCAGCTTGCCGCGCGGCACATAGAGCGTGCGGTTGCCGTGGCCGGGATCGGACTCCGCCTGGTAGCACCAATTCACCGCCGGATCGTCGATCATGAAGACCACCCCGGCAGGAGGGCGCGTCCAGAGGTAGTGCGCGCCTTTCTCGCCGGCCTCCAGGCACAGGACAGTGTACCTGCCGTTCTCGCTCAGGCGACTGGCCACGACGCCGCCCGCCGAGCCGGAGCCGATGACGACGAAGTCGTAGGTCTTGGCTCGCATGGTCTTGCGCTGCCCCCGGGCCCTACCTCCCGAAGAGTGCGCGCAGGTTGTTGTGGAAGCCCTCATAGGAAAGCGTGACCGGGCCAGGGAGCTGCTTCTCGGTCTCTTCGATATGGAGCGTGATGCCGATGGGGTCGCGCTCGAAGACCGGGGCGATGTGCTCCCGAATGGCCGACATCAGCCTGTCGCCGGTGTCCNTGATCACCGCTTGCCCGCGGCCTGCNACGATGCGCAGGTTGAGATACATGAAGGCGTAGTCGCCCTTGCCATCGCCCACGGAGTAATGGGCTGCGGGGAACTCCAGAACGCGGGTACCTCCCTCCGGAAAGACCTGCTGGCCCTCCGCATCCCGTATGGACAGCAGGGTTTCAAGCAGCTTGCGGCACAGCGCGGCGAAGTCGGTTCGGATGTTCGGCGTGTGCTGGATGACGAGATGTGGCATGGCCTATCTATCCCTTGGATCGTTGCAGCGAAGCGCAAGCGGCGTGCCAGAGCCGGCTAGGCGAGCATGGCGTCTGCAATCTTTTCGGCTGCCATCAGCGTCGGAAAATTGGTGTTGGCGCAAGGCACCACCGGGAAGATCGAGGCGTCCACCACCCGCAAACCCTGCACGCCCTTGACGCGCCCTTGCACGTCAACCACGGCCATCGGATCCTCCGCCCGGCCCATGCGACAGGAGCAGGAGGCGTGCCACACGCCAATCGCCTGGGTCCGCACGAAGGCCTCCAGCGCCGCCTCGTCCTCCAGCACCTCGCCGAGGCGGACGCCTTCGGCGATGACATGGTCGAACAATACCCGCCGCAGGACCGCCGGCCCGTCCAGCAGGGCTGCGGCGATTCCGCTGACAATCCGGTACCGCAGACTGGGCTGACTGAACCGGCGGACACGCTCCGAGAAGGCGCTGGGAAACGGGTTATCGCTGACCGCGCACAGCGGCGCGGCCATTTGCAGCGCGGCCATGCGCCTGAACCCGTCCATCAGCCGATCGAGGTCCCGCCGGTCGGAGAGCAGGTTGAAGGCGACGACCGGCTCCCGCAAAGGGTCGGGCGAGGCCAGTCGGACCTGGCCGGACTCGGAATAGGTCTTGTTCACGAAGGTCAGCAGCGAAGCGATCTTGCCGCCCACCGCGTGCCACGCGGAGCGGCTGAGAGCGGCACAGAACATGTCGCCGCGCGGTACGCCAGGCAGACCGGAGGAGTAGCGCAGTGCGACCTGGAAATGCCGCCTGGTGTGCGCGTTCATGCGTGCGCCGGGGTAGCTGAAGCAGGAGAGGCCGATCGAGGGATGATCCATCAGCCCTTGGCCGACTCCCTCCAGCGGCGCGAGGACCGGGATGCCGAACTTCCTCAGATGGCCGACAGGCCCGATGCCGGCGCGCAGCAGATGCGCGGGCGAGTGGATCGCGCCGCAGGAGAGGATGACCTCCGCGCCCTCGAAGCGCTGCTCGTGGCCATCAACCAGCGCGGCCACGCCGACGCAGCGCGTGCCCTCGAAGAACAGCCGGGTCACCAGCGCGCCGGTGAGGAGGGTTAGATTGGCGCGCTGGCGCGTCGCCGCGTCCAGGTAGCCCATCGCGGCCGAGACGCGCCGTTCCGCCTCGTTGTTGAAGGTCACCGCGAAGTAGCCATCCTCGAAGGCACCATTCTGGTCCGGCAGGAAGCGATAGCCGGCGAGTTCGCAAGCCTGGCCGAAGGCCTCGGAGAGCCCGGTCCAATGCGCTCGCGGGATGCGGCTGACCGGCATGCGGCCCTCACGTCCATGCAACGGGCCATAGAAGTCCAGGTCGCGCTCGATCTTCCGGAAATAGGGCAGGACGTCGCGCCACCCCCAGCCTTTGGCGCCGCGCGCCTCCCACTCGTCGTAGTCGCCCGGCGCGCCGCGATTGGCGAGCTGCCCGTTGATCGCGGATCCGCCGCCAAGCACGCGGGCCTGGGTGTATTTGCGCAGCGGCGGGGCAGTCCGCTCCGCGTCGTTGTGCGCGATGGCCTGCGTGGTCACCTGCAGGTCGGACCAATCGAAGCGCGGATCGAAGAACAAGCGCCCGGCATAGACATCGAGCAGCTCCGGCGGCTCACGGCCGGGCGGCGTGTCGCTGCCGGCTTCCAGCAGCAACACCCTGCTGGCGCTGCGGGTCGAGAGCCGGTTGGCCAGCACCGAGCCAGCCGAGCCACCCCCGACGATGATCGTGTCGTACATGCGCGGATGACGCTCCGCCTGGGGGCGATCACTCCACCTTGATATCGGCGGCGCGCACCAGGTCGCCCCATTTGCGGAATTCCTCGAGGACATAGCGGCCGAACTCGGCCTGGCTGAGGCGCAGGGGACTCATGCCCAGCTCGCGCAACTTGCTGTTGTACTCGGGGCGGGCGGTGACCTCGCTGAAGGCGCGCTCCAGGACGGCCGTGGCAGCAGCCGGCGTCTCCGGTGGCGCAAGCACGCCGAACCAGGCTTCGCCGACGACCCGTAGCCCCTGCTCCGTCAGCGTCGGGATATCGGGGATAGCGGCGACCCGATCACCGGAGGTGACGCCGTAGAATCGCAGCGTGGAGCGGTATTGGGTCGCGCCGCCGACCGCGACGAGCATCACGTCGATCTGCTGCCCGACCAGGGCCTGCAGCGCCAGTGCCATGCCGCTGTAGGGCACATGCAGGAGGTCGCTGATCCCGGCTGCCTGCGCCAGGGCAACCATCATCATGTGCGGACCGGAGCCGATGCCGGCGCTGGCATAGCGCACGCCGCCACGCCGCATCAGACCGAGCAACTCCTGGAAGTTGGCCGCCGGCAGGTCGGGGCGGCCGAGCAGCACGTACCCGCTGGTGCCGAGCCCGGAAACCGGCACGAAGCGCGTGACGTCGAGGCGGCTGCGCGAGACATGCGGCCAGATCGAAAGCGAGTCCGTGATGCCCATCAGCAACACCGTGCCATTGGCCGGCGCCGAAAAGGCGTAGTTGCTCGCGATTGACCCCGTCGCCCCCGGGCGGTTCTCCACCACGAAGGGCTGGCCGAGCTTCTCGCTCATCGCCGGCGCGACGAAGCGCGCGATGATGTCGGCCGTACCGCCCGGCGGGAAGGGAATGACGATCCGAACTGGCCCCGGCGGCATCCAGTCCGATTGCGCCCGACTTGGCAATCCGGCGCCAGCCAGGACAGCGCCGCCGATGGCCGCGAGAGCCTGTCGGCGATGCGGTACTGATCGCGTCATCGTGCTTCCCTCCCTGCCGTATTCCTGCCGCTACAGAGCCGGCGCGCGACGATCGGCGACGCGGCCGGCCGAGTTCGGCATCCCGTCGAGGACAATGACCTTGGTCTCGAGATACGCGTGCAGACCCTCCCGCCCGCCCTCGCGCCCGATGCCCGACTGCTTGAAGCCGCCGAAGGCGAGCCCCCCCTCATTGCGCATCATGTTCTGCCCGACCGTGCCGGAGCGCAGTCGTCGCGCGACCGCGTAGGCGCGTTCGAGGTCGTTGGTGAAGACCGAGGCGTTCAGCCCATAGATCGTGTCGTTCGCGATCTCGAGTGCTTGCTCCTCGGCGTCGGCTGGGATCACCGACAGGACGGGCCCGAAGATCTCCTCACGTGCGATGGTGAAGTTGTTCTCCACATCGCCGAAAACGGTGGGCTCGACGAAGAAGCCGCGATTGAGATGCTTCGGCCGTCCCCCGCCAATGGCCAGTGTCGCGCCCTCGGCCTTGCCCTTGTCGATGTAGCTCTCCACCCGCTCGCGTTGGCGGCGCATGGCGAGCGGCCCCATCTGTGTCGCGGGATCGAACGGGTCGCCGACCCTCACCTTCTCGAATTCGGCGCTCAGCGCCTNGACCAGTGCATCGTGCCGCGGGCGCGTGACGATGATGCGGGTCAGCGAGGCGCAGACCTGNCCCGTGAGGAAGGTCGCGCGCGAGGCGATCTTCTGCGCCGCCGTGCCGATGTCGAAGTCGTCCAGGATGACCGCCGGCGACTTGCCGCCAAGCTCGAGGGTGCAGCGCGCAATNCGTTCGCCGCAGATTGAGGCGATCCGCCGCCCTGCAGCGGTGGATCCGGTGAAGGCGATCTTGTCCACGTCCGGGTGTCGCACCAGCAGTTCCGAGACGGCTCGATCGGCCGTCAGGATATTCACCACGCCAGGCGGCATCCCGGCGGCCTCGCAGGCCTCGGCGAGGAGATAAGCCGCCCCCGGCGCTTCCGGCGAAGCCTTGACGATCACGGTGCAGCCGGCGATCAGGGCCGGGCCGACCTTCTTCACGATTGCGGCCGCCGCGGCGTTCCAGGGCACGATCGCCGCGACAACTCCGACGGGCTCGCGCACCAGCAGTGCGACATCGCCGCCCGCCTCAGGCTTGTGCCGCTCCTGGAAATCGAAGGTATCGGCCATGGCCGCATAAATGCGGTAGTCGTTTCCGAACCCGGCGGCCCGCATCTTGGTGAAGCCGTGCAGCGCACCCGCCTCAACCGTCCAGACCACCGCATTGGCTTCAGCACGCTTGTCGAGCTCGTCGGACATTGCGCGCATGNATCCCGCCCGCTCGTCAGGCGTCATGCGGGGCCACGGTCCGCGGTCGAATGCCCGGCGGGCGGCGGCAACGGCGCGGTNGACATCCGCCTCCTGCGCCTCGGCCACCGTCAGGAAAACCTCCTCGGTGGCGGAGTTGGTGACGACGATTTTCGAGGCGCTGGATGGAGCGACCCATGCCCCGTCAATGAAGAGCTTGTCGGGATGTTGGACAACACTCTCGGTGCTCATATCGTCTCTCCTGCGCTGACTGGGGTCAGGCTCTTTCCGCGAGTTGAAGGTTCAGCCGCCCCTTGAACAGGCGGCGGATGGTCGGCGTCTCGAAGACGCCGGCCCTGTTCAGGGGCTCGCTGTCAATGAAGGCCTGCGCTTGAGCGCGGCCACCCACGTCCACGATGAACATCGCACCGATCGCTTCTGCCCCGTCGTCCGTCATCAAGCCGCCGGCAAGCAGGATCTCGGCGTTCCTGCTGTCGAGATAGCTGCGATGGGCGGGCAGGTGTTCGGTTCGCTGCGTCGCGGTATTGGGCCGGCTGATGCAGCTGATCACCCAAAGCATGATCGGAATGCCCCTGCTTCCCGCACCCGGTCACTCGTCCATCCGGATGCGGTTCTCCTGAATCACGCGGCGCCAGCGCTCGGCGTCGGCGCGAATGAACTGCGCCACTTCGGCGCCGTTGCGCGGCCGCACGATGAAACCTCGGCGGCGGAGTTGATCCTGCGCGCTCGGATCGGCACCCGCCTTCAGGAAGGCGGCGGACAGACGCTCGATGACGGGTGCCGGCGTGTTTGCCGGGGCGAGATAGGCGTACCAGGTCGCGGCATAGAAGTCGGCGAAGCCCAGTTCCGCCATGGTGGGCACGTCCGGCTGTTCCGGCAGGCGCTCCTCCGAGGTTACGGCGAGCAGCCGAAGGTCGCCGGCTCGGACGAGCTGGCCGACATCCACGACGGTCGCGCAGACGAACTGCACCTGGTTGCCCAGCAGCGCCTCAACGGCACTGTTCTGCCCCCGATAGGGGACGTGGACAGCGTTCATCCGCAACTCGCTGGTCACCCTCGCCGGGCACAGATGGCTGGGCGAACCGGCGCTACCGGAACCGTAGCTGATTCCGGCAGGCGTGGCGGCGGCCGCGGCGCGCAGGTCGTCGAAGTTGCGGATCGGCGAACGCCCGTTGACGGCTATGGCGTAAGGCACCGCGCCGACGCCGAAGATCGGAATCAGGTCGCGCTCCCAGTCGTACACATTCTCCCGCAGCAACTGGACAGTGATGTTCGCCGCGGAGATCTGTAGCAAGGTATATCCATCCGGCCGGGACCGGATGCCCGCTTGCATGCCGACAACGCCATTTCCGCCGGCGCGGTTGTCCACGATGGCCGGTTGACCGAGATCGGCCGCCACCTTGTCCAACACGATTCGCGCCACGATGTCGCTGGTTCCGCCGGCGGGGAACGGTACGATCACCCTGATCGGCATCGTGGGATATGATCCGGTCTGGGCCGCGGCTGTTCCGCCGATGACGGCGGCGGCGATGCCGAACAGCAGCGCGACGATCATGCTCCATCTACGCTCCGCGCTGTGTTCCTTCATCGCGTCGCTCTCCTCACGTTCGCCTGCGAATACGCCGCGTGATCCGGCGACCGAATCGGGCGGCCTCATCGTCCGGAGTGCCGCAGGAAATCCGTCGGGTACCGCTCGCCCTGGATCGGCACCGCGGCCGCCGCGTCTTCGATCCAGCGCAGATCCTCCGGCGTAAGCTCCACGGCAGCGGCGGCGACATTCTCTTCGAGCCGTTCCAGGCGACGCGTGCCGGGGATCGGCACGATCCAGGGCTTGCGCGCGAGGATCCAGGCAATGGCGATCTGCGCGCGGGTCGCCCCCTTGCGGGCCGCGATGGTGCCGAGCAGTTCGACGAGCGCCATGTTCGACCTGCGTGCTTCGGGCGCGAAGCGCGGAATGCGATTGCGGAAATCGGAGTTGTCGAACTCGGTCGCCTCGCTGATCTGACCGGTGAGGAAGCCTTTGCCGAGTGGACTGAAGGGGACGAAGCCGATGCCGAGCTCCTCCAGAACGGGCATCACCTCGGTGTCAGGCTCGCGGGTCCACAGCGAGTATTCGCTCTGCAGCGCAGCGATGGGGTACACTGCATGGGCCCGCCGGATCGTCTGCGCGCCAGCTTCGGAGAGGCCGAAATACCGTGCTTTGCCCGCCCGAATCAGATCGCCGACCGTGCCGGCGACATCTTCGATGGGTACCTCCGGGTCCACGCGGTGCTGATAGAGCAGGTCGATGCAATCGGTGCGCAACCGCTTCAGCATGCCGTCCACGGCAAGCTTGATGTGCTCCGGGCGGCTGTTCAGCCGCCCTGCGTTCACGCCCGAGGGGTCAATGTCCCAGCCGAACTTGGTGGCGATCACGACCTGGCCTCTGACCGGTTCGACCGCCTCCCCGACTACCTCCTCATTCACGAAGGGTCCGTAGGACTCGGCCGTGTCGAAGAACGTCACGCCGCGTTCGACCGCCGCCCGAATCAGGGCGATGAGTTGTCGCCTGTCTTCGGGCGACATGGTCCGGGCATTCCCGTATCCCATGCAGCCGAGGCCAATTGCCGACACTTCGAGACCCGTGGTCCCGAGTTTGCGCCTCTGCATTCCCGTCGTTTCCCATGGGCGGGGTTTCGTAACCCGCCCCATGACCGAACCAAGGCAACCCGCGTGCCACCGCCCCTGTCAGCGGCCAGGTCTGAGCAGGGCGACCAGCGGCGCCACGGAACCGGCCTGATCGAGGCTGCCGACACAGGACTCGAGCGCGGCGACCTGCCCTTCCGGCAGAGTCTTCGCGGCCAACCGACGAAACTTGGCCGCGATCTGCTCATTGCTCAGCGGCCTGCCGAAGCTGCCGAGGTAAAAGTCCACCGTCTTGCGCAGCGTGCTGCCGTTCTTCAGCCGGATCTCCACCCGGGTGCCGCGGGCATAGGGGCGCCCCTTCTTCTCCCGCTCCAAATCGCGCACGACCTTCACGCGGTTGGCGAAGGCAATCAGGTCCGGGCGATCGATGTTCTGCTCGACCATCTGGTCCACGAAGACCTCGCCGTCGATCAGCTTCATCGCGACACAGAAGCCGAGATGCATCTGCGCCGCGGTCAGGCCCTTCGGCTCGTAGGGCTCCCAAACCGAATGGGCGATGACGGATTGCGTGACGGCAATGGTGATGTCCTCCACGTCCTCCGCCCTCAATCCAGTTTCCGCCACCAGTTCCTCGAGCGCGTCCAGCGTGGCCAGGTTCGTGCCGACGCAGGCGTGCCGCTTGATGGCGATGCGCGAGGTCTCCCAGCGCGCGCCGAGGCCGTCGGTCAGCGCGGAAAGATCGAACCCGTCGGGACTCTGCGAGAAGGTCGTGCAGAACCCGCCATAGCTCTCCTCGAAGATGTCCTCGACGCCGGTGAAGCCGTCCGTCGCCAGCAGCGCCGCGTACAGGCCGCTCTGGGAACCTTTCGCGGACAGCATGCGCTTCACCATGGAGCCGAACTGGGCCGCCATCAGGCCGGCGGATTGCGGCCCCGCAATGCCCAGGGCCTGATAGAGCCGGTCGCCGTCCAGGCCGAGCACGATCCCCGCCGCGAGTGCGGCAGGAAAGGGCGCGAAGATGCCTGGCGAATGCCAGCCATTCACCATGAGACGGTTGCCGTCCATGCAGATGCCGATCCGNGGGCCCACCTCGAAGCCCACGATGATCGCGGTGAGGAGGCGCGCGCCATCCACCTTGTCGGCGCCCGCATGCTCGGCTGCCGCAAAGGCTGCCGGCAGTACGGCCGCGCAGCTGTGCATGGTCGCCGCGTTGGCGTCGTCCAGCTCGTAGCCCTGGATCATGGTGCCGTTGAGCAGCGCCGCATGCACCGGCGAGGCGCTTTCGCCCCGGCCCCAGATCNTCGCCGTCCCGCCCTGGGGATCGAGCCGCCGGATGACGCCGGCCAGGATCTCGGACCATCTGACACGGGCGGCGAAGAGGCCGCAGCCCAGCCCATCCAGCATCACGGCCTTGGCTCGCGCGACCACCTCCGGCGGCACGTCCGAGAGCTTGAGGTTCGCCGCGAAATCCGCGAGCTGGCGAGTGTGTGACGGCATCGGCACGCTCCTTGGGATCATTCGATGTCAGATGGCGGCCGCAGCCAGGAGGCTCGGTTCCTCTGCCGGCTCGGCAGCGCGGCCACGGGTCTGCGCCCCGCTCGGCGATGGCGAGGACCGCCGCGTGGATGTTGCAGCTCAGGATCTCGGGCATGACGGAGGCGTCCACCACCCGCAGCGCCTCGACGCCATGCACGCGGAGCTGCGGATCCACGACCGTCATCTCGTCATCGCCCATCCGGCAGGTGCAGCAGGCGTGTTGAACGGTTGTCGCCGTGTTGCGGATATGAACAGCGATGTCTGCATCGGAGACACAACCCAAACCTGGCGACAATTCCTCGCCGCGGAGCGGATCGAGCGCCTTTTGCCGCACAACCTCGCGCGCGATGCGCAAGCCGTCGCACAGCGGGCGAAGGTCCTCCGGCCGTGACAGGTAGCAGGGATCTATCCGCGGCGGCTTCCGCGGATCGGCGGAGGCCAGCCAGACCCGTCCGCGGCTTTCCGGATGTGAGCCCACCGGGCGGAAATAGAACATGTCCTGCCAGTCCCGGATGCCCGGCAGCCAGGGCCGCGCCTCCAGCGCACCGGCGCCGAACATGATCTGGATGTCAGGCGCGTCCAGTNCCGGCCGCGAGCGGAGGATCGCGTTGACGCCACTCGGAAGGATGGTCGCAGGCCCCGTCCCGGCNAAATAGGCCTCGAGCAATGCCGGCAGCACGCGGTCCATCCGCAACATGCGGTGCAGCGCGCTTTCCNGCCCGATGCGGCGGTAGGTCAGGGGGATCGAAACATGATCCTGCAGGTTGTTGCCGACACCCGGCAGGTGCTGGACCGGCGCGATGCCGAGCTCGCGGAGTGCGTTCGCATCGCCCACGCCGGACAACATGAGGAGTTGTGGCGAGTTGAAGGCGCCGCCGCTCACGATCACCTCGCGGCGTGCGCGCACTTGCCGCATGGCGCCGCGGCGCAGATACCGCAGCCCGACCGCGCGGCGGCCCTCGAACACGATCTGCGCCGCGAGCGCGCGTGTGCGGAGCGTCAGGTTCGGCCTACCCGAAGCCGGGCGCAGATAGGCATTCGCCGCGCTCGCCCGCCTGCCCTGGTCAATGGCCGATTGCGCCAGGCCGAAGCCGTTGGGCTCCGGCCCGTTCAGATCCTCGGCTTCTGGATAGCCGGCGGCCCGTGCAGCCTCCAGCACCGCCCAGCCGAGCGGATCGCTGCGGCAGGTGTAGGTGACGCCGACCGGCCCCTCCGCCCCGCGATGGGGCGCGGAACTCTCGCGCCAGCTCTCCAGGCGTTTGAAATAGGGCAACAGCTGCTCATAGGACCACGCGCGCAGGCCGAGCCGGACCCATCGCGCATAGTCGCTGCGGTTGCCACGATTGTGCGCCATGAAGTTGATGGAGGAGGATCCGCCCAGCACCTTGCCGCGCTTCAGCTCGATACGGCGCCCGTTCAAGCCTGGCTGCGGCTCGCTCGCATAGTTCCAGTCGAGCAGGCCGGCCCGGCGAATATGGCCAACGCCCAGCGGGATATGGATGGCGGGGTGCCAGTCGCGCCCGCCCGCTTCCANCAGCAGCACGCTGACATCGGCGTCCTCGCTCAGCCTGGCGGCCAGCACGCAGCCGGCTGATCCGCCGCCGGCGATGACGTAGTCGAATTCCTCCACCGCGTTCACAGGAAGATCTGGACCGATTTCTCCTCCGTGAAGGAGTTCAGTTCGTCCAACCCGCGTTCGCGCCCGACGCCGCTGTTCTTGTAGCCCCCGAAGGGCACGGCGCGCACATGCGTGTTCACGCCGTTGATCCAGATATAGCCGGATTGCAGTCGTTTCGCGGTGCGCAGAGCCTGGCTGATGTCGCGCGTCCAGATGGCGCCGGCCAGGCCGTACTCCACCGCGTTGGCTATCGCGATGGCCTCGTCCAGATCGGACCAGCGCAGGATGGAGAGCACAGGACCGAAGATCTCCTCGCGCGCGATGCGCATCTCTGGCCTGACATCGGCGAAGACGGTCGGCTCGAACCAGAAGCCACGCTCGAATACCTCGCCTCGCGGCCGGCGGCCGCCGGCGACCAGATGCGCGCCGTCCTCCTGCGCCGATTGCACAAAGCTTCCGACGCGGGAGAGATGCGCGGCCGTGTTGATCGCCCCCATCTCGGTTGCCCAGTCGAAAGGATCGCCGACGCGGATCGCCTTCGCCTTCTCGGCAACGCGCCGCACCACCTCGTCGTAAATCGCCTCATGGACGAGGAGACGGCTCGTCGAGCTGCAAGATTGCCCCTGCCAGGTGAAGTTCATGCCGAGTACCGCGGCTTCCGCGACCTGCTCCACGGGGGCATCGGGGAAGACGATGAAGGGGTTCTTTCCCCCCAGCTCGAGCGAGATGGACTTCACCGCCACCTCGGCTGCGGAACGCTGGATCGCCATGCCGGTCCGGATGGAACCGACAAAGGACAGGCGCTTGATTCGCGGATGNCGCACCAGCGCGTTGCCGGCCTCGGCATCGCCCGTAATGACGCTGAGGACNCCGGGCGGCAGCACCTGGCGGGCGATCTCGCCCAGCAGCGTCGCCGAGAGCGGACATTGGTCCGAAGGCTTGAGGATCACTGCATTGCCCGCCATCAGCGGCGAGGCGAGGCCGAACACCGCCATGGCGATCGGATGGTTGAAGGCGACGATCCGCCCCACCACGCCATAGGGCTCGCGCAGCGTGATGTTGAGCTTGTCGGCGCTCTCGGGGATCGTCCTGCCCTGCAGCTCGTAGCCGAGTCCGGCGAAGTAGCGCAGACGTGCGACGCAGCCGGCGATGTCGCCCTTCATGCCGGTGATCGTGTTTCCGGAATCGGCGACCTCCAGCGTCAGAAGATCCTCGGCCCGCGCCGCAAGAGCGTCTGCCAGCTTGTTCAGGTATTCGGAACGCTGCGCCACCGACAGCGCGGCCCAGCCATGCTGTGCCGTCTCTGCCGCGTCGAAGGCGCGCGCCACATCGGCGGCGGTGCCGCGAGGAACCCTGCCGATCGTCTCCCCGGTTGCAGGATTGACGCTGTCGAGCCACTCGCCGCCGGCGCTCTCGACCAACTCGCCGCCGATGAGCATGCGTCCTGTGACTGGTGCGATTTGACGGCGGTCCATTCCTTCCTCCCATGCCGCGGCGCACGCTGGAACAATGCACGGCAAGTTGTGTGCCAGTGCTGGCGGCCGGCAGGAGGCCATGTGCCGGGCAGCGCTGGCCCACGGTCGCCGGATAGGGCGGCTTGGGCAGGTTCCCTGCCCCGGTCCCTCAGCGCGGCTCCCGGCCGAACAGCATCGTGCAGTGCGAGGAGAGGATGCCGCCCTCGTTATGCACCAGCGCGATCTCCGGCGATGCGACCTGGCGCACCCCGCACTCCCCGCGCAACTGGCGCACGGCCTCGACCACGGCGAGCAGGCCGCCGGCCGCACCGGCATGGGCGTGGGAGAGCATCCCGCCATGCGTGTTCACCGGCAGCCGGCCATCGAGCGCGAACTCGCCCGCGGCGAAGGCCGCGCCGCCGCGCCCGAGCGGGCAAAGGCCCAGCTCCTCCGCCTCGATGACCGGCACGATCGTGAAGCAGTCATAGAGCAGCGCGACATCCACATCCTCTGGCCCGAGACCCGCCATGGCGTAGGCGCGCCGTCCCGATTCCAGGGCGCCGAAATGTGTGAGGCTCGGGGCGGCCACCAGGTGCTCATGCGTGTGGTGCTCACCGATGCCGTGCAGCCAAGCCCCCTTGAGCCCGCGCTCCCGCGCCAGCTCAGGCGAGACCACAATCACCGCCCCGGCGGCGTCCGAGATGAGGCAACAGTCCAGCAGCCCGAGCGGATCGGAAATCCGCTTTGCGCCCACCACCTCCTCGAGCGTGATCGGCGTGCGCTTGTGCGCGTTCGGGTGCATCCCGGCGTGCCGCCGGGACTGCACCGCCACCGCCGCCAGCTGCTCCTTCGTCGTGCCGTGCTCGTGCATGTGCCGCTGGGCGATCAAAGCGTACAGCGCAGGGATGAAGGCACCATATGGCGCCTCGTACCAGGGATGACCGACCGCGGTCAGTGCCGCTACGGCGTCGTCGCGCCCCAGCCCCGTCGCGCGGTTCTCGCCACAGCAGATCAGTACCGCGTCGCACCTTCCCGCGGCGATCGCCGCCGCGGCATGGCCAATCATCACGCCCGGCGAGGCGCCGCCAGCCACCATGGACGCACAGAGCGACGGATGCAGCCCGAGATACTCCGCCATGACCGAGCCGAGCATGAAATAGGGTTCGGTAAAGGAATAGGCTGTCAACAGTCCGTCGATATCGGCGGGCTGCAGCCCGGCATCCTCGATGGCCCGCCGGGCGGCCTGGGCATTAAGCCCCAGGCCCGTGGTGCCGGGAACCTGGCCGATATCCGATTCACCGACGCCGGCAATGAATGCGGCATTGCGCAGCGCAAGGACGCTCATGAGCAGGCTCCTACCCCGATCTCGCCCCGCCCCGGGCCACAGGCAATCCGAGGCTTGCAGGGCATCAGCATTTGCTCCATCGGCCCGGCAGCCAACTCGCCGCCCGTTCCAAGGAGCATGCTGTGAGTGCGCAGGTGAGCAAGCACTGTGCCGGCCGGGCAGCTTGGCATCCGACCCGCTCGGACCCGGTGCCTGGGCCCGGCGCCGTACCGCCGACGAGCCGTCGGCGGCACCATTTCAAGCGAGTGCGTGTACGTCGCAAGGACACACGCCAGGCGCTGTTGTACTCTGCATGTACCCGTGTCGCCTGCCGAGTGGGACAAGCGGGCGGAGTCACCGCCTGCCCGACCATCCGCCCCCGCTCCGGCGGCGCCGATGGTCAGGCTCTTGTCAACCGACAGTCGAGCGGTTCGCCTCCCCGACCAGATGCTCCCAGTTGCCATGGGCAAACTTGGCCTTGTCCACTTCGTCGAGCGCCAGACTCTGCAGGAAACGGCGCGCGTCGCCGCCGGGGCGGTACTGGTACGGGAAATCTGTCGAGAACAAAATGCGGTCGGGACCAACGGCTTCGATCGCCCGCTGAAGATAGCTCGGACTGAACATGCCGCTCGCCGTCAAGTAGAGATTGTTGCGCACGTACTCGAGGAAGGGTCGCTCCCGGCCGGCCGGAGCATCCAACGCCGCAAGCCGCTCAAGATAGAAGATGACCAGCTCGCCCCAGTGGCCGAGAATCATCTGCAGCCCAGGATAGCGATCGAAGACACCACCCAACACCAAGCGAACGAACTGAACGCCGGCCTCGTAATGCCAGCCGAGACCGAAGGTGGAGAAGGCGAGATCAACCCGGTCGCCGAAACCCGAATAATAGGCGTCGCGCACGCGACCTTGGGGGATCTGTGGATGAATCAAGAGCGGCACGCCCAGATCGGCCGCGCATGCGAAAGTCGGCTCGAACATCGGATGGTCGAGATTCCTGTCGCCGACACGGCCGTACAGGATTGCTCCCTTGCAACCCAGCTCCTTGATACATCGGTGCAGCTCGCGCTCCGCGGCATCCGGNTCGGCGGACGGCAACACCGCCAGCGCCTGAAAGCGGGACGGATTCGCCGAGACGGTTTCCGCCACGAGATCATTCGTGCGNCGGGCCAGGTCAATAGCCTGGCGGCCGAGCAGGTTGTTNAGGCCCGGCGTCGTCAGCGACAGCACCTGCACATCGACNCCCGTCTCGTCCATCAGGGCGATTCGCTGTTCGCCAGTATCGGAGAGGCGCTCCTCGATCACGCCAGGATTGAGAGCAAGCGTTCCGTCATCCGCTCCAGGTATGGAGGTCCACGCATGCTTCACATCCTGCGGAAGCACATGCTCTTCAATTGCGACGATCTTCATGGCGCCCCCTTCGCAGCCACCGTTTGCCTCTCCACGCCCGGGCAGCCCGCCGAAGCGGTGACGGCCCGGGCGAACTGAGAATCAGGCCGACCTCTCCGCCAGGAAGTTCTTGATCACGCCCGTCGCGGAAATCGCGAACGGCCAGCCGGCGTAGAAGGCGACATGGGCAACAAGTTCGCCGAGCTGTTCCTTCGTCACGCCCTTCTCCACGGCACGGTTCAGATAGAACGGCAAGAACTCGAGCTGGCCGAGCGCGATCAGCGCCGCGATGGTCGCGAGATTGCGGTCGCGCATCGCGAGTCCGGGCCGAAGCCAGACCTGATGATAGAGAAGATCGTCCGTGAAGTGCTGCAGGGCCGGAGAAACAGGCCCAACGACGTTGCCGATGAACGCGACTCGGACGCTCTCGTCCGGAACCGCGACCTCGAGCGGAAGCGGTGCCGGCGCGACCGCAGGCAACAGGTCGGCGCTCACGCCTCGCTGGATGAAGACATCCTTCAGGATGGCAACCGCGGCAAAGGCGCCCGACCAGCCAGCGTAGAATGCGAGGTGGGCGACGATCTCGGAAATCTCCGCAGGCGTCACACCATCATCGAGCGCGTTGTTGAAGTAATGCAGCATGCCGGCCGTCTGGATGCGCGCGATCAGGGCCGACAGCGTCACGATGTAGCGGTCCTTTTTCGAAAGTCCCGGCCGCTGCCAGAGGTCCTCGCCGATGCTGCCCTTGGTATAGCTCGCAAGCGCCGGCGAGACGGAGGCGACCTCTGCCGGCGTCAGAGCCGAACGCGGCGGGTTAGGCGTGGTCATGAGATGGATCCCGTGTGATTTTGGCTTTGATCAGGCCTTGGGGCCGAGCTGCGCGGCAATCGCCAGACCGACGCCATGCGCCGAGGCCGGATTCTGGCCAGTGATCAGGCGCCCATCCACCACCACGTTCTCCGCCCAGTTCGGGGCGGCCTTGTGGCGCGNGCCACGCTGCTTGAGAGTCGAGGCGAGCAGGAACGGGACGATCTTGGTCGCCTGGACCTCTTCTTCNTCCTCGTCGGTGAAGGCCGTCAGNTGCTTTCCCGCGACGAGATAGCTGCCGTCGCTGAGCTTGGCGTTCACCAGGGCGGCCGGGCCGTGGCAAACCGCCGCGACGACGCCTCCGGCCTCGTAGATCTCGCGAATCACCCGCTGCACATGAGGGCTGTCCGCATAATCCCACATGGTGCCATGCCCGCCGGCGAAGAAGACGGCCGCGCAGCGCGAGGAGTCGACCTCGGCGAGACTCAGGCTGTTGGCGAGCCCCGTGCGGAACTCCTTGTCGCCCCAGAACCGCGCATTGATGGGATCCGACAGATCGAAACCGTCGATCGGGGGCTGGCCGCCGCGCACGGAGGCGAGCTGCGTCTGAAAGCCCGAGTCTTTGAGGACGGCCAATGGATGGGTCAATTCGCTCAGCCAGAAGCCGGTGGGCTGGCCGGTGTCGCCCTTGATCGGAAAGCTCGTGGTCACGCACAGGACCCGCTTGACGTTTTCAGCCATGGTTAGTCTCCTAACTAGTTGATGACGGAGCGGGCCGACCGGCGTCGCTCTTCAGCGCGTGCTCGTCGGCGTCGTTGAACGGTCGGATGCGGCTGCCCTCGACATCCGGAAGGATACGGACATCGCCCGCAGCAGCTCGCATCGGCGCCAAGCGCCTTCGCGCGCTTCAGCCGCCTTTCAGCCGGAACCGAGGCGCGGCTTTGGTGTCGCTCTGCTCGAGCGCTGTCCCGCCTGTCGCTGTCGCCTTCGGCCGCATGGACTCGTACATGCCGGCGGCGGCATTCGCGAAATGGCCGGAGCGACTGCCGCGGCCAAGGGAAATCAACATCTTAGGTGTCCTTGAGGGGACCGGATCGCACAGGATGGAGGATGAGGTGATGCCTGAAGCCCCTCATCGGCCGTCTGCATGCGGTCGTCCTCCGAGATCGGTTACGCGGCGCCGCTCCTACCGTAGAATGCGCATCAGCAGTGGCGACGATTTCTCCCCTACTTGGCTCCTCAAGCTCTACAATCTGGGTTGTCTTCCGCTCAGGGGCCGTTCGGTGCGTGACAGGTTCGATGGTCTGCAAGTCTTCGTCGAGGCAGTCGAGGCCGGCGGCTTCGCGAAGGCCGCGGAGCGGCTTTCTCTCTCGCGTTCGGCCGTCGGCAAGACGATTGCACGATTGGAGGAACGGCTCGGCGTCCGGCTATTCAATCGGACAACGCGCACGCAATGCCTGACGGAAGATGGTCAGCAATACTACGAAAGGTGCTTGCGTGCCGTAGAGGAACTCCGTGCTGCCGAGTCTCTGCTGGAAAGCGGCCGGCGTGAAGTCGTCGGCAGGCTGCGGGTGTCGCTCCCCATCCTGTTCGGTCGCCATTGCGCAGCGCCCGTTCTCCTTGCTTATGCACGACAGCACCCGAAGCTGGAACTCGAGCTTCGCTTCGATGATCGCCAGGTTGACCTGATTGCCGATGGCGTCGATCTGGCCATTCGCAACGGGGCCCTCGGCAACGGAACCGCACTGCGTGCCCGACGGTTGGTCAGCCAGCGCAAGGTGCTGTGTGCCGCTCCAGCCTATATTGCCGCCCGGGGCCAGCCCAATTCGCCTGCGGATCTGGCTGGCCACGATACGATCGTTTACTGGCGCAATGATTACGCGCGGTCCTGGCAGCTCCCCGACGCAAGCGGCGCCCTCATTGACGTTCCGGTCGCGTCTCGGCTGCGCTTCGACGATCTGGAGGTCATCGCCGACGCCGCAGTGGCCGGCATGGGGCTGGCTTGGCTTCCTCACTGGCTCGTTCGTGACCGGCTGCGTTCGGGCCGTCTCGTCGCGCTCTGGAGCGACAGGCCAAGCGCCTCCATGGAATGCTATGCTATCTGGCCGGCCACCCAGTACCTGCCGCTGCGGTCGCGTCTGGCGATTGACGCGCTCGCCTCCGAATTGCCGAAGCACCTCGATGCCGAGGGCGTGAATCACGCTCTCAAACCANAGGCTGGACCGGTTCCGCCGATTCCACTCTCGGCGGCACCATTCTAGGGCCGCGACTACGGCAGGTTGATGGTGATCTCGTCCGGGTCGAGATGCAGGTAGGAGTGCGCCAGGATCTCTGGCACCGCCCGAACCTGTCGTTCGAGGGCGACGACATGCTTCGCCCAGCCCGGGCGCTTGAGGATGCCGGTCTTGCCGGGCGCGACCGAACCGCTGACCAGGATTGCGGCCATCGCCTCGCCGCTGGCATCCCGCAACGGCACCGCCACGGCGGCATGACCTGGCCCATGGTCGCGCGACTCTGCCGCGAAGCCCAGCTCGCGCGTGTCGCGCAGCTTCAGCTCCTGGCTGTCGAGCTGCGGCAGCAGCGCCGGGTGACGCGCCTCGACGTGGCGGCGATAGCGGGCCAGCTCGGCCTGCGCCAGAAAGGCGAGGATGCTGCGCCCGGCAATGTCCTGATGCAGCAGCCGGGTCTCCCCGAGCCGGCCTGGGGAATAGAGGTCGTTGCTGCCATAGGCGACCGCGATCCGCATCTGATACCAGCCAATCCGGACACCGAGGGATGTCGTCTCGCCAGTCTCTCCTGCGATCTGCTTCAGGAACGGCAGGCTTGCCGCCCGCAGCGGAAATCGCCGGAACAGGGCGCGCGCCAGGAATTGCGGCATTGGCCCGAGTTCGTATTTCGGGGCGGTCTCCAGCCGCATCAGATATTGCGCCCGCTCCAAAGTCACCAGTGCGCGGTGGACAGTGCTGGTCGGCAGATCGAGACGCCGGCTGATCTCGGCCACCCCGAGCGGCACAGAGGCCGTGCTAATCAACCGTAGGATTTGGAAGACATGCAGTGCGGAGACGTTGACCGCCGCGCGTTCGCGCCCGGACATGGGATTCATGGACCTGCCATGAGCGGCGGCTTCGCCGCATAGAGCTGGGTCCGCTGGTTCAGCTCGTCCAAGATGCCCGCCAGTTCCGGCAGCAGCCGCATGAGGCGCTCCCGGAAGCGCCCCTCCGGCCCCACCACGACGACCGCGCCATGCAGCTGGCCCTCTGCGTCGCGCAATGGGAATGCAACACTGGCCGTGCCGGGACTGCCGTCGCCATAGCCCAGCGCATATCCCTGCTGCCGCGTCAAACGCACATCCGCCCACAGGCGGTCCGGGTCGGTGATGGTTGCGGGCGTGCGTGCGCGCAGCGGTCTGTTGCGCTCGATGTAGTCGGCGATGTCATGATCACTCATGAAGGCGAGCAGGACGCGCGATGCTGGCGAGACGTGCAGGGGGAACATCGCCCCCAGGCTTCTCCGCGAGGCAAGCTGGCGCCGGCTCTCGACGCCGTCCACGATGACGATGTTATCGCCGACGCGTACCGCGACGCGGACCGTCTCCTCGGTGAGCTCCTGTAGCCGGCGCAGGTAGGGTGCGCAGAGGGTGCGCAGATCGGGCTCGGTGAAGGATGGGTCCTGCAGCTCGACCACCCGCAGGCCAAGCTGGTATCGGCTACCGCCCGCGTCGCGCATCAGGTAGCCCTGCTCGACTAGCGTCGTCAGCGCCCGGTGCACCATGTTCTTGGTCATCCCGAGCCGCCTGCTGAGCTCGGTGACGCCGAAGGACGGCACGTCCGCCGCGAAGGCCGACAGGACGCGCAGGATGCAAGCCGTCGCCTTGTTTTCCTCCTGCCCCGCCCCAGCCGATGTCGCCGCGGCTGACGAAGCGGCCATGGCTGTCTTTCCGCTCGCCCTCACTGCTGCCCTCGGCACCGCGTCTCCTGTCGCCGGGTGATCGTCCCGCATCCTGCACCGCAACAGCTGCTACCGCGGGCACCTCCGGGGAGCAACCGCCCGGACGCGGGGCTTGCGCCAGCTGAGGTCCTCCGGCAATATGGGATACGTCCCGGCATTCAGAACGACCTCGGGCACCGCGGAGGGTCGGGAAAGCGGTCCGTCGGCGGCGCAAGCGCGGGGAGCAAAGGAATGAACCGACGTACGTTGCTGGCCACGCCCCTTCTCCTGCCCTCGGTTGTTCATGCCCAGACATGGCCGTCGCGGCCGGTCCGCATCGTCGTCGGTTTCCTGCCGGGCGGCTCCAACGACATCCTGGCGCGGCTTCTGTCGGCCCATCTGCCCGAACATTTTCCGGGCGGCAGTTTCGTCGTCGAGAATCGCCCCGGCGCCGGCACGCTCATCGCCGCCGAGCATGTTGCGCGCGCGCCCGCCGATGGGCACACGCTGCTCTACACATCCACCTCAACGGTGATCGCGTCCTTGGTGAACCCCAACGCGCGCATCGATGCGCTGGAGCAGTTCAGCCCGGTCGCCGTTGCGACGTCATTGGCGATGCTCCTAACAACGCGGACCGCATCGCCCCTGCGCACCATGTCCGACGTCATCGAGGCCGCGAAGCGCACCAACGGCCGGCTCACCGTCTCCCACCCCGGTGCCGGCGCGATCAACCACCTGTCGCTCGTCCTGCTGATGCGCCAAGCCGGGATCGAACTGACCTTGGTGCCCTTCGTGGGCAACCAGCCCTCGCTGAATGCGTGCCTGCGCGGCGACGTGGATCTCGCAAGCGATTCCCTGTTCGGCGCGCGCAGCCTGTTGGAGGCCGGCCAGTTGCGTCCCATCGCGCTGTCCAGTGCATACCGGTTGGCCACGCACCCCGATATCCCGACATTCGCCGAAACCATCCCTGGCTACGAGGTCACCACCTGGAACGGCTTGCTGGCACCGCGCGGCACGCCCGAGCCGATCATGGATGCGCTGAACCACGCCGTCGATTCGATCCTGCGGCGCCCGGATGTGAGGGAGCGCATCCGCGGCTTCGGCAGCGAAGGCGTCGGCGGCACGCGTGCCGCCTTCGGTCAGACCATCGCGGCCGAGGCGCGGCGCTGGGCGGAAGTCGTCCGGGAATACAACATCACCGCCGGCTAGGCGCGGCCATCAGCGGCTGCCGGAAGGCCGAGGGAACCTCGTTCATGAACCAGATCAGGCCCATCGCGACGGACACCGAGCAGGTTTCGCATTGGCTCGGCAGATTCGAGGCCGCACTGCGCGCGGCGGACCGCGATGGGCTCACCGCTCTGTTCGTCGAGGACTGCCACTGGCGCGACCTCCTCGCCTTTACGTGGAACATCACGCCGCATGCGGGCCGGGAGATGATCGCCGGCAGCCTGCTCCGTACTCAGCGCGATGTCGGGGCGGAGCATTTCCGGCTTGCACCGGACCGCTCGCCTCCGCGCCGGCTGTCGCGCCTCGGCACCGAGGTGATCGAGGCGATCTTCGGGTTCGAAACCGCCGTGGGTCGTGGCCATGGCGTCGTCCGCCTGCTGGCGGCCCAGCCGGACAAGGCGTTCGTGCTGATGACCGCACTCGCGGAGTTGAAGGGGCACGAGGAACCGATCGACGAACGCCGTCCGAGTGGAGCGGCCTATTCGCGCAACTTCGGCGGTGCGAACTGGTCCGACCTGAGGACGGAGGAGCAGTCCTTCGCCGATCGCGAGCCTGCGGTGCTGATTATCGGCGCCGGTCAGGCGGGGCTCGCCACCGCAGCGCGCCTGCGCCTGCTGGGCGTGGATGCGCTCGTCGTGGACGCCTTGCCGCGCGTCGGCGATGTCTGGCGCAATCGCTACCACTCTCTCGCGCTGCACAATCGGGTCCCGCTCAACCATCTGCCCTATCTGCCCTTCCCGCCGAACTGGCCGAGTTATCTCCCGAAGGACATGATTGCGAACTGGTTGNAGACTTACGCCTGGGCCATGGAGTGCAACGTCTGGACTGGCACGACCTTCGTCAGCGGCGAATGCGACGAGGCGGCCGGCACCTGGCATGCGCATGTCCGCCGGCCCGACGGCACCGAGCGGGTGCTGCGGCCGCGCCACTTGGTATTCGCCAACGGCGTCGTCGGCAGTCCCAAGACCCCGAAGCTGCCGGGCATCGACGAGTTCAGAGGGGAGGTCATCCACACCCACGGCTACCGCAGCGGTGCGCCCTGGCGCGGCAAGCGCGCGCTCGTGCTCGGCGCCGGCACCAGCGGGCACGACGTGGCGCAGGATCTTCACGGTCATGGCGCACAGGTGAAGCTGGTCCAGCGCGGCTCGACCACGGTTGTCAGTGTCGAGAGCGCGGCGCTNGTCCATTCCATCTACTACGATGAGGGCCTGCCGCTCGAAGAGTGCGACCTGATCGCAACNGTGAGCACCTATCCGCTGCTGGTTCGCGGCTATCAGATGGCGGTCAAGCGGATGCTCGAGANNGACAAGGACCTGATCACCGGTCTTGCCGCACGCGGCTTCAGGCAGGACATGGGCGAGGACGGGACCGGGCACCAGATGAAGCTGCGCCGGCGCTTCGGAGGCTACTACCTGAACTGCGGCGCCTCCGAGCTGATCATCAGCGGTGAGATCGGATTGCTGCAGTACGACGACATCGAACGCTTCGTCGCGGATGGTGCCCTGATGAAGGACGGCAGCGTCGAGCCGGCGGACCTGATCGTGACTGCAACGGGATACCAGACGCAGCAGGAATTCGTGCGACAGGTGCTGGGCGACGCAATTGCCGACAAGGTCGGCCAGGTCTGGGGAATCGCCCCTGATGGCGAGCTCGCCAACATGTTCCGTCCGACACCGCAGAAGGGCCTGTGGTTCATCGGCGGCGGCTTTGCTCACGCCCGCATCTATTCCCGCTACATCGCCCTCCAGATCAAGGCGCGGGAACTGGGCCTGGTCGGGTGATCGGCACAGGGAAGCGGGTGAGCGCGCAATGCTGGACCTGACGGGAAAGGTAGCCTTCATCGCGGGCGCCGGCTCGGTGGGTGACGGCTGGGGAAACGGCCGGGCGATCGCCGTGCTGATGGCGCGCCAGGGCGCCATGGTGTTCGGCGTAGATCGCGATCCCGCCGCGCTCTCTGGCACCGCCGCGATCATGGCCGAGGAGAATCATCGCGCCTGGGCCAGCCGCATCTGCGACATGACCGTCAGCGCGGAGGTGAAGGCGGCCGTCGAAGACTGCCTCGCGCAATTCGGCCGAATCGACATCCTCGTCAACAATGTGGGCGGCAGCGCGCCGGGCGATCCCGTCTCCATGACCGAGGAGGTGTGGGGGTCGCAGCTCGATCTGAACCTGCGGACCGCGTTCCTTGGCTGCAAACACGTCCTGCCGGTCATGGAGCGGCAATTCGCGGCCGAGGGCAAGGGCGGAGCAATCGTCAATCTCGCCAGCATCGGATGCATGAGCTTCGAGGTCGGTGGCCGGGTCATCGTGGCCTATGCCGCATCGAAGGCCGGCGTCATCGCTTTCAGCCGCGCTACCGCGATCGCTTATGTGCGGAAGGGAATCCGGGTGAACACCGTGGTGCCAGGCACCATGCACACGCCATTGGTGGAGAACCGGCTGGTGCGCCAGCTCGGCGTGAACGATGCGCAATCGCTGGTCGCCAGGCGCCATGCCAGCGTGCCGATCGGACACATGGGAGATGCCTGGGACGTGGCGCATGCCGTGCTGTTCCTNGCCAGCGACGAGGCACGCTATGTCACCGNAACCCAGCTTGTCGTGGATGGCGGGATGACCGCCGCGCGCCCTCTCGGCTGACATGGCGCCACCGCTCGCGCTGAGCCTGCNTCTGCATGAAGGTGAGGAGACGCATCAATGCTCTGGGCNGTTTACTGCACCGACAAGCCGAACACCGCCGAAGCCAGGGATCGGCACCTGAAAGCCCATCGCGCCTACCTCGATGAGGTGGATTCGAAGATCTTCTTCTCCGGCCCCCTCCAAAGCGACGACGCCACGAGAAATATCGGCAGTCTCTTCATCCTCAACGTGAAGGGTCGGGAAGAGGCAGAGGCATTCATCAACAGCGAGCCGTTCAACAACGCAGGGATCTTCGAGACGATCATCATTTCCCGCATGCGAAAGGGGCGATTTCATCCGGCCCTGGCAGACAGCGTTTAGCCCTCGCAGGGTCGGTCTGCGTCCACGCCAACGCTGCCGAGGCAAGGAGGATTCGATGCGCTTGTATTATCAGAGCTTCGGTGTCTCTCGGGGCTCCCGTGAAGGCCGCTATGGGCAAGTCCTGAAGCGCATCGTCGACTCAGCGGCCGCGCCAGGCACCGAGATCGTCGTGCACGGGCTCAGTCCGCATCGCGCCATTGCCGATCAATACCGATACCTGGAACTCCTCGACACCGTCGAGGTGACCGAACGCGGGCTCCTGGCCGAGAGGGAGGGCTACGACGCCTTTCTGATCGGGAACATCTTCGAACCCGGCCTGCACGAGCTGCGCGAACTGCTCAATATCCCGGTGCTCGGCCTGCGCGAATCAGCGATTCACGTGGCGTGTCTGATGGGCGCGACTTTCTCGCTCGTCAATGTCAATCCCAAATTCGTCCCTCGCGTCCTCGAAGGCGTGCGGCTTCAGGGCTTCTCTTCCCGCATGGTATCGGTGGAGAGAATGACAGTGGAGCGGCCCAGCGTCTTCGACATGGCGCTGCACGACAAGGAGGCGCGGTCGGAGGTCGTCCGGCAATTCGTCGAGGCGGCCAGACGCGGAATAGACAAGGGCGCGGAGGTCTTGATCCCAGCGGGCGGCAGCCTCATGGCGGTGCTCGCCGAGGCCGGTGTGCACGAGGTCGAGTCCACGCCGGTCCTCAACGGGTTGATAGCCCTCGTCAAAACGGCGGAAATGGCGGTGCAGATTCGCGGCATTGCCGGCGTGTTCACCAGCAAGCGGCTCACCTATGCGCCGCCTTCAGGGAAGCTGCTCGCGGATATCCGCAAGGCCTATGGGGAGCAGGTTTACCCGGGTGTGTCCTGAGCCCGACCGTCTCGGCAGCCGCGGCTACATGCGATCGAAGCGTCCGCCGTCCACGAACAATGTCTGTCCGGTGACGTAGCTCGAGTCATCCGAGGCAAAGAACAGCACCGAGGCAGCAAGCTCCTCGAGGGTTCCGATGCGCCCCAGCACAACGGTCCTCTTGCGGTGCTCCAGGTGTTCGGCAACCTCTTCCGGGGAGCGTGTCGTCCCTGAGATCGGAGTCAGGAACGTGCCCGGTGCGACGCAGTTCACCGTGACCCCGCTCGGCCCAAGTTCGCGCGCCAGCGTCTTCGTCAGCATGATGACGCCAGCCTTGGCGGCGGCGTAGGCGGCGCTGCCGCCCGGGGACCCTGCGGTGCCGTGCGGTGTCGCGCCGGTCCCGAGCGCCGAAGCGATGTTGACGACTCTTCCGTATTGCTGCCGCACCATATGCGGTGCGGCGGCCTGACTGCAAAAGAAGACGCCCTTGAGATCCACGTCGAGCACCACGTCCCAGTCCTCGCCCGTGATCGCGAGGAAGGGTCGGTAGCGCGTAATGCCGGCATTGTTCACCAGGATGTCCAAACGCCCGTGCCTCGCGACGATTGCCTCCATGAAGGAGGCGAGCTGCTCCCTTTCCGTCACATCCACCGCATGGCCCGCCGCCTTGCCGCCAGATCCGCGAATCTCTTCCACCGCCGCGGGGATTGCGCTCTCGTTCCTGTCGGCAATGATGACCAGCGCGCCTTCGCTGGCAAAGCGGCGCGCAATGGCTTTTCCGATGCCCGAGGCGGCGCCGGTGATCACCGCCACCCTCTCTTTCAGACGCATTGGTTCCATCCCTCAAGGAGGCTCGAACTCCGCATGTATGCCCCTTCGGCCCTGCGGCTCAGACTTTCTCGCGGCGCAGCGCCAGCAACGCATCGTAGATGGCGTCATCGACCTCGATGTACCCGCGCGCCTCGCTGAGCGCTCGCCTTGACATGCTCGAGTATCCCGGGACGCGAACCACCGCGGCGCCTGGCGCCGGGCGCGAGCCTTCGGTTCGGCGCACGAGTTCTGACACTCCGGCGCGAAACGCGTCGAGCGGCATCAGCAACTCCGGGTCGAAGACAAGAAAGAAGAAGCCGCAGTCGGCAACCTCTTCCACCACCACCTTGCTGCCGCACAGGATCGCCAGTACCTGAACCACGAGCGAGAGCCCGTAGCCGCGGTGTCCTCCCCACGGCAGGAAGGCCCCTTGCAGCGCCTGCGTCGGGTCCGTGGTGGGCTGCCCATCCGGGCCGACCGCCGATCCCGGCTCAACGGGCTTGCCGAGCTTCTCTCGCAGCAGAACATCTCCCCAGGTCGTCATGCCTGTGCCGAAATCGACAACCAGCGGATCGGGGTCGTGCGGAAACGCGAAGGCGACCGGGTTGGTCCCGAAGATGCGGTCCACACCGCCGAATGGCGCGACGCGTGCCGCCGTGTTCGCCGTGTGCATCGCGATCAGCCCGGCCCGAGCAGCACGCTCGACATAATAAGCAAGGCGGCCGCTGAACCAGGTATCGCGGATTCCAACGATCCCGATGCCAGTCTCCTTGGCAAGCGCGATGGCCTTGTTCACCCCGATCAGCGAGGTCACGTAACCATTGTTGCCGCCGCCATCGATGAGCGCCGAGTTCCGGCTCCTCTGCTCGATCCTTATCGGCTTCGGCGGAGGGCGCCTCTCCAGGTGATCGACAAGCGCGAGGACGCGCGGCAGGCCGGCGAAGGCGTGTCCCGCTGCCGCCGCATCGATCAGATGGTCGGCGACAATGCCCGCGTGATCCGCCTCGACACCGTACTTCGTCAGGATCTCGATGACGAGCCCGCGCGCCTCGGAAAAGGTGATCTGCACCAGGTTCTGCCTCCCATCATCAGGCCCCGCGGCCGGAGCCCTCATCGGCATGCCCGTGATGTCGCAAGTTCCGGCCGAGCCTGTCACTGCGATCGCAGCAGCCCGAGCTCGGTCACAAGCCTGGCCATTTCCAGCACGTCGCGCCGCAGGAATTCGCTGAACTCCTCGGGAGACATGTCCATCGCCTCGGAGCCGCCCTGACGCAGCCGCTCCCTCAGCTCCTGGTCCGACATCGCCCTCCGCAACGACCCCGAAAGCCGCTGGACAACCTCCCGCGGAGTTCCCGCCGGCATCAGCAAGCCGAGATAGCCATAGTAGCTGAAGCCAGGCACACCCTGCTCCGCGATCGTGGGAACGTCTTGCAGGCCGGGCAGCCGGGCCTCGGAGGTGACGGCGAGGGCCCGCAGCACCCCTTCCCTGATACTGGAGACGCCACTGGTGTATCCCTCGAAGATGAGGTCCACCCGGCCACCCGCGACATCCGGCAGCGCGGCGCCATTGCCCCTGTAAGGCACGTGCAGCAGCTGCAGGCCGGCCCGCTGCACGAACAGGGCCGCGACGATGTGAGTGGTCGTTCCAATTCCTGCGGAGGCATAGGACAGGCTGTTCGGGTTCGCCCTGGCGCGATTCATGAGCTCCGCAAGCGTCCTGTCCGGCTGGTCGCGCCCGACCACCACCACGAACGGCGCGCGGGCCATCGGTCCCACAGGAACGAAGTCCCTGGCGAGATCGTAGCCTGGCTCCGCCATCACCGACTGCTGGATGGCGATGGTGCCGGCCGTGGACAGCAGCGTGTAGCCGTCGGCAGGCGCCGCCTTGACCGCGCGGATCCCAAGGAGCCCTCCCGCGCCCCCGCGGTTCTCCACGACTACCGGCTGCCGCAAGGCATCGCTCATCTTCTGAGCAACGAGCCGGGCCGTCGTGTCGTTCAGTCCGCCGGGGGCCGTATTCACCACGATGCGAACCGGCCGGGTGGGAAACCGATCGGCGGCAAAGGCCGGCATGGCAACCAGGATTGCCAAGGCCAGGGCAGCGAAAGCCCTGCTGAGGACAGCTTTCGTGGTCATGTCTCCACCCCGCCTTTGCGAAATCCAGCGAGATCCAGAAAAGCAAGTACGAGGCCAGTCATGCCCGTGAGCCACTCCTCCAGGGCCGTCACTGACCGGCCAGTTCAGACCGGTGTCTTCTCAGCAGCACGTGTCGCCAATGACGACACATGACCCCAATCAGAACACGCGACCGCCCCTGCCATGCACCAAGCGCTGTCCTCGGTGTGGGATTATGGCCGCGGCAGGCTCATGCCAGCCTTCTCACCAGCCGGAACTGCGGCAGCGCGCCATTGGGACGCTGCTCGAAGCAGACCTCGACGCTGTCGCCGATCCGCGCCTTCAGCGCGCCGTCGCCGATGAGGTTGGTGATCATGCGCACGCCTTCCGGCAGCGTGACGGCCACGAGGGCGAAGGGCACACGCTCCCGCCAGGCGGCGGTGGGGGCGCGATGGATCACGGTTATGCTCTCGATCTCGCCGGTGCCGGCGGCCTCGACCCATTCGGTGTCGAGCGACCAGCAGCGCGGGCATTGGCCGCGCGGCGGGAAGCGGAAGGTCGTGCAGGCGCGGCAGCGTTGCATGACGAGGCGCCCGGCTGCCGCCGCCTCCCAGAAGGGCCTGCCGTCAGCCTCGGGCTCGCGGAGCGGCGGGAGTGTGCTCATTGCCCGCGCCTCCGCCGCGCGGCCTGGGTGGGCAGCTCGCGCTCCGAAGCGGCGACGAAGTCTGGCTCGCGCTTCTCGATCAGCGCCGCCAGGCCCTCGCGCATGGACTGCGTGGCGTAGGCGATAGGCTGGCCCAGACTTTCGTAGGTCAGCAGCTCGTCGAGGGCCGTCTCGTAGGTGCGGCCAAGGATCTGCTTCGCCATGCCGAGCGCCTCGATCGGACCCGCTGCCATCGCCGCCGCCCGTTCCATGCAGCGGGCGTCCAGTTCCGCGTCAGGGACGACGCCGGCGATCAGCCCCGCTGCTTCCGCCTGCTGCGCCGTCCAGGTCTCGTTGCCGAGCAGGAAGGCCTTCGCCTTCGCCATCCCGACCAGGCGCGGCAGCGTGTGCAGGATGCCGAGATCCGGCATCAGGCCGAGGCGCATGAAGCCCGACATGAACCGCGCGCTCTCGGCCGCATAGACCACGTCGCCGGTGATCGCGATGCCGACGCCGCCGCCCACCGCAACGCCGTTGACGCCGACCACCACAGGTTTGGGACAGCGGATGAGGTCCATCAGCCAGCGATTGGTCCCACTCAGCCGCTGGTAGGCCGACCAGGGATCGCTCTCCCTCTGCATCATAGAGAGGTCGCCGCCCGCGCAGAACGCCTTGCCTCGGCCGGTCAGGTAGATCGCGCGCACGTCCGGGTCTTCGACCATCTGCGCCACGGCCGCGGCCATGCCATCGCGCCAGGCCTGGATCATGGCGTTGCGCCCGTGCTCGTTGACGAGCCGGATGATGCCGACGCGGCCCTGCAGGCTGGTTTCGACGACGCCTTCGGTGCTCACCATCCTGTCCTCTTCTCACACCTGGCCGAAGCTGAATTGCCGCCCGCCATCCACGACCAGGTCGGTGCCGTTGATGTAGCGGCCCGCGGGCGAGACGAGATAGGCGACGGCGCCGGCGACATCCGCGCTGCTGCCGAAGCGCCCCACCGGCACCCGCCGCAGCTCATGCGCGCCGCGTCCCGCCTGTTCATGGATGCGACGCGTGCCCTCCGTGTCGCCGATCGCGCCGGGAGCGACGCTGTTGCAGAGGATGTTGCGGTCGCCCCATTCGACTGCGAGCGTGCGCATCAGCGACTGGATCCCCGCCTTCGCCGCCGCCGCCGGGGCACAACTGGGCCAGCCGCTCCAGGCATAGGAGGTGATGATGCTGACGATCCGACCGACATGGCGCGAGGCGGACAGCGCCGGGAATGCCGCCTTGCAGCAGTGGAAGGTGCCGTTCAGGTCGATGTCGATGATCGTCCGCCAGCCATTCGGCGACAGCGCCTCCGTGTCACAGCGGAAATTGCCGGCGGCGTTGTTGACCAGGATGTCGAGCGAGCCTTGCCGCGCGACGATCTCCTTCACCACCGCCTCGACGCGCGGATAGTCGCGCACGTCCATCTGGAATGCGGATGCCTTGCCTCCCTGCGCGACAATGCCGGCCGCCGCCGCCTCCGCGACCTCGAGCCTGCGTCCGACGATCACGGCATGTGCGCCGAGCTTCGCAAGCAGGAGCGCGGTTTCGAGCCCGAGGCCCGTCCCGCCGCCCGTCACCATCGCCACCCGCCCCTCGAGGAGGCCGGGTTGGAACACATCCTCCACCGTCCGCTCCCACGCCTTCTGTCGCGAACCCGTCTGTCGCAGACACAGCAAGTCCGATGCCAAGCCGCTCAGCGCCCCTTGAACTCTGGCTTGCGCTTCTCCTTGAATGCACGGACGGCTTCCAGGTGGTCTTCGCTCGTTCGCACGACCGGCATGTTCGCCGCGACGAGCTCCAAGGCGGTGCCGAGATCCTTGTCGAAGCCGGCGCGCATCACACGCTTGATCATTTGGACCGCCAGCGGCGCATTCTCGGCGACGCGGCGGGCAAAGGCGAAGGTGCCCTCCATCAGCTCGGCATCGGGAAAGACCCTGTCCACCAGCCCGATCTGCTCGGCCTCCTTCGCGTCTACGAAATCGCTGGTCCACAACATCGCCAGCGCGCGCGGCATGCCGATCAGCCGCGGCAGCAGCCAGGCGCCGCCGGCGCCGGGGATCAGGCCCAGCTTTGCGTAAGTCTCGGCGAAGCGGGCGCTTTCCGCGGCGAAACGCAGGTCGCAGGCCAACGCGACGTCGAGCCCGCCGCCCGTCGCGACCCCGTTCAGTGCGGCGATGACGGGCTTGTCGATCTCGGCAAGCTTGAGCGGCAGGCGCTGGATGCCCCCGGTCAGCCGCCCCTTGATACCGGCCGCGGTCTGGGTAGCGCTGGCAGCGAAGCTGTCCACGTCGCCGCCGGTGGTGAAGGCGCGTCCTGTGCCCGTCATGACGATGACACGCACCGCCTCATTCCTGCGGCAGTCCTCCAGCACTTCCAGCCAGCGTTCCAGCATTTCATCGGTGAAGGCATTCAGCTTTTCGGGCCGGTCGAGCGTGATGGTGGCGATGCCTTCCTCGACGGTGAATTTCAGATGCTCCGACACGCGTCGCGTTCCTCTCCGGGCTGCTGGACCTCGTCCAGCACGTGCCGGCGCCGGGGTCCTCCAGTCATCCTAGGGCAAGCGGCGTGCCGCCAGCGGCACCTGCCCAGCCCCCGCCATCCGGCTGGCACGGGCCTTGCTGCCCTAGCCCCGATGACAACGCCCATGCCCGCAGCCGGCGCGGACGCATGCAAGGCGCGACAGTACTCCGCGCCGCCCCGGCAAACGATGAACCCGGCTGCACCAGGAGGATTGCTGGCTGATGGATCCCGCGACGTCCCCGGAGATCGAAGCCGTCCGCGAAATGGTCACCCGCTTCATGCAGGCGGAAGTGAACCCGGTGCTCGACGGCTACGAGAAACGCGGGGAGTTCCCACGCGATCTGATCCTCAAGGCCGGCGAGACAGGCCTCTACGGCGCCGTGTTTCCGGAATCCGTGGGCGGCAGCAACATGGGCTATCTCGCCGCCACGGTCATCCAGGAAGAGATGGCCCGCAACGACGTGAGGTTCTGCTCCGTCAACAACCAGCAGGGCTCCACCTGCCCCACCTGCATCTACATCGCCGGCACGCCGGAGCAGGTGATGAAGTACGTGCCCAACCTGATCGCCGGCAAGACCATCGGCATGATGTCGCTGACCGAGCCCGGCGGCGGCTCCGACGCCGCGGGCGCGATGAAGACCATCGCCCGGCGCGACGCCAACGTCTATCGCATTACCGGCCAGAAGATGTGGGCCTCCATCGCGAATGAGACGGATGTCGGCATCCTCTTCGCCAAGACCGACCCCAACGCCGGCGCGAAGGGCGTCACCGCCTTCATCGTGGAGCCGAAGAAGTACCCGGGCTGGAAGACCCAGCCCATCGAGATGCTCGGCCTGTCGAACGCCCAGCGCACCAATGTCCTTTTCCTCGACGAGTTCGTCGTACCGGCCGAGAACCGGCTCGGTGAGGAGGGGGATGGCTTCAAGATCATCATGCGGGCTCTCCAGCCAGGCCGCGTGACCATTGCGGGCAAGGCGCTCGGCGTGGCGCGGGCCTGCTTCGAGGATGCGGTTCGCTACGCGAATGTGCGCGAGATCCGCGGGCAGCCGATCGGCCGTTTCCAGATGATCCAGGCGGATATCGCGGAGATGGCCACTGCGATCGAGGCCAGCCGCGCATTGGTCTACAAGGCCGCCTGGTACATGGACCAGTCCCTGCCGTCGAACCGAATCGCGGCGATCGCGAAGTACCACGCCTCGCAAACGGCGAAGATGTGCGCCGACAAGGCGCAGCAGATCTTCGGCGGCTACGGCATGGCGAAGGAGTACCGCGTGTCCTGGCTGAAATCCTACGCCGATCTCTTCTTCACGGGCGAAGGCTCGGCCAACGTCCAGCGGATTCTGATCGCGGAGGATGCGCTGGGCTACAAGATCGCAGACCGGCACCACGGCAAGACCGGGCTGCGCGACGTCCGCAAGGATGACGTGGCGAAGGAACGCACCAAACTGGCGAGCTGAGGCAGTATGCAACCGGGCACCCGATGGTGCCCGACACCCCGGAGAGAGTCCGCGCATGCCATTCGTCAAGTCGCTGCCGGAGAATGCCGGCCCCCCGAGCATCTTCGAGCGCTACCCCGACATCTACGGCCCGTGGTCCACCATGAGCGAGGCCCTGATGAACGGACCATCGCCGCTCAGCCAGGGCGAGCGCGAATTGATCCTCGCCTTCGCCGCCGGCCTCGGCGGCTGCCGTTTCGTCTTCGTCGCGCACGCAGAGGTGGCCTATGCGTGGGGCATCGCTCGCGGACTGCTCGACCGCCTGCTGGAGGAGTTCGACACCGCGCCGGTCGAAGCGCGGCTGCGGCCCGTGCTGGCCTATGTGCGGAAGCTGACACTGACGCCGCGCGATCTGTCGCAGGCCGATGCGGACGCCGTGTTCGCGGCGGGTTGGGACGAGAAGGCATTGCATGATGCCATCGCCGTCGCGGCGCGCGCGGCCTTCATGCAGAGGCTCGTCGAGGGGTTTGGCTTCACGCCGCTGACGCCCGAGATGGCCGCCAAGCGTGCCCAGCGACGGATCGAGCTCGGCTACGTCAATCTCTACAGCGCCTTCCGCAAGGCAACCTAGCAGGGGAAGATGTGCGGGCAGCCGACGTCATGCGCTGGCACGATGCTTGCCACTCGTCATCCGGGAAGCGTCCCCTCGCGGAAGTCCCGTCTTTGAAAACAGGGATCCCGCATCGGATGCGTCTGCGGCGACCCTGGAGCAGCTGGACATGGTTCATTACGGGAAATTCTACATGGACGGCGAATGGGTCGATCCGCTCGACTCGCGACCGTTCGAGTTGATTGACCCTGCAACCGAGGAGCCTTTCGCAACGGTCAGCCTCGGCAGCGCGCAGGACGTGGACCGCGCAGTGCAGGCGGCGCAGCGGGCGCTGCCTGCGTTCTCCCGCACTTCGAAGGCGGAACGGATCGCGCTTCTCGAGCGCATCATCGAAGCGTTCACCGCGCGCGAAGCCGACATCATGGCCGCCATCACCCAGGAGATGGGCGCGCCCCGCAGCCTCACGGCGCAGACCGGCTCTGCGCTCGCCGCCTTCAGGCAGGCGATCGCGACGCTGAAGGAATATCAGTTCGAAACGCGCCTCGGCGCCAACATCGTCCGTCGAGAGCCGATCGGCGTGGCCGGCCTGATCATGCCCTGGAACTGGCCGATTCAGCTGATCAGCAACAAGCTCTCATCGGCCTTCGCGGCCGGGTGCACGGTCGTGGCGAAGCCAAGCGAGTTCACCCCCGTCAGCGCCATCATCATGGCCGAAGCGCTGCACGACGCCGGCGTTCCGAAGGGTGTGTTCAACCTGGTGAACGGGGATGGTCCCACCGTGGGCCATGCCATCAGCGCCCACGACGACATCGCACTGGTATCCTTCACCGGCTCCACGCGCGCCGGCGTCCTCGTAGCCGAGGCCGCGTCAGCTTCCATCAAGCGGGTCGCACAGGAACTCGGGGGCAAGTCCGCCAACGTCATACTTCCGGACGCGGATCTGAAGGCAGCCGCGCAATACAATGTAAGCCGGGGCTTCTCCAACACCGGCCAGTCCTGTCACTCGCCCACCCGAATCCTGGTGCACCAGAGCCAGGTTGATGAGGTGCTGGGCCACCTGAAGGACGCGGTGGCCGAGGTCCGGCCGGGCGATCCGCGCGACCCGGCGACCACGATGGGACCCGTGGTGAACCGCGCTCAGTTCGACCGTATCCAGAGATACATCCGGATCGGCTTGGACGAGCGCGCTCGCCTGATCTGCGGCGGTCCGGGCCGACCCGAAGGACTGAGCCGCGGCTTCTTCATACGTCCGACGATCTTCGCCGACGTCACTCCGCGCATGACCATCGCGCAGGAGGAGATCTTTGGGCCGGTGCTGTCCGTCATCTCCTACAAGGACGAGGCGGAGGCCGTCGAGATTGCCAATGGGACGCGATACGGGCTCGGCGCCTACGTCTTCAGCGCTGACCGCGAGAAGGGCCTGGCGATCGCCCGGCAATTGCAGGCCGGACGCGTGTTCTACAACGGTGCGCCCGCCAACACGGTGGCGCCGATGGGCGGCTACAAGCAGTCGGGCAATGGCCGGGAGATGGGGGTGTTCGGGATGGAGGAATATCTGGAGATCAAGGCCATCATAGGATTCGATTAGCCGGTCCTCGCCTGCAGTCATGTCCTGACGCTGGACACGTCCTGTCGTTCCGATGAACAGCCCCTCACGGAAAGCGCGACGGTCCGGATGCACACGCGGCCGCCGCCGCGCGGGCACGACCCTTGGCACCGTTCTTGCGCAGCACCGTGGGACACGACGAATGCGGCCGCGGCCGCGGCCGCAACCGAAAGCGTCGAAGCGGGAGGACGCGCCGGCCATGTCGGAGCATCCGAGGATCGGCTCAAGCCAGTATCCGGCGAGCGCTGAAGGCAGGCGGCCTGCGGAATCGAACGCGAAGATCACGCGACGCAGCATGCTGCCCGCGCCGCTTCTGCTGCTCGGCAGCGGATCCGCACGGGCGCAGCGGGGCTGGCCGGCGCGGCCGATCCGGATTGTCTGCCCCTACGCTCCGGCCGGCGGCTCCGACGTATGCATCCGGTGAGAACCGCCTTCCCAGGCCTGAGTGCTCCCTGATCTTACTGACGTTCTTAAGTGTGTCGGTAAGAGCAGGCGGGGGGTGGGATGGA
>JGI25406J46586_10000052_pt1 | contig 54197 bp, 66 predicted proteins | sample TabmetS4T2R2_FD_46586 | JGI IMG/M metagenome (IMG submission 46586) | reverse complement strand
CTGGCGCGAGCTACGGCTTCTCGTGCCGTTCTCACGGCCTGTTCGAAGGTCAGAGTCCCGTCGGCCGTCTGCTTGTCATTGATGTCGTTGGCGACACCGACTGGCTCCTGCTTGTAGTTGCCGCCTTCGTGGTGATTACGCCAGCGGACAAACCAAACGCCGCTCTGTTTTCCTTTGCGATAGCCCAGATGCGCTTCTGCATCGAGACGACGCCAATGCACGCCAAGCTCAAGCCTGGAGCGCGCTTTAGCCGTAGTAACCTGAGCCTCGCTGAGCGTCTTCGACATAGCGTTCGCCTGTTTTACGTCGAATATCCGTTGAATATAAACCCGTGTACGATGGCGAACTATACCCGACTATGGGAGTTCAACCTATTGAAATTATTGAACATCAGCGAACGGTGGCGGATGGAGAAGCACTTATTATTTGGCCCTCTCAAGGCTGAAACAGGGGTTCGATTCCCCTAGGGAGCGCCAGCAAACTCAGGCACTTAGGTAGCCATCAGCCGCGTTCGCCTGAATAACACGCTAGTGAATAGCGGCGAACGGTTGCGGAATTTGCTGCCGACGCTAGCAGACGAGCCTCGGCGCGGTGTCTCATTGTGGCTGGCGCATTCGCGAAAAAATTTTCCTCGTCTCCCTTGGTGTCCGAAAGTATTCAAAGCGCCGCTGACGTGCGCTGTCGTACGCGAGCGCCCTCGCATATTCGCATTGACGTTGCGCATCGCACAATCAACTGTCGAGCTTTGTACGAATAGGAGGGCCACGTGAGATACAATCGACGAGAGCTAACTGTCGGGCAAACAGTCACAAGCAAGTCTATCCGCTCCGGCCGCAGAGCTCAGCACGATGCCATTCGCCCAGCGGCTCACCTGCACGATTGACGATGCATGCGAAGTGACCGGCTTGGGACGCACGAAGCTTTACGAGTTGATAGGAGCTGGGCGTATCGTCACGACAACGATCGGACGTCGGCGACTAGTCGTTGTGTGCTCACTTCTGGCGCTCCTTGAGACTAACATGTCGAACTAATGGACGTGAGACTTAAGGGAGCAACCCACTTTCAACGCGCCTTTCCTCGGGCACTCATTTTGACGACACGACCGTGCCCCCCAGCCGGTCGAACTCGTCCGCCCACCACCGCATCATCCGCACGGCGCTCCCGCCAGAATTCGGCGGCATGGGTATGGGCGCCACGGATTTCATTCGCCTCCTGATGCGCAATTTGACGTTCGATCGCATGCGCTTGTCACTTGCCGCTTTCGTTCGGGAGCGTTGACGTGGTGGATCGCAGGCCATGAATGGCAATTCGATCTGGCCGTACCCGAGACGCGCAGCGCTGCGTTAAGAGTGCTGTCACTGATTGGGCGATGCCAGGATCTCATCGACGGGAAGAGATATCCTGATCCGCCAGTGATTTTCTGGAGCTCGCGAAGCATGGCAAGAGCTTGAGACGCCAGCGGCACCCGGTGTGGCCGTCTCATCTTCATCTTTTGGCGGGGTAGAAGGACGTGCGTCGGACCGAGTGCACGCCAGCTAGCAGTGTCCATCCAAGGGCCGAGCGCAGGGGGCAGCGCCCGATCAGTCCGGCGTCGCTGACGGCAGCTAGTCCCTCTGCCGTCTCCGGAACGGGCGTCCGCTAACGATCGGGTAGTAGAACGCGCTCGTCGAAATTTCGGCGGATCCCCCCGGTCAAACATCCGAAAACATCTGCGTGGGTTGGTAGCGCCCCCGCTACCAAGCGGCACGATTTTCTACTTTCCACGATTTTCCTACGCTCGATGGTAGCGTCCAAGACGGCTCACTTAAGAAGGCGTTGAGCAGCGTCGTTGCGATGGCGCGGTATGCAATCAATCAAACAAACCCCCGCCGGGCGGCGATCGGCGGGGGTTGTTGCGGCGAGGAGAACGATGACGCACCGCTCGCTCAGCGCGCGATCTTATCGCGGACTGTAGGTGACATACAGCAGCGAACCTGCCGGACCTCACCGTCGCGAACGAGCGCCTTGGCGACCTTCAGCGGTAACTCGATGGGATTTCTTGGCATGGTCGCGAGATAGTGACTATGTCACGTATTGCGACTCACGAGTTCCAGGAGACTAACTCTTTGTCGCTTCTCTTGGAGGAGGGCGAGGTGAGTAATCAGGTCGAGGAAGACGTCGTCGGGGTGAGGCCAGCTCCAGCTTCGTTGCGTAGATGTCATCGATGCGGCGCCGCGTTGACCGAAGTTCAGACGTTGCTGGACTCCCGCACGGGCAGGTCTCTGACGATCAGGAGGTGCCGGTGCGGGGAGCAGAGCTGGTCCGACGAGGCATAGCTCCGCGAGCACTGATGTCAGGAGAAGCCGAGCTGGCTGACAGCCGTCTTCGCGATCTCTTCTGGGTCATGCGTGCCAGAGGCATCGATTTCGATCACCTTGCGGGCGACTATCTCGCAGAGGGGATCGCCGCGATCAACCAGGCTCAATGAGCGCAGTGTGAACGTAAAGGCGCGGTTAAGTCTTTCGACCTCATCCGGCTTGATCTTGCCGTCCCTGAAAAGCCGATTGATCGGCATGTGTCGTACCCCAGCTGGTGCGACATTACCACGGGAACCCCCTGGCTGTTTGGGAATAAGCGGAAGCAAAAGCGCAAAAAATACGGCAGCCTTGCTCACCGAAAATAGCAACCCGCCCGCTCGGCGCCGGTTGCCCGCACACAGCGTACGCGCGGTCCAGTTCGAGGAGCGACACCCATGACCCCACGCATGCAGCAGGTGTTTTCCGTCAGGATCGACTGGCGGTCTTTCGGGATCATCAGCCACGCGATGCCGCCCCGTGATCCTGAGGACGAAGAAGAAGCCGACGAGGATGAAGACGACGAACAGGAACGTGCCGACGAACCGCCCGTCATCCGGGAGCCGGACGAAGACTAGGCCGCGTGGATACGTCCATGCGCGAGGCTCATCCGCACGAGCGATACATTGCTTGCAATGGCTTTCCGCTCAGAAACATGATGTGAGGCGTCAGGCCGCCCCTACGAGCGATCCAACGGCGGACCGGCATTGGGTATGCCGAATATAGCATCAAGGTGGCCTCGGGATCGGTGAAGGTTTGGCCGTTGCGGCCGTAATTCCAAGCCGCATGAAAGCCGAGCGTTGCACGCGAAGTCACGCAGATTTTGTCGCGAGGGAACTCGCTGAGGACAATGGTGCATGCCGAGGCGCAGAGACCATCGATGATTACCGATTCGCCGGCTGAGGCTAGGCGCTGATACTTTAGGACGTAGGTCCCGATCTGACCACCGCGATCATTCGTGATGCGAACTGCGGAACGGGCTTCCGACCCATGTAGAAATAGCAGAATTGCCGCCAGGAATCCTGTCACACCTTTCATGTCCGACCCCTTCGGATTCGAGCAAACCGATTGAATCGCTTTGCGTGATGCGCGAAGCGAGGTCAGAGTTTTTCAAATTCATGGCATTGTGTGGGCGCGCCCGCGGAAAACAGCAAGTTTCACGAATGCAACTCAACAGATTGCACGACTTAGCAATTCGTCGGCAATCCGCGGAAAAGCTCTTCAAACGAGCAGTTCGTGGGGCGAATGTCCCATGGCATGGTGCTGCCCGTCATTGTGGTGGTTGGCTGCGTGTTCTTCTTCCGCACTTGCGCCCACGTCCCGAATACTCGCCAACGCGGCCCCGTGACCGAGGAGCACGTGCTGATCGCCAAGTTCCTCAGGCGTGACGGCCGCGTTGTTGGATGCGGCAACTTGGTTATTGAAGTGGAAGGTCTGCTCGCCGCTGTTGTGATGCGAGTTGCCGTGGCCACCACCCTTGCCCGTTGTGTGGTCTGGTTCGGTTAGCTCTGCAGTGCTTGGTGTCTTTGCAGTTGCCGGGTTCGAAGGGTGATGCGAGTTGCCGTGGCCGCCACCGTTACCCGTTGAGTGATCCGGTTCGGTCGGCTCTGCAGTGGCTGCTGTCTTTGCAGTTGCCGGGTTCGAAGGGTGATGCGAGTTGCCATGGCCGCCACCGTTGCCCGTTGAGTGATCCGGTTCGGCCAGCTCTGCAGTGGCTGCTGTCTTTGCAGTTGCAGCGTTCGAAGGGTGATGCGAGTTGCCGTGGCCGCCACCGTTGCCCGTTGTGACGTTAGGCTCGACGATTGTGGGGCCCGCTGAATCGATTGGAGCATTTTGCGTGATTGAGCCAAGCTCGGGAGCGTCAATGGCGGCTGCTGCATGGCCCTTGCCATGCCCGGTCGTCGCAGCGTCGGCGCCCGCAGGGGTTGGTTCGGAGGTGAGCTGTTCTTCGGTCAGGATCGTCGCATGGCTGCTAGCAGGCTCAATTGATGATACATGCGCGGGTGTAGTAACCCCATCCTGGTCGCTCGCTTCACCTGCATAGGCCGGATCGTCGCCGAAAACGCCGAGCTTGATCGAAGCGATGGAATCGATCTGGTGCCCCCCGAAATGGAACCTCCAGCCATCGTCGGCAGGCATGGTCCAGATATCGGCCGTCACGGGCGAACTCTCGTTGACCGCCGCGTCGATGGACGCTTGGACGCTGCCCGTCGTTAGAATGGTCCCGTCGCTTGCCGTCGTCACTAGCAGCGCGGGATCGATTCCCTTCGAAGCTGCCGCGATAGCCGCCGCGTCCGGCTTGTAGACGAAATCCGACTCGACGACCGACACAATTCCCTGCAGGTGGATCTCCACCAGGCCAATATCGCCGATGTCAAGGCTGTCAGCTGTCGGATTTACATAGACGACAGTTTCGTTGCTCGCAGGGTTGTAAATCCAGGCGAGAGTATGCGGTGGCACTGAGGTGCCTGATGGAGTCAGGTGGAGGAACGCCAGCACGCCAAAGGCCGCAAGGTTGATCTTGTCCGACCCCGATACGAACTCGGTGATGGTGTCGAACCGGGTCGAGTTGGAATCGATCGCTGACAAATAGACAAAAACGTCATCGCTCTTGCTGCCTGTCCGCTGGTCGCCGCCATGACCAGCGATGATGGTATTGTTGCAGTTGTTGCCGTTGACGGTGTCGCTGCCGATTGCTCCGTAGATCGCGTCGCCGCCACCCAACTTCATTGCTTCGCCCGCGTTGCCTACCCCCGCGGCCATATGAGGTCCAAGAGTCCCGAATGCGACGGGCAATTCGGTTTCGTGGCCAGCAGGTCCTGGCGCCTTGTTTCCTAAATCGTTGGGGTCCGCATCGCTGGCGCGATGAATGGTGGTTGTCACTGCTTGAGTGGTACTATCCAAGGTGGCGACGGAGAAAGTGTCGGTCAGCGTTTGGCCGAGGCCGAGCGTCTGCACTGCGGCATTGGAGTTGTCGACCATATAGATCCACGCGCCGGCGGCCGTCATCGTAAAGGTGCCATAGCCAATACGACTCTTCGTCGGCGAAGCGACGGCCATGAAAGCGTTGGCCAGATTGCCAACTGCGGTGGCGGCCAGCGTACTGGTCGCAACGAGCGTGCCGGATCCGATCGGGCCGTACCCCGTTGCGAAGTTGGGGAGAACGGCCTGCTGAGTCACGCGTAGCTCTTCCATTCGCACCGCGGGATTCGTGGCGTGGCTCACGCCGATGGAGGAGTCTTTCTCAATGAATGCGGCAGTCTCGACAGGATCGAAAATATCGATGTGCCGCAGGACTGCCCCCTTGGTCCACGCCTCAAATATGCCGTGCTCGAATACGCCGTGCCCAAGATCCTTGTAGGCGATGCCGTCGTGCAGGAACGTGTTGTCCGTGTCCGACGCCTTGACGTCACTCATCGTTGCAAACGCGAGCGCGGCGAGCGAGAGCGTGCCGAAACCGACGGGTCGTTGTAACAAGGCGATTGTGGCGAGCACCGTCCGATTATTGATTTCCAGCTTCTCGAATATGTTGTGGAGGTGCACTTTGACGGTGCCTTGAGAAACGTTCAACTGACGCGCTATTTCCCTGTTCGATAAACCTCCGGACACCAGTCGCATGATTTCGCGCTCGCGGTCGGTCAGCATCGCCATCATTTTTTCGAATTTGGCGGCCTCTGGTTCGCCTCCGTTCGGCGCGAGGTCCGGGGACGGATCCGGCGAGAGACCGGTGCGCTCCGTCATCAGCCTCAGGGATCGCAGCAGAGTTTCTGGGCTCGCGCACTTCGAAATCGCAGTGCAAGCACCGGATGCGACTGCACCGGCGAGATCGTCCTCTTTTTCGGATCCGGTAAAGAGTACCAACTGGGTGGAAAGTTTCTCGGCTTTGGCAGTGGTGAAGATTTCGGAAGCCGTCAGATCAGGCAACGTGTCAGAAAAAAGCGCGATATCAGGCGCCAGCTTGCGAACTGCTGCGACGAAACTTGATCCGCTGGTGCACGATGCGACAATCTCGAAGTCGCGCTGCGAAGCGAACGCCGACATCAAGCCGTGCAAAACGATCGGATGGCGATCTGCAATCACCAGTCGAATGCTGCGCCTGGATGTTCCCTGGTTCTCGGACGCAACCGGCATCGACTTGACCTCACCTGCCCAACGCGGGCTTGTTCCAGAACGCGTGCTTTGTTCCCCTTGTTCCTATCGTTCCTTTTGCAGTGCGCACGCCAGGTGGCCTGAATTTGTCTGTTGCCGACGGCCGACCGCCTCTTTGCAGTGGCTGAATCGAGTAACTCCATTCCACGGGTGGGTCAGCTGGGGATCAGTTTGCGCCGTGATACGCCGCGAAACGCGCCTAAGCCTCTGATATCCCAGGATGACCCCGTTCTGCCTCGCCAAGCCCCACGTCTGAAATCAGAAAATGAACCAACTGCGGCTCTCTTCGGGAACTGGAGGCAGGTTTACTGGCTGAGCTTCGTCGAATGGAAAAGCAGCAGTAAGGTGTTTTCGAACATTCGGACGTCGACGAATTCGGCGAGGTCGCGGGCTGCCTCTAGCATCCCACGGCGGACTCACAGCGCCGTCTATGTCTATCGGTATATGGCCTGAGATTGGGCACAGCGGTAACGCTATTCCGATTGAGGAATACCCGTGCCGCTGAAGCTTTACCGAGCCTTAGAACTGACTTGTGAGGGCGAAACCATCACCCGTATCGACCTTCATTGCGAAAACGTGCAGGAGGCCAAGGAGCGCGCCAAACAGCTGGTCCAGGACAGGCCGGTTGAACTATGGGAAGGGCCAATGCGGATTGCGAGGTTTGAACCGTCGGATTAAGCCGCTGATCGGCCATGAGGGTTCGCCGCCCATTCAAGTTGAGCCGCGCCCGGTGTCCAGATGGGGCAAAAGTCCGGCTCTGTGCGGCGACTATGGAAGGGTCTTATTCTGCCAGAAGCGTCCCAGTGTGTAACAGAAGATGCTGGCCGATCGGCGTATGGCAAGAATTGCGAAACTTTTCTCGGTACCTGCTCTTCATCGAGACCCGTCTCGCGGCGAGGCTGCCAGACGGAGGAGCCAGCGCCGTGCAAGGTTCCATTTATTCCCGGAGGAAAGCCTCGTTTCACCGCGGGTCGAAGCCGAGCTTTGGTATCTCGAAAGAGCGGCGAAATTCATAGGAAATTTGCCAGATCGGGCAAACCAGATGGTTTGGAACCTTCCGCTTTTTCCCGGCTTTTCGGTGTGGGATACGTGAAGTGATGCCTCGTGCTCGAAAATACTGGAGTGACGCCGAAATCGAGAAGTTGCGTTCCATTGCCGGAAACTTTTCGTTGGACGAAATTGCCCGACAGATGGAGCGACCAGTCGGGTCCATTGCCACAAAGGCACACAAAATGAAACTTTCGCTGCGCTTTCGGCGGCCGCGCGCCAGGTCGAATGTGCGGGAAGTCACTGGCTTTGGCAAACGGAGCTGATTGACGCAAGCAAGGAAAGCGATCGTCTCGATCGACAACAACAAGAGATCAAACCTCCTCGCAGGGTGCTCAGCGGCTGGATTGCCGAATCTGCCGCACGTATCGAGTTAAGTAAGGGCACTGCGCCGCGTCGCGTCTGACGCACGCAAGCTCTTTCGACGAAAGCGCATTATGAAGAATCTCTTGCTCAGCCAACTGAGCCAACACGACTCGAGCCAACTTGAACGACATCTCAAGGTCTTATCTTTTGAGCAGCATTCAGTTTTGTTTGACACAGAACGCGAGATCGAGCGCGTTTACTTTCCGGCCGGGGCCGTGGTGTCGTTGGTGGCGACGCTTGAGTCCGGGGATACCGTTGAGGCTGCAATGGTCGGCGCGGATGGCGTCCTCGGAGCATCGGCGGCGCTTGGCGGGGGAATTTCTTTCAGCCGCGCGGTTGTTCAGCTGTCCGGGGACATCATCGTTTGCACCGTCAGCGGATTGAGGTCGGCTGCATTGCAAAGCCCGGCATTGCTGTCCCTCCTGCTTCGTTACGAGCAGACGATCTATGCGCAGGTGCAACAGTCGGCGGCTTGTTTTGCGGCCCACCAGGTTCAGGCGCGCCTTTGCCGCTGGCTGATGCGGGCGAGGGACCTGTCGGGCACGGACATCTTACCGTTTACGCAGGATTATTTGGCGGGAATGCTCGGGGTCAGGCGAACGAGTGTGACTTTTGTGGCGCACGCTTTGCAGTCTGCCGGTCTGATCAAATATGTCCGCGGGAAGATCGAGATCCTCGATGTAGAAGGGCTGCAGGACAGCGCGTGTGAGTGTTACGAGGCGGTGAAGCGCCATTCCGCCACGCTGCTGGGTTCTGGCAAGTAAGCCATGCCAAGCCTTCGCCGACCTCTACAAACGTTGAAATCATGCGCATTGGTTACATCATGCGCCGCTCTGCGTGGGTGAACTGGCCCTCACACACAGTTTCCGGATCGGGTCATGTCATCAACGGAAACGTGATGGTTGTTGTTGTGCCCTGATCGGTACTTTCCTGGTTGACGGCCCCGCCGATCTGTTTGGCAAGAGACGCAATCAGTTTGAGGCCTGACCCCTGTTCGTTCGATTTCTGGATACCGCGTCCGTTGTCGGATACTGTTAAACGGGCCTCGCCGTAGCCGATACCGCCCACCAAGCTGACCTTGATCCTGCCGCCCTCCGGGCCGAATGCATGCTTGATGCTGTTCATCGCGGTTTCATTTAGTATGAGGCCAACGGGCAATGCTCGGTCAATACCCAATTCGAGTTCGTCGCACGCGACCTCGACTTCGATTCCTTCGACCTGCTGGCGGATCGCGCTGCAAACCGCGCGGATGTAATGAGAGAGTCGGACGGTCTGGCCTTCGCGTCGAAGAGCGAGCTGATCATGCGCGAGCGAGATGGCGTTGATGCGGCTCGCGACGTGATCCAGAGCGCGATGCACATCAGGGCCGTGATACCGCCGTTTTTGAATGGAGATGGAAGAAAGAACGAGCTGAAAATTGTTTTTGACGCGATGTTGCATTTCTCGGAGCAAGATTTCCCGCTTTTGAGCCTCGGCAGCGGCAGCCACCAAGCGATCTTCCTCGTCAGGCCGCGCATTGCGGCGGAGCAGGGTGCCTATGAGCGCAGCAGCGGCAGTCAGAAAATCGATGGTATCCTCGCTGAAGTTTCTCGGCGTAGTGCTGTCAACTTCGAGCACGCCCCATGCTGCACCATCGATCAGGATGGGAACGTTGGCCAACGAGACGATGCGGTGCTCTCTTAGAAGATCCGAATGAGCGTATTCCTCCTGCGCGCCGAAATCTGTGATGCTGACCGGCTCTCCTGTCTGAAACGCCCGTCCGGCTGGTGAACGCAGATCGGCCGATAACGTCGCCGTGCGAACGACACCTTCCTTCCATCCGACACCGGCCGCAACGAGGAGGTCGGACAGGCTCGGACGATACTGAAGAACCTTTACGTGGTGGATCTCCACCGCCCGGGCGATTTGGATGACGATCTGGTCCAGAAAGCGATCCAGAATGAGGGTCTCAGTCGCAAGTCGCGCAATATCGCCCAGTATGCGGACATGACGCCGGAGCCTGTCCAGCGCCTCGCGCTCGCTTGCTTCACTCGAACGTTTCTCCATCAGCTTGGACTGCCGCATTAGCAGAAGGGGCGACTAAGGGTTGCCCGGTCCTTTGCCACCGCAAACGCCAAATAGGTCTCTTTGAGTCTGTCTGACTCCAGTCCTCCGGGGGCGCATGCGCCTTTTGTCTCACCCTGGGGCGCGATGTCGTAAACAGCCAAAGCGCTTCAGGCAGAAGCTGTATGGCGGCCAAAAATCATCACGAAAATCTAGGTGGACAAGTAGGTTTCACGGAGCCACCCACCTGCGCACCCGGCGATCGCACCGGCAAGGAGCGCGATAGAAAGAGTCCAGAGCAGGTTTGGCGAACTCGCCTCGAAAGGCGCGGAAGCCAAAGTGACGACTCTCGCGTCCGTCAGAGGCAAGCTCCGCTCCTCGATGCTTTGGGAGTAATGGCTGAGATTTACCAGCGTTTCGTACGCCCTGCGCAAGGATTGCGTTCTTTGCACCAATTTCGAGCGCTCCTCCTGCTGATCGTTGTTCAGCTGATCTTCCGAGGCATTGCTCACGTTAGCGTCAAATTGCTGCAGACGTTGCGCCGCAGTTCCCGATTGCTCTTTGAGCTCATCGATCCGCTTTTGCATCCAGGAACCGGCCCGTTCGGCCGTCAAGGCCTTGGCGTCGAGCTGATCTTCGATATACGCGTTCGCGACCTCGTTGGCGATGCGAGCCGCCTTCACCGGATTTTTGGACGTGAAGAATATGTTGGCGACGTAACTCCGGCCAATTCGCACGACCGTGAGGCTGCGCTTGAACCTGACGACCGTTTTGCGCAATTGTCCCTCAGGAGTGATATCGCTTCCCGAAAAGCTGAGAACGGAAAGTAGCCGGCCGACGATCCCGTTTTCTGAAAACTCGGGATCTTGAGTCAAATTCAACTTGTTGATCACGGCGATCGCAATTTTCTCGGACTTGATGGTTTCAACCTGGCTATCCACGACAGCGGCATCCACCAAACCGTACTGTGCCGCCGGGGAATCTGACCGCTTCGTATCGGTCAAAAGCTGGGCGATGGCGGTATAGCGGTTTGGGGCGATGAGGAGGTACAAGCCGGCCAGGCTCAGCGCCACGACGAGGCATGCCGATATCACGGCCTTTTGCCTTCTGACGAAGGCCAGCGCGACCGTTAGCGGAACAGCGTCGCTGTCTGCCGCTTCCTTCTGCCCCGGCACAATCCGGAGCGCGCTCGGTGTCTCTAGCATTCGTTTTCCTTCGTTCGCGGATGAGCCGCTGACAGAGGGCCTATTTCTTGTTTTGACTTACGGTCCGCGCCGCCACGTCGAGGACATCGCCGGGCATGAGAATCGTGTCGTTGTCCGCACCGCCTTCGGCCGGTTGTGGACGATTGCCGCGGAATACGGTGACGATCGGATGCTCGTCGCCGCCCCGGACCAGTTGCGACCTGACCATTCCGGCATACAACAGTTTTTCGCCGGCCGCCTGAAGGCGCGCGCTTATTGATGCAATCTTCACCGAGCTATTCTGCAGCTCTTCCAGCAACCTCACGCGCCGCTGGTCATCCAGCCGATCGAGTCGACTTTCGAGTTCGTGGCGCTGGCTGTCGAGCTGCGCGATCAAGGCGCTGGTCTGCAGCGCACGGGTGGCGGAATACAGCGCGAGCCGCCGCGCCTCGGCGACGCGTGTCGTTGGAACGACTCCCCTCTGCAGATTTGCCTTGGTCGCCTGAAATTCAGCAGCGTCGCCGTCGGCGTCCTCCTTCTCCTTGTCTCTTTCGGCAACCAGGACGTTGATCCGCGCCTCCTCCTTTTGAAGGGCCGTCGTCAGATGCGCCTTCTCCTTTTGATAGTTCGAGGTGCTTGCCGCCAGCCGCTCTGTTTCAACCCGATTGATCTCGGCAAGGACCGATCGAGGGATCGGAATGTCCTTGAGCGTGGCCGCCGCGCTCTCGTCTTTGTCACCGAGTTCCTGCCGAAGCGAGCGGGCTCGGGCTTGTTCGCGCGCGAATTCCAGCCATAGCGAATCGTATTCGCCCTTGATGTCCGCCGACTCGAGGAAAGGATCCTTTGCTCGAAACCGCATTACGTCAAATCCGCCCGCTGATGCGATGGCCTGCCGTACCGTCAGGCCCGGCCTATATGGCTGCGGCCCGGGTTTCGCGACGTCGCCATTCACGTAGACCGGTCGATATTCGGCGATACTCACCAGGATCTCGTCGGGCGTCAGGACGATAGGGTACTCGCGACCGTCGTCGGACCGCCGCCTGAACACCTTGGTGGGCAACAATTCCCGCACATTCGACTGTATCGCGGAGATCGTGAGTCCGGCCGCCTTCACCGGCCCGATCAGTGGAAACAGCGCGCGTCCGTCGAGATCGACACTGGCCTTGCTGCGGATGTCGGGAGCGCCGACTGCTGTGATCTCTATGACATCGCCGGTCGCAAGCTGGTATTCCGTCGCTGGCTGCGCCCAAGCGGCCTGGACAGATAGAGTGGCGATGGCCCATATCGCCAGCATACGCAGATCGTTCACCTAGCGGCTCCAACCATAGAACGCGAAGATTAGGATTCCAGAAGACGGTAATGTTATAGTAACATTAGCATATCATAGTCTGGCCAACTGGGGGCAAGCAATTTTGCTGTAGCCCAATTACCGCGCCTTTGCGGGTTCGGGCACCGCCCGCGCAGTCGATATGGCATCCTCGAGTTCATCGAGATCCGAAACAAGCTGGAGAATCAGACGATATAACTCCTGATTTTCGCACCGTAGGTCATTCGCTTCATCCAATAGTATCTCGTTCCCTTCACGAACATCGCGAATGCCGCGAACATTACTCATCGTCTCACTCCTTAACTCGTACTGGCCTTCTGACGCGCGGCAATGCGGAAATCGGTGGCTTAGTTCCAATTTGATTTAACGGGCAAAGATTTTTAACATAGGCTAGGATATAGATATATCCATCGGTATATGTCTGTCGGAGAAAGCTGACGCGGGCGGTCGGAGAAGGGGATGCATCGGAAAAGGCACTCTCGAGAGGAAGTCGCGACAAAGCTTGTCAGGGCAGATGAGCTTTTCGAGCGTGGAAAGACCCAGGCCGAGATCGCTCGGATCCTCGGCGTAAGCGCCATGACCTACCATCGCTGGCGCAAGGAAAGGGCGGACCGGGGGGTGAACGGAACTCGCCAGGACCGGGTGCCGGAGCTTCCACTATCCGCGGCAGAGGAACTGCGGGAGGAGAACGGGCGGCTTCGCCAACTCGTGACAGATCTTTCACTTGAAAAGCTCAAGCTGCAAGAAATCATCCGGACGCTCAAGAACCAATGAGAAACTTGGTGGTGAGCGTGGAGCGGACCGCCTTGGCGCCGACTTTTCGCAGCTTCAGGCTCAAGGTAATTTCCGTTCCGCCGGTCCGTTGAGACGGGTCAGCGCGGTGGGCCTCGAATGATGGGCATCGGCCAGTCGCTCAGCTTTGCTCGCCCAAAATCGGCCCGTGAGATCGAGCCTCGGCAAGGCGTACTTGCTGCTTTGATGGCCGATCGACCGATTTGTCGCCGTTGCCCCGGACTTGAACCCAAGGCGTTTGGCGGCAGCGAACTCGCGATCCCCACAGGCTTTGTCGGTTCCATACGGATAGGCGAAGTGCGATACCTCGCGCGCTATCAAGTTCTCGAGGAAGTGGCGGTTGTCCAACATCTCTGCCTCCATGGCTTCGCCCGACAGGGTGGATAGCGCGGCGTGAGAGGTTGAATGGGCGCCGATCGCTGCGAGCGGCCGGCGCGCAAGCTCCCGGAGCTCCTCAAGATTCAAGAAGTATTTGTCCGAAAGCGCCTCAAGCGAAATGCCGTTGGACTTGAAGGTTTGTCGCAAAGTTTCTTTCAGACGAAAGTCATGGCCAACCCAGGTCGTCACAACTCTAAGTGCCGCAACTTTCGACGCGAAATCGAAGCATGAAAATCTTCGGTTCATGGCATCGATCGTAACGACGTCCTGCTTCTTGAAAAGCATTCGCAGCCCGAGCCACCAGGCGTACAATTCACGGGTTACGGCGTGGGTGGGAACGTAAATCGTAAATGGCACGTTGAGCCGTTCCAAGATCGGGAAGGCGCGCTGATACGTGTCCCGGTAGCCATCGTCGAAGGTGACGGTTACGAACGGCTTTGATCGCTTGTTGTCTATTCGCAGCAATGCTTCGTCCATCGTGACGAACTCGATTCCAGCCTCACGCATTATCTTGACGAGATTTTCGAGGACGCGACTGGAGCACCCGGTCTGAAGCTCAGCGTCAGGATTGTCATGGATTTCATGAAAGACCAGGATGCTTCCGAGGCCGGAAAGCTTCTGGGAAAGAGCTATTGCCGTGCCTCGGTAAGTCAGTTGCGCGAGAAAACGGCCACCCAGCCTGCTCAGCACGCCTATCCTCCTTCCGTTATTCGCACGTCCGCCCCTATGTTGCGCGCACCATCTGATCCGCAGTCGTCATTTGGCTTCGGAATGGAATGCTCTGGTCCGAAGGAGCGAAACGGGAGTCCGCGGGCTTTTGAAGGATGACCCGATAGTCTGCGAGACCGAAGTTTCGGGTTCCCAAAAATATCAGGTTCATCGCGGCTATGGTGGCCCGCAAAACAGCGGATAGAAATGGCCGGCTGCGCATCGCAGCTTCGTCACGACCGCTCCTGCAATCTTCCCTGTAAATCGATTCCAGACCCAGTTTTCCGCAGTACGCCAGCAGAGCGTTCGGCTCCACGATGGGGTGGTAAACCACGGGAAACGGCGGCTGGCCGGGGTGACCGGCATCGGTCTTCTTCAGCACAACCCGGTAGTACCAGACGTGAAAAGCGTGGGGTGTAAAACGCGTGACCACGCCGGACAATGAGCGCGGATTCGGCGCACCGATCAACAGCAGGCCGCCTGGCTTCAACGCACTCGCAAATCGTTGGATTGCGGCCGGCGGCGCCTCAAGATGCTCGATGACGTTGAAGCATACGATCAAATCGAACGAAGCCGGAGGAAAGCTGCAACTCTCGATACTTCCCAAAATCTTCTCTTGGGCGTACCCGTTATTTGCCAACTGCTGCTCGTCGATGTCGACAACCACGACGTCGCTGCGCGCCAGGACATCAGGCGGAAGCCAACATGTCGAGCCGCCCCCGGCTTCATAGACGCGCAGCTTTCTGTTCGGGAGATGGGCCGCCAGGATCTCGCCTGTATCCTTCGGAGCAACATCGTGCATGAAGATTCAACGGGAACTGTTAAACAAATCGACGCAACAATGATGTTATCAACATTTATACGATACACAAGTGGTATGTTAATGATAGACTATTGGTCGCAATCCGACGTGCTGGATGATCAGGGTACCGTCCGTCTCAATGTCTCAGTCAGTGACCGACAAGATCCCGATCGGGATTGACCGACACGCTCCATCGACATTGATTGCATTGAGCCGCGCGGCAACAGCATTGCTGGTGCTGACGCTGATTGTCATTCCTCTGGATCCCTTCAGCGACCTTTCCAGCCCGGCCATGGCCGGCGCCTGGGAAGCCGGCGATGTCATCAACCAGGCTTCTTATACGCTGATGGGCCTTCTGACATTATCGATGATCCCCATCGCTCGTTTTCGGCAATTCCTGTCCGGCTTCACGTTGCTGGCGATAGCCGTGGTCGCATGGCTCGGGCTGTCCGCGCTGGCCTCGCAAAATCCCGAGCTCTCGCTTCGTCGGCTTGCTTTCACGCTGGTGGTGTATCTCACGGCGGCGGCCTGGATGCTGCTGCCGCGCAGTATTCGCCAGCTTTCGACGATCTTGAGCGCATTTGCCACCGGCGTGCTTGTGCTTTGTTATGCTGGAATCGTTCTGACGCCATCTCGTACGATCCATCAGGCCGCCGATTTCCTGGAGCCTGGCCTTGTTGGGGACTGGAGAGGTATCTTCGGCCACAAAAACGAAGCCGGCGCCGTCATGGCGCTTATGACCTTCTTTGGTATCTTCATTGCGCGCACATCCGGAAAGCTGGTCGGCTCTCTTGTTGTCGTCGGCGCCGTGGCGTTCTTGATAGGCAGCCATGCAAAAACCTCCCTGTTTCTGCTGCCACTCGTGCTGGCGGTCTCATATCTCGCCCGCCATTCCGCTACGCTCGGCCGACTATCGTTCTATTGCCTCACCCCGCTGGTGCTGTTCAATGCCTTCGCGGTGTTCGCTGTCTACAGCTACACCATGGAGGCAATTCTTAACCTGGCCGTTTCGGATACGAGCTTCACCGGTCGAACCGACGTATGGCAATTCGCGATCGCCAATATTCGCGAGCGGCCCGTGCTCGGCCACGGCTTCATGGCTTTCTGGCGGACCGACCAGCTGTTGAGCGAAACCCCATCCACGGATTTGTGGGCAAATACGGCCGCCCATAGCCACAACGGCTACCTGGATATAGCTCTCACGACTGGCTTCCCCGGCCTGGTTCTTTGCATTGCCTTCGTCGTCATCGGGCCGATCATCAGCTATTACCGATATCGGAGGAGCAACTTCCGCGGGCTTGCGCCGGATGCCCTCGCAGCTTTCCTTCTTCAGATCTGGCTGTTCGGAATATATTTCAATTGCTTCGAGAGCGCGCTATTTGACCGAGGAAACAGGGTTTGGTTCTTCCTGTGCAGCGCAGTGTTTGGTCTCTACTATGTATCGAGGTTTCAATTCCTGAACGGACCGCCGCTTCGAGGATCCCGTCCGAAATAAGAGCAGAATAACCGCATGAGGATTTGTGGAAAGATATCGAAAAAGCAGCCGTCTCGGCTCGAGGGCAACCCTGAATAGCCACTCCAGTCCCATCTTTTGCATCGTTCGCGGGGCTCGCCTGCAACGGCCGGAAAGAAAATTGAGAAGGCCGCCGCCGGTTTTGACCACGCCCACGCCTGTCAGCTCGGTGCGCCATTTGTAGTAGAATTGTTGCTCACGCGGAATCCCGAGGCAGACCCAGAGAATATCCGTCTTCGCCGCCGCAACCGTCGTCACAAACTTGCGCTGCTCGTCCTCGCTCAAATAGCCGTGCGAGGATTGAGTAATTCTGATGCCGGGATATATCTTCCGAATTGAATCGAGGGCTCTGGCATTTTCGTCAGCTGTCGCTCCGTATATTGCGAAGCTGATGTTTTTCCCGACAGCGAGGCGGGCGACATCGTGAAAAAGATCGGTGGTTGCCACACGCTCGGGCAGTGCACATTCACGGAACAGCCGGGATGCCATCACCAGGGGTTGTCCGTCAGCACTCACCAGCGATGCATCGGAGAAAAGGCGACGGAATTCGCCGGAGCGCGCACACTTCGAGACGACCTCGCCGTTGGCGGACGTAAAAAGCGGTGGTGCATGGGTGCGGCTGTGCTCCGTCGCGACTTGGAGCATGAGGGCTGCAGTGGCTTGTCGGTCGAGGGCCGCGATCGAAAGGCCTCCGACTGTCACGAAGCGTGGCTCGCCGGCACCGGCGTTAAAGGCGACGTTGTCAGCAGGCATTTTCGTAAGACTTCTTCGAGAAGAGCGTCAGGATAACGATCTTCAAATCGAGCAAGAGTGACCAGTTGTCGAGGTAGTACAGGTCGTAATCGATGCGACGCTGCATCTTGTCGATGGTCTCCGTCGGACCGCGGCAGCCGTTGACCTGCGCCCAGCCGGTAAGGCCCGGGCGGACGTTGTGCCGGCGTGCGAACGATCCGATGAGTTTTTCGAAGGTCTGATTGTGCGCCACAGCGTGCGGCCGCGGGCCAACGATCGACATGGTGCCCGCCAGAACGTTAAAAAGCTGGGGCAACTCGTCCAGATTGGTCTCGCGCAGAATCTTTCCCACTCGCGTTATGCGTTGGTCCCCCGGGACCACCTGAGTAAATTTCTCTCCCTCGTCGGAGACGCGCATGCTCCGAAATTTCCACACCAGAATTTTCTCATTATTGAATCCGTGCCGCAGTTGACGATAGAGCACCGGACCGCGCGAGGACGTTTTGATGGCCGCTGCAACGAGCAGCATGACCGGTGCCATGATGAACAATGCCGAAATCGCCACCGCCACATCGAATGCGCGCTTCAAGGCCTGATCTGAGACGGACAGCGGCTTGGATGAGGTGACGATCGTTCTGACACGCCCAAGATCGCCAATATGCGCTCGCCGCAGCAGGTCGGCGGGCTCGGTCGGACTTATGTGCACGTAGACTGGCAGTTCGGATAGCGCACGTGCGAGGGGTTCTATAGCCCGCAGGTTTGGATTCACCGACGCAAGTATGACATCGTCAGGAAGCAGTTCACGACATACATTGACGACGGATGCAATTTCGTAGTCCGAAGGATTGCCGCCTTTCTGTGAGTCGGAGCCTACCGGAAGTGTTGCCACCGGACGGATATTAGATTCTCGCAGCATGGCAGCCAGGCGGCCGAACGCCGATGGTTCGCCCACCAGCACGGCCCGCCGCGGGCGAACTAGGCCCTCGGAGATCGCGGTTCGGACCATCGAGTATGTGCTGCCCCGAAGGGCGATGATCGACAGTGCCACTCCGAAGAATTGCAGCAACAGCGTGACACGCGAGTATTCGCCGATAAGCTTGAACAGAAAGAGAGCGGACAGGTAAAACGAGAACGCCAGCGCCACAGCGCCGATCCCATTCCACACAAACGTGTGCAGTGGTCGCGTCTTGATCGCTCGGTATTGGCGCAAGCCGAGCGACACGCAGGTATATATCGCAGCGATTACAAGTGGGGCGCCCAGATACGGCCAATCCGGCTGCCAGCGGCCCTCGACGAGGCGTGCATAGACGATACTGGAAGCCAGCGCGACGATCGCGACGTTGACAAACTCTGCGGCTGTCGAAAGCAGCACCAGATTAGAGAATTGAACGGGGTAGTGCCGTCGCGACGACTGCCAGCTGGTCGAGCGCTGCCAAGGGTAATGACCGGGCCTCGCTACGCGAAGGACGTCCGAAGAAGGAACGAGACGTTTCATGAGTTCCGAATTTTCGCCGGTCGCGCCCCGTTAACATAACTATAACATTATAATGTTATTCGCAAGCCACGTTCTTTCCTTGGTTTCCGAAGTTATCCTCGATATTTCAATTAGTTAACCTGACGCGATCTTTGGCTTGGCGGGTATATCACTTTTTTGTTATGTGTTTTGTTATAAACTGCGTGAGATTGTTTCATCGAAGGCGAGTTTTGGTCGGCAAGAGAGCCAATTTGTGGGAGCTGAATCGGGAGCTCACCTCATGGAGGATAGTTCGTTGGCGGTCGCCCGAACGATCAGAGCGACTGAAGCGGAACACGACAAAGGCCTCGCCTTGGATCGGTAGGAAGAGCGGTGACCTTGGCCAGCTACGAATCGCCCTGGATGAACGACGAGACGCGGATCTTTCGTAGGATGGCTCGCGAGTTCATCGCCAAGGAGCTTGCGCCGCGCCAGACCAGATGGGCAGAGCAGGGTCCTCCGGACACGCAGGCGTGGGGTAACGCGGGTCGGATGGGCCTATTGCTGCCTGACGTGCCCGAGCGATATGGCGGGGGCGGCGGAACGTTTGCACATGAGGCGATCGTCGTCGAGGAACTCGCTTTCGCGGGCGTTCACTTCGGCTTTGGCATCCAGAGCATCGTGGCGCACTACATTCTGGCCTATGGAAGCGAAGAGCAGAAGCACCGCTGGTTGCCTAGCATGGCGTCCGGCGACCTCGTCGGCGCAATCGGAATGACCGAGCCCGGCGCTGGTACCGACCTTCAGGCCATCAAGACCATGGCCCGAAGGGACGGGGATCATTACGTGATCGACGGATCCAAGACGTTCATCACGAACGGTTGCCATGCAAGTCTCGTCTGTCTTGCGGTGCGGACTGACCCCCGGGCATCCGGTCCGAAGGCCCTCTCGCTCTTGATGATCGAGACCCGCAACCTGCCAGGTTACAGGATCGGCCGCTCGCTCAAGAAGATCGGCAGGCATGCGCAGGACACGTGCGAACTCTTCTTTGATGCGGTGCGCGTTCCCGTGACGAACCTGCTCGGCCCGGGGGAGGGGCGCGGGCTGTTCCAGATGATGGACCAGCTGAATTACGAGCGGTTATCTATCGCCTTGAGCGCGGTGGCAGCGGCGGAGCGGGCGATAGATATCACGGCGCGTTACGCAAAGGATCGGAAAGCCTTCGATAAGCCTTTGCTGGACTTTCAGAACACGCGTTTCAAGCTTGCCGAGTGCAAGACTGAGGCTCGCATTGGACGAGTGTTCGTCGACAATTGTATTCAGCAATTTATCGCCGGACGGCTCGACGCAGTAACTGCGGCAATGGCGAAGTACTGGCTGACCGACTGTCAGTGCCGCATCCTTGATGAGTGCGTGCAACTGCATGGCGGCTATGGATACATGCAGGAGTATCCTATTGCGCGCATGTGGGCCGATGGCCGTGTGCAAAGAATTTACGCGGGCTCGAACGAGGTCATGAAAGAAATTGTGGGAAGGTCACTATGACAACACTTAGCAATGTCCGTGCTCAGGACCGATCTAATCAGAATGACCAAGTGCTTTACCAGTGGAATGATACGCGCGCGGAATTCCCGCAGGTCTGTGCGCATGAGCTGTTCGAGAGACAAGTCGTTCGCAATCCCCGCGCCGTCGCTCTTGAGTTCGGCGAGCGACAGGTCACTTACCAAGAGCTGAATGAACGAGCGAATAAAGTAGCCCACCACCTTCGCAGAATCGGTGTTGGGCCCGATGTTCTGGTGGGAATCTGCCTTGATCGTTCCCCGGATATGGTTGTTGCGCTTCTGGCGGCTTGGAAAGCCGGCGGCGCCTATGTGCCATTGGATCCGACCTATCCGCCGGAACGGCTATCATTCATGATCGATGACGCGCAGACCGCCGTGCTGTTAACTGAGGAGAAGCACCGCCAGCTCTTTGCTGGGAGGACCGGGAATCCACTCTGTTTGGACTCCGATTGGGCAGTGCTCGATGATGAGCCGGTCGGAAATCCAGCGCCGACCGCGGGCCCGTCGAATCTTGCTTACGTCATGTACACTTCGGGCTCGACCGGTACGCCGAAAGGCGCGATGATTCTTCATCGGGGTTTGGTCAACTATCTGTGGTGGGCTATCCAGGCCTACGCTGTCGAGCCCGGCCGATCAGTGCCGGTGCACACCTCGGTCTCGTTCGACCTCACGGTCACAAGCCTGTATACGCCGCTGCTGGCGGGCGGCACGGTCGAATTGCTGCCGGAAGACTACGCCGCGCAGAATTTGCTGGCCGCACTGGGGAAAACAGGCAACCGCAGCCTCGTCAAAATCACGCCGGCTCATCTGGAGTTACTCAGTCATCAGATCGAGAAGGAGCGGGCGGCAGGCATGTCACGTACTTTCGTGATCGGCGGCGAGAATCTGCTCGCCGACGGCCTTCGGCTTTGGCGGGAGGCCGCACCGGCAACCAGGCTGATCAACGAGTATGGTCCAACTGAAACGGTCGTCGGCTGTTGCGTCTACGAGGTGCAGCCTGCAGACCCTCACACCGGCTCTGTTCCCATCGGGCGGCCCATCGCCAACACGCAGTTATATGTGTTGGACGACAGCCTAAAACCGGTTTCGCTCGGCGCAACGGGCGAGCTCTATATCGGCGGCGTGGGTGTGGCACGCGGCTATCTGAACAGGCCGGAGCTTACCAGCGAGCGTTTCCTGCCCGATCCGTTCAGCCAGGTCCCTGGCGCCAAAATATACAAAACCGGGGACCTAGCCCGGTATCGATCAGACGGGATCCTTGAATATCTTGGTCGTGCGGACGATCAGATCAAGATCCGCGGCTATCGCATCGAACCCGGCGAGATTGAAGCCGCTCTGGCGTCGCATCCGAATATCCAGTCGAGCGCTGTTGTTGCACGCGAGGATGAGCCGGGAAAAAAGCTGCTCGTTGCTTATATCGTCTCGCGTGGAGGTGAAATTCCCGGAACGGACGTCCTTCGCGCCCACCTGAGGGAAACGCTGCCGGAATACATGATGCCATCGCAGTTTATCTGCCTCGATGCGCTTCCACTTACACCAAATGGAAAGGTAGATCGGAAGGGGCTGCCGGCACCGTCAAGGGAAAGCCTTGGCGTTGGCAAAGGCGGAGGCGCGCGGACCCAGACCGAGGCGGCGGTCGCGGCTATCTGGACTGACCTTCTGAAGGTGGACGGGCTTGGGACGGACGACGATTTCTTCGAGTTGGGGGCAGACTCCCTCACTGCTACCAGCCTCGTCGCACAACTCCGTGCGATCTTCGGTGTTGATCTCAGCATGGCCAGCCTGTTCGAACAGCCGACTATCGCCGGAATCGCCGAGATGGTCGACCTGCTCGTCCTGACGAGCGCCGGACCCGACCTGCAAGCCGGGGCTGCCGAACGCGAGGAGTTCAGCCTATGACGGACACTTCTGCGTTTCTGTCGACATTGCGGGACCGGGACATCAAGCTTTGGGTCGAAGCTGATCTCCTCAAGTGCAGTGCGCCGGCCGGCAAGCTTGACGCCGAGTTGCGTGCGGCTCTTACCAGCCGAAAAGCGGAGTTACTTGAGTTCTTGCGGCAGGCAAAGGCGGACCGCGGTCGGGACGCCGTCCTCCCCGCCAACTCCGAGAAGGTGAACACACCGCTGTTGCCGACCATTTCCCGGGAAATCCCGCTCCCCGTCATGCCAGAGCGCCATGACCGCATGACAAATTTCGCCGATGAATTGCGGGGCGTCGGCTATGATCTTGCGAATTGCGCCAAGCGTCTTGGGGTATTTCCACGGCTTGGAGTGAACTTCTGGCAACAAATGCGGTCCAGCCGGGTCGCTCGGCCAGAAGATCCAATCGATAATCTGATCGCGCTTTTTATCGATGGCCATCCGGTGAGCGTAAACCTCATTGCGCAGCAAATTTCATCCACCTTCGTCGACGCGGCGCTCGAAATGAAACTGGTTGAAAAAGAAGGCGAGTACCTGACTTCGAATTTGTGCTTGTTTCCGTGCTTCGGGAAATACCTCGTCACGGACAAAGCCGAAAAAAATACCTCCATCAATCAGGTCATGTGGCTTTGGGGAGAGAGCTATATTCTCGCCGGCTTCGTCAAGAGAACGCCCCGCAGACGCGCGATCGATTTAGGGACGGGTTCCGGGGTGCACGCCATCCTGGCGAGCGACCATTGCGCCCAGGTCGTGGGAGCAGACGTCAGCCCGCGCGCCATCGCTTTTTCCAACTTCAATGCTGCGCTGAATGGAGAGAGCAATATCGAGTTTGTTCTGAGTGATCTTTTCAATTCGATCGAGGGCGCGTGCGATCTGTTGATTGCGAACGTTCCCTACGCACCGGACACTGCCGCAACGGCTGGCGACAATTTTTGGAGTGGTGGAACGGATGGGACTGACCTGCTACGCAGAGTCGTAGAGGCCATTCCCGAAAGGCTGACTGCCTTCGGTACAACCCATATCAACTCGCTGTTTCCTATTCCGCCAGGAACGAAAATCAAGGATCACTTTGACAGGTGGCTGGGAGGAAGGCTGACGGACTGGGATGTCCTGGACCACACTTGGCCCGTGCCTCGATATCAGGACCTCCTCTCCGATCAGCCATACCTTGGTGATAAGAGCGCCTGGCGCTTCGGTGTTGTAAGCTTGCGTCGATCTCCGAGCAGGAATGGCTGGTGGAAGGAAGTCGCCGGCAAGGGATGGTTCTTCCGAAAGGACGGTAGCTGCGAAGTCATCGCCGACCACGATGCGTATTGAGGTCGCGGAATGGCGGCACAAATCTGAGAGGCGAGACGCGCGGTTTGGAAGTTAAATCCGTCGTTTCCTGAGGAGTTCGATCAGTTATGGACACGGCCGTACTTTTCTCAATTCTCCGCGAACGGGACGTCAAGCTCTGGGTCGAGAAGGACCGATTGAGGTGCAGCGCTCCAGTTGGTGCGCTTGATGCAGAATTGCGGATGATCCTGACCTCCAATAGAGCGGACATCATCGCCTTCCTGCAACGGGCGCAGGTGAGGAAAAGTCCGTCGACGATCGTACCGATCAAGCCTGGGAGTGCGAGGACTCCCATTTTTGCGGTCTCCGGCCACGGTGGCGATATCTTCTACCTCCTCGGCATGGCCCGCCATCTGGATGCCGAACAGCCGGTGCTTTGCGTACAGCCCCCCGGCCTTGACGGCGCTGAACCGCTCACGACGGTCGAGGCGCTTGCGCGTTATGAAGTCGAGCAGATCCGCCGCTATCAGCCCTATGGTCCATACCTTATCGCGGGACACTGCGCCGGCGGCGCTATCGCCTTTGAGGTGGCGCAGCAGTTGACCGCTGCGGGTCAGCAAGTTGCGCTGTTGGCGCTCATCGGCAGCGCTTTTCCCTCGATGTTCCGGTGGAGGACCTTGACTTGGCTCGGCATCCGCCAGCGCCTTCGCCGCTATGCCAAGGCGCTTTCGTCGGCTTCGGAGTTCATGCGAAAACTGCGACGGCGCGTGCACTCCTCACGTGCCTTGGCAGCAGTCAATCCAGCCGCGTTGGAGGCCAGGCGACGGGTGGAGAGCGCGACAGTTGCCGCAGTCCGCAATTACAAGCCGAGACCCTATCCGGGCCGCATTGATCTGTTCGTCACCGCCGACAAATGGCACGAAGTTCACCGCTGGCGGCCTTACGGGGACCCTGTGCACGAGCATGTGGTGGGGGATTTCGAAATCGACGACCTTCTGCTCGGACCGGACGTCGGCGTGCTGGCTGCCTTGCTCCAGGAAACTCTCAGGATCCCACCTATAGCGAATCTCAATAATCGAACGCCGGGTCCACAGCGACGCCCGCAGTCCCATCAATTGCGAGCAGCGGCCGGCTAGGTTGGCCGATTGACAGTAACATAGAGATAACACATAATTACCATATGGTCGGAAGTTACCGGCCTCACTCGCTAGCTGGCTCGCCGGCCGTCTCGTCTTTTTCCGATACGTAGAGCCGCGCTGGCCGGAAGAGCGATCATGCGTCTTTCCAACAAAACGTCAGCGTCGGACGCCAGCCCTGGTCACGGGCACATCGTCTGCCGCACCCATTCCGTCGTGCTATCGGACTTCACCAACCTGCGACGCGAGGCAATGCGGCCTTCGCAATTCCGAGACGAGAATTTCGACCGCGACTTCGACAGCACCACGCTGCTTTACGACGCCGTTCAGGTGAACGAGTCCCAGGTCGCCGCCTTTGCACCCCCGTTCCTCAATCTCAAGGACGAATTGGCGGCAACCATCTTCGCCGTCCAGTCCAAGCAGTGCACGGCACGAGCACGGCACCTTGACCGCCACGCCCAGCTCTGGATGGACGTTCCGGGGACCTGCCATATCATTCAGACGACCGGCGCACTCGGCGATTTCGAGTTCGCGGTTTCCCGAAACGAAACCGAGCATTTTCGCGATTGCCGCGTGATCTTCACGATGTCAAAGGACAACCCGATCGAATGGATTCTGGATTGGGTCAGGTTCAACCGGGATATCCATGGCGCGAACGCTGTGCTCATCTATGACAATGGGTCAAGCGCTTACGACTCCGCCACGTTGAGTTCGGCCATCGCGTCGGTATCCGGACTGCGTTGCTCGGTCGTCGTGGAGTGGCCCTTCAAATACGGGCCGCAGGGAACCAATATCCGGGGACACTGGGACTCCGATTTTTGTCAGCTCGGTGCCTGGGAGCACGCCCGCTGGCGGTTTCTGCAGGACGCGCGAAGCGTCATGAATTCGGATATCGACGAATTGGTCTTGTCGAGAGGCGGTCAGTCGGTTTTCGAAGCCGCCGAACAATCGTGGACCGGGCTTGTCCGTTACTACGGCCGCTGGATCATTGGTACTGAAGATGGCACTTGCAATGGAGCCGGAATAGCGGTGCCGCGGCATTCGCACTATTCAGTTTTGATGCCGCACAAATACGAATTTTCGCGATGGCTGACGTGGCAGGACGCGAATAGATGTCCGACCAAGTGGACGGTTGTGCCAGGTCGCTGTCCACCGCACGCGCAATGGCACGTCCATCAGATCCGCTCGTGGTGGGCGTCTTACATGCATACGGGGAGCTTTTGCTTTCGACACTTTCGGGAGATCGGCAGCAACTGGAAGTATCAGCGGACCAGCCGTGTCGCATTTGACCCGTCGATTCATCAGGTCGATAGCTTGCTGAATGAAACGTTCCAGCGCGTGGATTGGACAGCTTGAAATGAACGGAGCCGATCTCCGGGCGGATGGGCCCGATTGATGAACAAGATAGCCGCGATCGAACTCGCTCAGGCGCGGGGGGACCCAGAACCCGCAAATCCGACGCTGTTCATTGGGGCAGGCTCGCAAATGCATTGCGGCGTTGGCCAATTCGCGCAGCTGTTGAGTGACGCAATCGAGAAGCTGGAGCCGGGACGTTGTAAGGCGTTAAGCCTGACACGCCTGGAAGGGACGCTGGCCGAGATCTGGCGCGCGACAGGCTTGGCGCGCACCGTGGTCTGCCACTTTCCAATCGTGGCCTGGAAGCGAGTGATACTCCGACCGCTGCTGGCATTGGCACTGGCGCGGTTGCGCGGTCGGCGCGTTGTCTTGATCCAGCATGAATGGGCCGGCCTGCATCCGCTGCGTCGTCTCACCTACATTCCCGGCCTGCTGTTCGCCAATACCATCGTGATGTTCTCACCCTTGGTTCGGCGCGAACTCGCCGAAGATCGGTTGGTCGGCTTTACCGCCAAGAAAACCGTACTTGCCCCTTTGCCGCCAAACATCAAGGCTCCCGAGGCAATTGCCGATTCGAAGCTGCTGCGGCGGCTAGCTGCCGGACGTGAGGAGGGCCGGCTGGTGATCGGTCAATTCGGATCGATCTATCCGGGCAAAGGTCCCGAGCGGCTTCTCGAGATCTGCAATTGCCTCAAGCAACTGGGCAGGAGACCGCTGATTGTCTATGTCGGATCGTTCATCCGCGGCACCGACGATGTCGAGCGGGACTTCCTTTCCCGGGCCGCAGAACTTGGCGTGTCGGACGACGTCATCGTCAGCGGGTATGTCGCATCGAACAGCGAGGTCTTTGGCCTATTCAGCCAGATTGACGTGTTCTGCTATCCGCTCGACGAGGGCCTGACCGCCCGGCGCGCCAGCGTTCTCACTTGCGTCCAATCGGGCCGGCCGGTGATCGCCGCCGCTCCGGCAGGATCAGACGAATTCGACCATCATCCACGGTTTCAAGATTTGATCGATCAGGGTGCCATCGTGCTGGTAGCGCGGGGTTCGGACAGTGCGGTTTATGCCGAAGCGGTCGTCTCGGCGCTCGAGCGGCCGACGGTACGAAGCGCCTTCGATTTCAACGGATGGTGGGCGGATGTCGCCGCGGCGATATGCGCAACGCTGAGGAGGTCTGCGGAGGGTCGGTCGCAACGGTAGTGAGTATACGCGGCGATCTTTAGGACTTGCGTCCAAAGAGCTCGCGAAAAATCCTTTGGGATTCAGGAAATCGGTTGTTGTCTATTTGCGTCGGCCATGCTCCGTCGACATTAAAGTAGGCCGCATAGGCAATGTTGCGTTCATTGTCGACGAGCCAGTTGTACATCTGCTGGATGAAAAAGGGGTTGTCACCGAAGTTGCCGACGCCCCACTCGGGATAACTCATGGTTTTGCCATGTTGGGCTGCAAACTCCTTGTGCCAGTGCAAGCCGAACGGCGCTCTGAGATAGAAGCGATCCCATCTCTCGGCCGCCGAGCCTTCAAATCTGAAATCGTACACATCGAGGCCGACGTAGTCGACGACATCGTCGCCAGGATAAGAAAGATCAGCTGCGCTGTCCTGACTTCCCCATCCAGGACACCAATCGAACTTAAATTCAGTCGAGTGCCCTCTGAATATTTCGACGGCGCGTCTGAAGGCCTTGATGTAATCTTCCTCCTGGTCCTTGGCGAACCACGCCATGGACTGCAGATTCATTTCCCAGCCTATGCGAATGATGGCGGTTGGCTGCGCTTCGGAAATCGCCTTGGCGGCCGCGTCGAATTCGGCGTCATGCAGGCCTTCCGCGACTTCCTTGAGCGCCGTGCCCTTCACCGTCAGTGGAACGGACCAAACTAGGTTTCGCGCCGGGTTGAGCTTTTTCCAGAAACCTGGCACCCAACTTAACCTAAAAAAATCCGGCCATGTCGATTGGGCATAGTAGTCGGCGCCCACCACGGACGACGGCGCCTGGTTCAGCCATTTCTCCCACGCCTGCAACATGACTTCGCGGCCGTGGGGTCCCCAATTTACAAATGCTCCAGCGAACTTTGCGGGGGCGGGCGGCGGTTGCGTTACGGCCGCTGCGCTGCGCACGGGTCGCGCAACACCACTCAGAGCCACCGCAGCGAGCTGGATGATTGCCGATCTTCGTGTCGCATCGTTCAGAGGCATTGTACGGCCCTCGCGAAGTCCCTATCAAGCGCAGTTCATTCCCAAACCGCCCCATGTTGGAAATCCAGGCATTTCAAGGTCCAACCGGATCCCTCGACGGCCAGTGCCGCCGCGTAACCAGGTTCGGGACGCGGCGCTCGCAACGACCAGCGCAAGACATCGTCAGGATCAGGCCGCGTCTCAAGCAGTTGGGGCGCCTCGCCGGAGAGAAATGACACGTCAAACTGACCAGTTGCCATGGAGAGGCCCGCGCCACGTGCCTTCAGATATGCCTCCTTGCGCGTCCAGCACGCAAAGAATGCTTCATGCTTGACGTCATCGGCAAGCGAGGCCCAGCTAGTGTATTCGTTCACCGAAAAAAAGCGCGCCGCAATTCCACCCAGGTCCAAATCGGTTCGGACCATCTCGACATCGACGCCGATCATGCGGCCTATTGTGATCGCAAGCAGGATCAAGCCGCCTGAGTGGGAGACGTTGAACCGAAGGCGACTTCCTTTTCCTTGTATCAAATGCGGTTTGCCAAAGTCGTCGTATTCAAACTGCAGCTTGCTGGCCGGCTGTTTCAAGACTGCGCCGAGCAATAATCTCAGAGTTCCTCGCCCAATTGCGCAACGTCTTCGGTCTGCCTCGAAATGGAATCGATCAACGCGTTCCTGCTCGTGCGGAGAAAGAACCTGTCGCAATTCCACAAGATCAGATTGGGCTATGTCCAGGCCGGTGCGCCAAATGTGCACCTCATTTTCTTGAAGAGCGTAGTTACAAAGATCAATTGGTCGATCTAGATGCACCATTGTTCCGACTACCTGATGGCGGCGCCTATAAGAAGGGGTCCGTGCGTTAGGGGGTGGCGTTACTCTCTTCGGGTGCCGTCTGTGTTTCTTCGCGCGATAGTTTTTTCTTGCTTGTTCGACAAACTTGGGCGATGGCCAGCCCGAGGCATGCAGCAACGCCATCGACAATGAAATCGGCAACTCGGGCGTGCCGGCTCGGCAACGCGATTTGGCTCAATTCCAGAACGAGCGTGAAAGCGAGGGCGCCTGGATACAGCCAGCGAATACGGCCCGCATAGGCGAGCCCCAGCAGGAAGCCGGCCGGAGCAAAGGCGATGAAATGCTCCAGGTCATGCTGGAATCCGGTGACCGGCCGTTCATCTGCGGGGATGACGGTCAGAACGACCAAGCCAAGCAAAGAAACCCACGCCGCTGCCTTGAGGAGTTTTTCTGTCATTGTTCCGTGCATCCATCTCTGACCGCTGTTGCACCGGATAGACGGGCAACAATCAGGCTGCGAAAGTCAAAGCTCACCGCCTGAGGCGCGAAAAGCCAACGGTCAGGATCGGCGACAACCAAGCCGCAATGATTCCCCTGATCTCGGCGATGTCGAACAAGAGCAGGGCGATGAGGTATACGAGGCCGCCGACAATGGTGGCATATATCAGACTCTCCGCAGGCGAGTGCGACACGTGCATTGCGCCATAGCTCGCCAATGCCATCGATCCCAGCGCCACGACGATCTGCCCCGACCTGTGCAGGGCCATATCGAACCGAAAGCTCTTGCGTGTCAGCCAGAGACCAAACAACAGGCCGCCGAGCTCGGAGACCAAAGCAGCTGCCGCGGCTCCCGGAAGTCCCCACCATCTCGCAAACAGGGCCATAATTGCCAGATAAAGACACAACATGAAGGCGGCGTTGACCAGCTGCAGAGAAGTGCGCTCCGCCAACTGAAAGCTCACATGAACGTAGTAATTGGTGATCGCACCGAAGAATCGCGCACAGGCCAGAATTGGCAACAGGAGCGACACGCTCGTTGCAAACTGCCGTCCCATGACGACATTCGCAAAATTCGGCCCGCAAATGGCGAGCCAGACGGTGACTGGCCCGATGATAACGAGAAGCAACTCGAAGCTGTCGACCATATGCTCGGAGGTGGCACCGGCGCCATGCGTCGTCATCGTCCGAAATGCAATCGGCGAAACGGCGGCGCCCACGCTCGCAGCCAAAATGCCGATCATTTGTCGGGACAGGTCGGATGCCACGCCGTATTGGCCGGCTGCATCCTGGCCGATGAGATAAGCTACCGCCAAACGGTCGATCGCTGCGTAAACCGCAAAGATAATTCCAGAAAGGGCAAGTGGCATCCCATATTGCACAAATCGGCGCATGAGAACGAGCTGGCCCGACCCGATAGGCTGAAACCAAGTACGCGCAGCGAAAAGCACCGTCCCGAGCAAGAAGCTCCAGCCAAGCGCCAGAAGAAGCCCTCTGCCGCCCCAGCCAACAAGTACGGCCGTCATGCCTAATGCAAGCCCGATGACGCTCCTGAAGATTGAGACGATTGTAAACTTCTTTGGCTCGAACGTTGCCCGACGGAATTCCTGGCTGAGTTCGAACGCGCTGAGACACACGGCAGTAAAAAGGATCGTCAAGATCTGGCCCTGGTCAACCCAGGATGCGCCACTATGGAAAACGAGCAGCGTGACGATGACGGCGATAGCCACCGTCACTCCATAGCCAATCAGTACCGCTCCTCTGACGTCCACGGCTGCATCTTCAGCTTGGTATCGTGACACCGAGAGGCGTATCCATCCAAACAGCGCCATCGAGATGACGGCGGCGGTGCTTTGGCCGACGACGTAGATGCCGTATTGTGTCGGACTCACAAGGTGCGTGTACGCGATCAATCCCGCGAAGCCGATCAGCGCCGGCACGGCATGAGCAAACAGGTAAATCAGGACATGCCGTTTCAGCATATTTCCATTTCATCCAGTAGCGCAGGATAAGAGCCGGCGCGGCTATCCGGCAGACAGTCCCCGTGCCCAGAGTACCGGCACGACCAACGGCCAAGCCTTTGAGGCATTGACGAGCGGTGCCTTTTTCAATTCGCCGATGCTCAACTGTCTCATTGTCTATCTCAGACTTTCCGGATGCGGTTTTGCGTTCGTTGGGATGTGGACGTCATGCTCTGAATCGGACATGGGGCGATTTTTCTCTGCGTATTCCTGATAGAGCCAGTTGAACTCGGCAGCGAGGCGCCCGGTTCCGCGAGCGGCGGCATAAAGGCTTCTTGCGACGGAACACCGGCCACGCAGGCAGCTGAACGGCAGCGATGATGTGCCGTATGACAAGAGTCCCAAACCCTTTGCCCAACGAATGATCGCATGGCGCGGGCCCGGGCAATATTTCCGATCAACGCGGGTGAGAATATTGCCAACACGGAAAGCGCGGCGGAGCAACCATGAAAGGGCGAGGCGCGAGCCGGGTGTTGTCTCGAAGACGTGCGCTTCCCCAGCCCAGGCGAAGCGGCATCCGTCAGACCTGCAACGGCGAAAGAAATCCAGATCGCTGCCTCCAGTGAAGGCGTATTCGTTAGGAAATGGCTGCGGCTGATACTGCGTTAAAACCGATGTCCGGATCAGCATGCTTCCCGCACCATATATCATCGGGACAATGCCGCTGCGCAATGCAGGGGGCATGAACAGCCCCGTTCTGGTCAGCCAGTGGTCTTTTTGTTCATAGACAGGAAAGACTGGGCCTCCAACGATATCGACCCTGTAGCGATCTGCCGTCTGGATCATGTGCTCCAGCCAATGGGGAGCCGGAAATTCATCATCGTCGAGCACCGCGACATATTTTGGCTGCGGTACGGATCGGCAGGCCAGCACGAACGCCCGATTGTACGCAAAGGTATGTCCACGGTTCGGCTCGACTTCGCACTGGATTGGTCGAGGAAACCAAGGCGAGACTTCTTCTACCACCAGCCGTCCTTCGCAACGCTGTGGATCGTTGTCTATGACGATCACCGATAGATCGCCGCCATAAACGAGCTTGGCGACATTTTCGAGCAAGTTGCGAAGTCCCGCCGGTCGGCGATATGTCGGTATGCAAAGGACAACGCTTGGCCAAGTGGACGACGCGGTCGTTTGCAACTGTGTCCGCTGAGAGTCGAGGTTCGCACTGGGCATCAATTAGCCATCGGTTCAGGAATCCGGACCGCCGGATCTCCTCTCGCGTCAGATACCGCGCAGGCAACGAGAGCTACCCGGCGGCTGAAACGTCAGGAGACCTCTCTCGACCGATATGATAAGAATGTGTTATAGATATGTTATTGTCAAGCATTGAGATTCTGCCGCCCGTTAGCCTGCAGATGAGGCCCCGCGGATCATCGCGAAAGCCTGAGCAGCGCGGTCCGGAGCCGGCGGTGCAGATCGGCGAATTGCAAAGAATTCATTGAGCGAAACCAAAATTACCTATTCGCGCAACGGAAGAATCGAAGCAGCCGGCTGGCTCCGCTATCTGTTGGGTACCGGACCGACGCGACGGGTCGACGGGCTTAATATTCGGGCGCGGGGGCGCTTTGCAGGATGTAAGAGATGAGTGAACCCGAGCCCAGCTGGCAAATGGCTGACGATTACCTGGCTGCAGCCGAAGTCGTTCGAGCGAAGTACCGCGGTATTCTCCTCGATATCGTGGAACGGTACTGCGAAATCGAATTGGGCGTCCAACCTCCGCATATCCGCAACGCGATACGGCGCTTAAGAGCGAAAGAATCTCTCATCAATTGACCGGGCTGGGCACCGACTGGCGCAATAAGCCAGCAGCGGTGCCCTAATCCCTTTCGGATGAACTAGACGTTGTCATATGGGAAACAGGTGATGGCTGAAAGAGGTTCAATCCTGATAACGGGAGGCGCAGGCTACATTGGATCTCATTGCAGCAAGGCACTCGCGGAAGCGGGGTTTCGGCCTGTCAGCTACGATAACCTCTCGACAGGGCATGCGGGTTTCGTGCAGTGGGGACCTCTGGTAGTCGGCGACGTCAACGACCGCGCCAAGGTTGCCGCCACGATCCGCGAATACCGCATTCAGGCAGTAATGCATTTCGCCGCGCTCAGCGCGGTTGGAGAATCCGTCTCCGATCCGGCAAGATACTTCATGAACAATGTAAGCGGCACGCTGGGATTGCTGCAGGGGATGCGAGATGCGGGTTGCGAACGGCTGGTGTTTTCCAGCACGGGCGCCGTTTACGGCGATGCTGGCTCGGAACCAATTCCAGAGACTGCCGCGGGCCCGATCGCCAATCCGTATGGCCGCTCCAAATTCATGATCGAGCAGATCCTGTCCGATTACCGCTGCGCCTATCAATTCAGGTCAGTGAGCCTGCGCTATTTCAACGCGTGTGGCGCGGACGTCTCCGCGACAATCGGCGAACTGCGTGATCCGGAGACTCATTTGATCCCTCGCGCGTTGATGGCTGTTAGCGGACATGTTTCGGACTTTGCCGTCTTCGGAACGGACTACGACACTCCCGATGGGACCGCAGTCCGCGACTACATCCATGTCGACGATCTTGCGTCCGCCCATATTGCCGCGCTTGAAGTGCTGCTCGGCGGAGATATGGGCGACGTCTTTAACCTCGGAACGGGTTTCGGCTATTCGGTGATGCAGATTCTCGATGCGGTGCGTTCCGAGACCGGCCGCAAAGTCCCGCTGGTTTTCAAGGACCGTCGTGCCGGCGATCCACCCGTTCTGGTGGCCGATCCGAGCAAGGCCCAACGCAAATTGGGGTTCAAGGCACGCCAATCGGATCTGCGCCACATCATCCGATCGGCCTGGGCCTGGCATCAGAAGGCGCATCCCCAGCCACGATTGGTGGCTTCGGCTTGATATGGCGACAGGACCGGCGTGTGATGGACAGTTGGAACCAATATCGGGCTGTAACGTACCTCTTACGTCATGGACGAATTTGCTGCTGGATTGAGCCGCGCCTCCGATCTTGCTTTTCCGATTGAAATGATTGTGGGCGCGCCGAGCGCGACCGTCGGCGAGGCCGCCGATCTCCCTTCCGCGCTATCTCAGAAGAGTCGTCGGGAAAGCCATTGGCGGGCGGCGATCAAAAATGCTGAACGCGGCTCTTCGGGAGCCCAGCTACTTGGCCGCCGCAGCGATGTCGCTCCAAACGGCTGTGCTGTTGGACCGCCGAGCGAGCCGGATCAGCAAGGGCTGAACACGTCCCTGAGCGCGTCTCCGTTCAAGAAACTGCGCGGAGCCGGAACGCGGATTGGTTGCGCCCGTTTGCGTAAGCCATCTGCCTTTTGCAACTAATTGTAGGTGGGGGACTAGAAGCAATGAACCACTGGACGCAATGCCCCGAGCGAAAGAGCACGCTTCCGTAATTCTGCGAGAATACCACAGGGCCGAAGCGCAACTGGTTGGCAAGGCGGTTGTGCTCACGGACGGCAAGGCTGGAACCGTCGAGGCACTGTTTTTGGATGAAATGCACGGTTTGCGCCTTTCCATCGCAGGTCATCCCGGCAAATGGCCGATCTCAACGATCAAGCTCCTGCAGGCGTGAGCACGCGCATCGCCCGCTTGGGATGCAATATCCAGCCTTTGCCGGCAGAGACTACGCGGAGGCACCGATCAACGTCACAAGCCGAAGGTCGCTCTTGTGGGTGGGGCAGGCTAGGATCCGAACGTTTCTGTTTGACTACGCGTGATCCTTCATTTGCAGGAACATCTCCTTCACATCCGATGCTCTGAGCTCGCGCTCGCCCGGGAGACGAAATCTCTCAAGAACATGCAACTGCCGCGCAGCAATCTCGTCGCGTTTGATGGCGAGCGGCTCGGCCAGGAAAGCGCGCATGTCGCGGACAAAACTTGCGGCGACGCTTGGCGGAAGAATCACCCGGCACGGTCTGAAGATTCGCAATCGGCGAACCACTTGCAAAATCTCCAACAAGAGCCCGGCCGGATCGGGCAGTTTGATCCGAAAAATATGTCTGTCACTTCGAGCCTTGCACTGATTGAAGAAGACGCCCGCATAGCTGTCTGTACGAAAGGTAACGCAGGGCGCGATAAAATTTCTTGCGATGAGTAAGCCACCGGACAGACGCTTCGCGTGCGCTGCAGTCAAGTTGACGCACAAGCGGCGCGACGGGCGGGAGAAATTCGGTGTGGACTGTTCGGCGCGTATCTTCGCCGGGTGCTGCGCCAGTTCTTCCGCCCCGGCGTCGAAAAAGCGAGCAGCATATGATTATTAAGCGCCGCCGTTTCAAGCAGGCATCTGCATTGGATAAGCGCCTTGCTGCAGAAGCCAAAAAGCTACGCGAAAAAGCCGCTCTGTTAGGACCATGTCTCGAGCGTGAAACGCTGCTTCGGAAAGCACGACAGCACGAAGCGGCAGCCGACATGACCGCGTGGCTTGGCTCGCAAAACCTCGTTTAGGAGGGGCGCTCGCTCTGCTCAAAAGGCTTAATCCGAAAGAGATGGGAAACCTTGCAGGAAAATGCCTGATTACAGTCGTTTAACGACGCTGCCGGAATGGTGATGCTTCCCGGCAATGAGTAGCCCGACCCGCACAATGCCCCCAAGCCTCGCGGGTCGGGTCTTTTCTCGTATGGCGCAAAATGCGAAGCGATTGGATACTCACGCCCTGGGAAACGGCGCTCTTCGTCACAGCCGTGACGCTGATGGCGGGCGGGTTCGTGATGGCCGCGGCTAGCTAAAAGGAAGGCTCGGCGTTAGTTCGCCATTGTGACCTGGGTGCCGCGCGTCGGGCGACGGTGAAGAAAGCGGTCAAGAGGGGCACAATTGCCGCGGCAATGGAGATGGTGACTTCGCCCGTGATGCGAGAGAGTCACACAAGCGGTGCTCCGTTCATCAATGTACACTTTTGGACCGACGTGCGCCGCCAACTTTTGGTTTGGTCGCCGCGTTCGTTCACCAAGCCATTTAGTTCCGGACGTGGCCCGGCGGCGCAAGCCGCCGGGTTCATGTCGGGCAGACTTGCGCCGGTGGACGCGAGCGCACGACGCAGCTCGCAAGATCGCGAGATAGTGAATGTCTCCGTCACATTGTCACTCAGATGCTTCGCGAGGTCGTTTGCTGCTCATGGAGCCGTGCGAATGGCGGTCGGTTGGAGCATGCTGGAGCTGAACAGGCCGGAAAGATGGAGCGAGGCGTCGCACATGAATGTCGTCGATGCGGCATGCTGCCGAGTGAAGTTCAGACGCTGCTCGACCCGCGCAAAGGCAAGACGGTGCGGATCACGAGATGCAGATGCGGTGAACGGAACTGGTCTGAATAGCTCGATGCACACCCGTGCCGGTTATCTTCAATGAGGTTGCTTACCGAGTACCTGGAACGAGCGGTGCAGCTAGAAGGTCTTGCCGCCAACGAACCTAACCAGAAGTTTGGGGCGGAACTCCTGAAACAAGCGAGAGCCTACCGGAAGATGGCGGCCGAGCGCGCCCGGCAGCTTGGCCTTCCTCCTCCAAGCCCGCCCGAGATCGCCAGCTAACTCGGGCGAACAGTTCCACGCAGCTGATAGCGTCTTACCGTTTTTCGCTCAGAAACCAGCTGACGAGGAACGGCTTTCAAGCCGCACACGTTATGGCAGCAGGGGGCACATGCGAGGAGGAAACAGTGAGATCAGGTACTCACCAAAAACAAAGAAGAAATGGAGACGAAAGCATGGCCAATCCACGTCAAGACAATAAGTCGACGCAGAGCGTTCAGGATGAAGCAAGACAGACGGTCGACAGAACGACCGAAGAAATGAAGCGGATGGGAGAGACGACGGTAAGGACGGGAGAACAGATGGCACGCACCGGTGCCGAGCTGCTCACGCAGAATGCCGACATCATTCAGAAGTCGTGGAGCTTCGGTTCGGAAATGGCGGCCGGTCTTATGAGTAGCTCCCGCGAGCAGCTAGGCCGGACGCTCGGCGTGTCCGGCGATGAGGCGAGAAAGGCAAGTGATCGATCCGCACGCAATGCTGAAGCGATCCTTTACTCCGTCACGGCCTTTGCAAGAGGTTTGAGCGGTACTTCGCAGGAGTACCTCGACTTTATGCGACAGCAGTTTGCAAGGAACATGGACCTTATCACCGAGCTGTGGCGCTGCCGCTCGCCCCAAGACGTTGCAGCCGTTCAGACTGATTTGGTGCGCGAAACTGTCAGCGACCTGTTCGAGCGCAATCGTCGAATCGCAGACATGTCGCTCCGTCTGGCTGATGATGCCGGGAGCCACATTGCCGAGAGCATGGAAGCGATGCGGCGAGCAGCTTAGGTTGGTCGTGAGGAGCGCCGACGCAAGTCGGCGCTCCTCCCGCTCGCAGATCATCGACCCACGCGCGGTTTCCGGCGCGATAACATAGTTCTTGGAAAACAATGCTCCATCCGTGGATGATGTTGGGTATCGAGGCAAACCGGGTGATCGGCTTGAGATTGATGAAGTTGATGCTCGGCGGCAGAAGCGCCCGACGCGAAGCCAGACTAATGGTCACCGAAAAAGTGGATGCTGCCTTCAAGGCTAATGCCCGCATGATGGCCGGTGCGTCCTCCGACGAAATTATTCGCATGTATCGAAGGCGTGTGGCGGCAAATGCCAAGCGCCTAGCCAAACTGAACTCCAGCCGGCCTGCGCGCAGGCGCCGCCGACGTACGTAGCACCTGGCGGCGGTTACGTCACAGCTCGACTGGACAAACGCAAGGCTACAATAGCTTGCTCAATGCCCTGCGGTTCCGCGTAGGTCACCATATGCCCACTATCTTGAACAAGGCGCAGGACCGAGTGTCCTAGTACGTCATGAAGACGTCGCGACTGCTCGGGTTCAATCACCTGGTCTTCGGCGCCGTGAAAGATGCGTACCGGACAGTTGAGGCTGGAATATTGAGACTGAAGTTGAGCTGTAGCCGGAACAAGCAGGGCGCTTTCTTCGGCAGCCGCTCTCAATTGTTTTGGTCTAAGCATAAGCGAAGTCGGAAACTCGTTCTTAAAAACGCTTGGGACCGAGCGGGGCGCGAAGAGTTTTCGGATCAGGGTCGGTAGCGTAGCCCAAGACAGGATCGGCGCAATTGTGTAGCGAAGCAGATCACCAAAGACGGGAATGGCGGGTCCGGACATCATCCATGCGTCGAAACGTGCGGTCGGAAAGTAATAACCTGAAGCAAGGACGAGCCCCTGGACTTGGTATTCCTTGTGCAATGCCAGGGCGATCGCCACAAGCGTACCCCAGGAATGCCCAAGTACGACAGGATTGTGCACCCGCAATTGAGCGAGAACGTTGACAAGGAGCTCCGCCTGAGCCGTCGCAGTCCATATCCGTGAACGGGGGCGCTGGCTGTGTCCGAAGCCAGGGCGGTCAAAGCATATGACCCGGCTGTTCCGTGCAAGAAGGTCGACCAGTCCGCTGATCGTGAGATCCTGGATCATGGTGCCGTTGCCGTGCAGCAGCACAACGCAGGGGGCGTCAGGTCGGCCGCGATCGATATAGTGAAGCCGGACGCCGTCGCGGTCGATAAACCGGCCGATCGGCGGGTTCTTCCGCTCCGCAATGATCTGGAAAGCGAGGTTGGCCAGAATCGAAGCAGCTGCGATGACGGCAATGACCACCAAAACGGTTTCTGCTGTTGACACTCAGCCGGCCTCTGACCGTGCGACGACTATTATGGCCGTCGAGAAGAAGTTTCTGAAGCCCAACGGTGACTGCCGCAGCACGGTTCCTATCATTGCGCTAGTATGCCGATGACTCCGAAGCTCGGGCCGAGGCAATCAGGGAAGAGGGTGATCGCAGTCGGGGCGTCACAGTCACCAATGCACTCCGCTCATCGTTTCCTCGATCTGCGTGCCGGTCCGAGGGACGCCAAGCTCGCGTTAGGTGACTCAAAGCGCGCGGTCGCCCAGAACTTGTTTCTCCAAGACAGCCTGACGTTGCATCAAGCCCGAGATTGACCGCGGGCGAGAGGATGATAGGCGGACTATTGGAGCCCTAACTAAGCGCCATCGCCACTACGCCACCAACGAGGACCAGGAAGCTCAGAACCACAACGGAGAGAAAGCCGCGCTCAATGCCATCCATGCCGTCCATCATTCCCAGTCCCTCCCAACCACGGTCGATTGAAATTGGGCTGGGAAAAAGTGGCAAAATCTCGCTTCCACCCGGGAACACGCTTACATGCTCAGCCATTGTAGCATTCGGGAGACACTGGGGCTCTCGCAATGCAACGAGAGGGTCGAGAAGCCCTTCGGCCTTACAATTCGGCTCAGGAGAGGTAGATGCCTTTACAGCTTGCGACGGCGATACTTACCGTCTTCTTTGCCTCAGTAATTCTGTTGAACAGCCGTTCATTCGTCGAGAGCCGATCCTCCAACCTCAAGCCGGCGCTCGTCTCGCACTCGATGCATTGAGCCAAAAGCCAGCCGGAGATTTGAACACGTCCTCATCCCGCTGGTGAAGCTATGGCTAACGCTCCCATGCCACCTTCTCGCCGGCAATCGTAAGGTAGGGCCCGCTGTCGCGCATTTCGACTAGGCCAAGCTCAACAAGCTTTGGCAAATGGTCCTTGTTGATGATCCACGATCGGTTTGATGCGATGTCTCTCAGGGTCCACCTTAGATCGATAGCGTCGAGCCCGAACTGGGCGAGCGGATCATTCTTTTGAGTGTTCATTTGTTTTTCGCAGTTTTGCCTCTGTTGCTACGACAGAGGCAACCCGCAACGGCTCAATACCAGGATGGTTCCTGTGTCGAGGCGGTTCGGCCGAAGCACAACGCGAACTGCTTCGCTCCAGCCGGAGATGGACCGATTTGATGTGCCGCTATCCATCGTGATGCTGTACTCCGAAATTCGAACAGATGGAGGCAAACGCCGCCTTCGCCGCGGTATCTTCAAAGCAAAAGCATGCCCCCTTGTCGGTACGATTGACCCACCAGTCAACTCTGCTTCCTTTTGCGATGCGGGAAGCTTCGTCGCGTAACAAGTCGAGTTGCCTTCCGAAGGCGCGAACGATCAAGCAGTTATCTTGGGCCATTGCCGCGGTCCGCTGCAGGATAGAAAGAAAGCCCGACCCGTTGGGTGGGGGACACACCTCGGGGTCGGGCCCTCGTCCTCTTCAATCAACAGTCAGCATCATCGGGGGCTAAAGGGGTTACGCGATGCTGACCACACCTCAATTGAGGATGCCTAAGTTTCGTTCCTATTTACCTGCTCCTGGGAGCCCCGGCGAATGTCAAATCGAAGCAGAGCCGCGTCGATTGGCGGCTCTTCGGTCCGCCGGACAGTTGTCGTTTCGGGAGGCTTCAGCTTGAACGCCTTTCTTCGCTTGGCTGGTCAGTCAAATGCATGCGACCGGGATTGTCCCCGTCTCGTTAAGTTACAAAGTGAACAATTCGTTGTTTGTTACCCCGACCTGCAGGCTCGGGAATGCCTGCGCTTCGAGCTACCGCGCGCGTACCGGTCTGCCGACCAGCAAAGAGTTCTGTGTAAGTCGGAAGCGAGGGAAGCGCATTAGACGATCGACTACGCTCCGCGTCGGGAAAAACCGGAAACTTTCATCCTCCAGCGAGTTGCCATCATGCGATGTTTTCCGAGAGAGGAGCTCGAGAATGGCATTCGATGATCCCTTACGATCCGCAGTAGATACGGCATGGACCATCTACCGAGCGACCCATGATGGCGTCGACGCAGCCGACAGCCGTCGTTGTCTGCTTGAGCGCCATTTGAATGGAAGGCCGGAGGTGCGCGAAGGTGCCGTCGATGAGCTCGCAAGCTTCGGGCTCGCCTATCTTGCGCTACTTCCCGAAGACGAATGTTGAGAACACTGGAAGGGCTGCTCGGCAATATCGCCGCCGGAAGCGCACGGCCGTATTGGACGATGCTCACCCTTTCGTATCTTCTGTCCGGAGCGGCGGTCTTGGTCATGCGATCGACTTTCGGGTAGGCGGATAGGCTCAGATGCGCATTGCCCAACTTGCTCCTCTCGCCGAAAGCGTCCCGCCCAAGCTGTATGGCGGCACGGAGCGAGTCGCGTTGCCTGGCTGGTGGATGAACTGGTCGGACTGGGCAACGACGTAACTCTGTTTGCGAGCGGTGATTCCCGGACGCGTGGTCAGCTTCACCCCGTGTGGCCGAAGATGTTATCGAAGGCGCCCCCGGAGCGACAGGACCGACACCTGCGAGACCATGATACTGAGCTGGAAGGCTGGCGACCCCGACGCCGGCCGCCGATACAGAAGTGCAGGTTTGCTGCATGAAAGCGGCGTGGTTGCCGCACGCCTGAATAACCCGTGGGTGCGGCGGCGCAAGATCCGCCTGGCAGAGTTGGTCAACGAGCGCTGGTGCCTGCCACCGCGCGAAAGCTTTCCGGGCGGCTGGATTGCCAACGCATTCCATGCCTCTGGATTAGAAGTACCTCGTGCCGGCGTGACCGTGTACTCGATTCTCATGCAGTCGGCGTTGCTTTCGTCAGAGCGCTTCCTGAGCTTTCTTCCGGCGACGATGCTGCATTTCAGTGCCAAGCGGCTATCGATGAAGGTTTTGCCCGTCGAAATGCCCGTTCAGATGTGGCCGATCGGGATTACTACGCTGAAAGGCAGAACGCCGAACCCGGCTCAGGGGCTGCTAATCGAGCGCGCTCAAGAGGTATCCAAGCCGCACGCAGCCAAGCGAAAGCCATAGCGGGAAAGCGAACGGACTTTCACCGACCGGGAATTGGTCGAGATAAGCAACAAGCTTTGCGTTCGAGTTCAATCACGATTCGGGTCGGTTTGATTGGCCACGCTCGCTGGGGCCCAAGTCTCCTGACGATCCATCCTGTCGGCAACTTGATTGGATTGCCGCTGGCCAAGTCAATGAAGACCTTAAGTCGCTTTTTCGTCCTTTCCTCCATGGAAGAGAAAAGCCGGCGCGAGACCACCGTTCCAAAGACGCGAACGGAGGGACGATGAGGAAAGCCAAGCGCCGTGTCTTGAGAGTGGCACGATCCAGCACGCCCGCACGCGAAAAAGAAGCGAGCTAAGAGCTGAAGGCAGCCCGAAGTGGCAAAGGTCGCCCGGCCTGGTGCGCAGGCCGGGCTTCCTCTTGCGGTACAGCGCCGGTCGGCGACGCCTAACCACGGTGCCTTAATTAAACGCGGACGTGTCAGTTCCTAATTCTGAAGACCCGACCTCGGTCGTTGAGTTCGTGACCGTCCGAATAGGCGCCGCACAGTTACCCGCCGTCCGGCCACAGCCCGGCAACTACCGTTGCGAATGGTTACCCATCTTGCATCACTTGAGATTCTTGAGCCATTTCCGAGCTGTTCGGCAAGAAGATAGGACTCGCGTTCTGGTAGATTTGGGTCCACACTCGCCCCATCACAGCCCGGACCGAGGCCTTTTTCTGTGATGAGAACGCCGGTTGCGCTCCCGCCGAATCCAGTAGGAGAGCAGCGGAATGATCATCAAGCGCCGCGTCGTCAATGAGATCCAATCCATAGAATGTTGTCTTGCCGATGAGGCAAAACGCTTGCGAGCGGAAGCCAAATTGCTCCCACCTGGCGCGGTACGGGATGCGCTGATGCGCAAGGCGCGGCAGGTAGAGACCGGCTCGCATATGAGCGATTGGCTGCGATCTCCGGGTCTGCAACCGCCCACGAAGTAACAGGACTATGCTCTTCAAACTCAGCGTGCATATCTCGAACTGCCTTGAGCTCGCTGCAGCAGCAGAGCAGCGTGCCAAGGAAACGACTGATCCCGCGATCCGCAGCGATAACGAAAAGCTGGCGCAAAGCTGGCGTCATCTCGCATGCAGCTACCAGTTTGTCGAAAGCCTTGACCGCTTTTTATCCGATAGGAAGAGCAATAAGGCGGACGCCGTACCGGCGGACCTGCCCCTCATCACCGAGGAGCAAGCGGCTCCGCCCGAGAGCAGGCCGATCATCCGGCGTCCGCGCGTCAAGCACGCGACTTCCTTCAAGGATCGCCTGTTGAAAGCTGCGCGAGAAGCGCGCGAGCAGGCTGCCGGGCTGCGTTCAGGCGCCGAGTATGATCGCCTTCTCTTGAAAGCTCAGCAGTGCGAAACCGCCGCTAAGGTCGACAGGTGGGTTTCTTCTCCGGGATCGAAGCCACCGGATAAACTAGATCATCTTATTAAGACGCCGAGGCGCTGATTTCCCCCGATTTCCGACCTTCGTCCTACTGTCGTCGGCTTCCGGCCCTAGCAGACATGGCTGCATCAGCCATTGACATCTCCTTTTGGCGGCAAGCCGGCCTGATTTCGGACGGCCTTCGATGTGGCTCTCCTGGTGTTGCCAGGCCCTTTTAAGCAACCAGCAATGCTTTGAGCAATAGGAACGAGAGCGATCGACGAGCATTCTAGTCTCATGACTGATCAGAAGCCCGGTACCGATCGCGTTGGTAATGAGCCTGCGCCCTTAGTTCTCATTGCAATTGCTATCGTACCTCCGCTCACAATCGCGGCTTGGTGGATCTTCGGTTAGCACCTGTAGCCCGTATAGCTATCCGCGCTGCGGGGCGTTCCCTATCATTCCAATGGAGCGGTGGCGGGCTTGCCGATACGTTGTCCTACCGGGGGCTGTTTGTGCAGTCTAAGATCTAGCTTGATGCGGTCGACCCTGAGCTCCTAGCGATGCGACCGGCCGCTAATTGCCAAAGAGGCCACCGCCAAGGCTCGATTGCTCATTGTCTCCACCAAAAGCCATGATACCCGGTTGAGAACTTTGTTGCTCTTGCTGTTGGTCATGCCGGCGTTTGGCAACGCGGACTGCTTCTTGCCTCGCTTTGCGCTCGGCTGCTCGCTTGCGACGCTCCCGCCCCGCCACCTCGGACTGGCGTCGCTCGGCACGCTCGGCCTGCTTATCAGTTTCGGTCACTGGCTGTGCGTCCTTGGCCTGAATGGACTGGAGCGGCGGCACTGATGCCGGCGCAGGTATTTGTGCAGCTTGAGCGGATGGCTCTGGCAGCCTGGCTGGTTCTGAGGAAACAGGGAGCACAATGCGTGCGGGTGGCAAGCGGCTGGCCACTGGGTAACTGAGTGTCGGAGAAGTCCGTTTCATCACGCTCTTAGCGAGTAGGAGGCCGCCGCCGAAGCCGACGCCGAGAATGATGATTGTTGTTCCCACTCCGACGAAAAAAGCGCGCGTGCTACTAGCCATGATTCCCTCCCTGGCGCACGAACGCGCTAAGCGAGAGCTAAGTTCCGGGTCGGGAAAAATATGCAACGATCGTGCGGAGGAAGTCACGCCGGAGCCAACCTTTCACCCTTTGAATCATTGCCCGCTACGCGGAACGGAGCATTGTCTCACTTCGCGGGACCGGCCGGGCGCAGTTCCAAGCTTGCAGTTCGGTGAGCTTGTTAAGTCATGCGCGCGACCGCGTCCGCAATTTGCCGCGGAAGGAATGGCTTTGCTAGAAACAGCGCGCCGCGTGGCATTTCTGATGAGGAGGGTTTTCCGCGGCCGCTGGTAATGACGATGCGAATACCTGGCCAGCGCTGATTGACCAAGGCCGCAAGCTGCAGCCCATCCATCGAGCCCGGCATATTGATGTCCGTGATGAGGGTCGTAATAGCGGAGTTGGCTTCAAGCATCCGTACCGCCGCGTCGGCGTTCGAGGCGCTCAAAGCCTCGATGCCGGCCTCGGTCACTTCGGCGCAAATGAATTCCAGGATGAGATATTCGTCCTCGACTACGAGCAGCGCCATAGTTAATTCCGGTCTCCCAAAGGAAAAAACCACGGTGCCTCAAATCGTCCCGCCGAGGGGAGGAACCATTCCAATCCGCGGGCATTCGAGTTACTGAGTTCTTTCGTACCGCGTTCATTGCTGCTCCCGGCCACCGATGCCCAAATCACCTGCCGCAGGATTTTTCATCGAGGAGATATACCCCTCCCTCAACGGCGGGCGTTTTCCGGTCAAGCGGATTGCGGGCGAAACGGTGGAGGTCTGGGCCGACATTTTCCGTGACGGACACGACATCGTCACGGCCGATCTCATCTGGCGAGCTGAAGCCGACCGGGATTGGCAACGAAGCCCGATGATACATCATGGCAATGATCGGTGGGTAGGGGCGTTCGTGCCCAAGCAACCAGGGCGTTACGTATACGCGATCGAGGCTTGGACCGATGAGTTTGCGACATGGCGCCATGGCTTCGAGCAAAAGCGCAAGGCTGGCGTCGCCACCGAGCTCGACGCGCTTGAAGGCGCGGCGCTGCTGCCCAAGGCGCTCCATGGAGGGCAAGAGGCGACGGATAAGATCGCGGCTCATGGCGACGGCTTTTTGAAATCGGGCAATGCCGATCTTCTGCTCTCGGATGAACTGAAGAAAGCAATGGCGGAGGGCCAGCCGCGAAGAGATTTGACGTATTCTCCGGCCTTGCCCCTTACCGTGGACCGGGAACGTGCGCGCTTTAGCACCTGGTATGAAATGGTGCCGCGCAGCCAAAGCCCCGTCGAGGGACGGCACGGCACCTGGAAGGATTGCATCGACCGGCTACCCGACATCCGCGCCATGGGCTTCGATGTCGTCTATCTGACCCCCATTCATCCCATCGGCCATACCAACCGCAAGGGCCGCAACAACTCCCTGACGGCAGGCGAGGGCGACCCCGGTAGCTTTTATGCAATCGGTTCGGACGATGGCGGTCACGATGCCATTCATCCCGAACTCGGAAGCCTGACCGAATTTCGGGCTTTCGTTGCCGCGTGCCAGGCCGAGGGGATGGAAGTCGCGCTCGACTTTGCGGTGCAATGCTCGCCCGATCATCCCTGGCTCAAGGCGCATCCGGAATGGTTCAAACGGCGGCCCGACGGATCGATGAAATATGCCGAGAACCCGCCAAAGAAGTACGAAGACATCGTCAATGTAGACTTCGAATCGAGGGATGCGGAAGGTCTGTTCGCGGCGTTGCGTGATGTCATCCTGTTTTGGGTTGCGGCCGGCGTCAAAATCTTCCGTGTCGACAATCCGCATACCAAGCCTTTCCGCTTTTGGGAATGGATGATCACTGAAGTGCAGACGCGTGATCCGGATGTTCTCTTCCTCTCGGAGGCTTTCACGCGGCCGAAAGTGATGAAGGGATTAGCCAAGCTCGGCTTTAGTCAATCCTATACCTATTTTACCTGGCGCACGCAGAAGTGGGAGATCGAGCAGTATGTGAACGAGTTGGCCGGCTTCCCTGAGCGGGAATTCTATCGTCCCAACTTCTTCGTCAGCACGCCCGATATCTTACCTCTTCATTTGCAGAGCGGAGAACCCTGGATCTTCAAGGCGCGCCTCGCGCTCGCCGCCACCCTTTCCAGCAATTACGGCATCTATAACGGCTTCGAGCTTCTCGAGCACGAGCCGATTCCCGGACGCGAAGAATATCTCAATTCCGAAAAGTACGAGTTGAAAACGCGCGACTGGAACGCGCCTGGCAACATCAAGCCATACATCGCTCAAATCAATCGCATACGGCAGGAGAACGCCGCGCTCCAGCAGACATCGAACATCCGGTTTCTTTTCGTGCCGGACGAGAATGTCATCGCCTACGTTAAGCACGCGCTCGACCAATCGAATGTCATCGTGACCGTTGTGTCGCTCTCGCGCGACTTCAAGCAACTCTGGTTGCCCTTGGGCGATATCATGGCACGCTCCGCCGAGGAAACCTTGCGACCCGTCGCCGCTCTGGAAAACCTCAAGTCCGGTCCTACAACGCCAGTGACCGGAGGCGGCGTTCAGCTATGGATCGATCCGCTGCACGACCCCGTGTTGATCTTCCGCTGTCTGAGTTAGCCTCATGAGCAAGGGAAACGAGAGTCCTGTGCTTGATCTTCCGGATGGCTCTTTGTGGACCGATGCTCCCTTTAGGGAAAAGCTCGAGAAAGATTGCCTGCCTGGCTTTCTTGCCAAGGCCAGGTGGTTTCCCGTGAAGCTGGCTTCTAAAATAAGGCCTCGCATCAAAGCGTTCTTGCCCTTCGCAGGCGCGGGACGTGAGGCTACTTTTCTCGTCATTGTTCAGACAGGCGCCAGCGGTTTCTATGTCCTGCCTATGCGGGCAGATTGGCCGGCGAGTTCGCACAAGTATCGAAAGCCAATCGTTGCCCGGTTGAGGCAAGGCAACCAGGAAGGCATTTTGCACGACGTTGCTGCCGATGAGCGCTTCATCCGCAGGCTTCTGCATCATCTCCGGAATGGCGGATCAATGGATGCAACAGATTGGTCCCTTGCATTCGAGCCAACCAGCAAGATGACCGCTTTTCCCGACGGGGATCTGTCCCGCGTTCGCCCGATCGAGGGCGAGCAATCCAACAGTACCTCGCTTATCGATCAGACCTACGTGGTCAAGCTTTATCGTCATATCGAGCCCGGCCGGAATCCGGAAATCGAAATGGGGCGCTTTCTCACCGAGAAGGTTGATTTCGAGTATGCGCCTGCACTCCTCGGGCATGTGGAGGCCGTTCACGGTGAAAGCCACTATGCTCTCGCTGTCGTGCATGCCTTTGTTCCGAACCGCGGCGATGCCTGGACTTGGTCAGTTGACCGTATCCAGATCTATCTGGATGCAATCCGTGTGGGATCGGGCGCCCGCGACACCGCGCTTACCGTCAGGCGAGATTATCTGCAATGGGTGCGGCGGATGGGCTGCCGCGTAGCCGAGATGCATCTCGCTTTGGCAAGCCGCGCCGACATCGATGCATTTGAACCTGAGCCTATTACAGAAATTGACGTCGCTTTCTGGCTGGAAGGTCTGCTTGTTCGAGCATCTCGGGTTTTTGAGGATATCGAGTCGCAGCGATCAGGCTCCGACCTCGATGACTCCCTCGTCAAGACATTCCTCCAACATCGCGAAGCGTTGCCGCGACTGGCGAAGTCGCTGTTGCGTACTTGCGTTGGGCGCTGCCAAATCCGTCATCATGGCGACCTGCATCTGGGCCAGATTTTGGTTGCTGAGGATGATGCCGTGATTATCGATTTCGAAGGCGAGCCGAAACGGCCTATGGAAGAGCGGCGCCGCCGGGCGCCAGCCGCCCGGGATGTTGCCGGCGTCATTCGGTCGCTGGATTACGCGGCCATGGCGGTAAGGTCACGAAACGAAGGCGAAGATAAGCTGCCTCTCGCCAGCCTTCGGGCTCTGATGGCATGGCGGGATCAATCGATCGAGAGCTTCCTGAGCGGTTATCGCGACGCGATTGGCAATTCCGCGTTGTGGCCGGAAAGCGCCGAACATGCCCAGGCCATGCTCGATTTCTTCTTGCTCGAAAAGGCGCTCTACGAGGTCGAATATGAACTCGCCTATCGGCCGTCTTGGCTCGCCGTGCCGCTGCGGGGCGTCCTCCAGCTTCTGCAGGAAACAAAGCTCATCGCCACGGCGGAAGCCAGCTGCCAAATTCCGTCGCATCTTTGATGGCGCCAGGGCCCACCACGGCGTCGAACTCCAACGATGCGTCAGCTTCGCGCTCTAATTCGAAGAAGGGCTCACGCCTGGCTCGAATTGATACCGGTCGTCTCGTCGAGAGATTAGGTAAACCCGGGCCGCGCAACAATCAGCGCGGCCAACACGATCATCGTCCTGTTCGCCGTACTGTCCTTTCAACTCGCTGCCTTGCGATTCACGCCCTTTCGGAGCGCAATGGTGTTGAGCTTGGTGTTTGCCGCCTTCTCCTCGTTGAGATTCGTGGTGAGGGACCGGACGATGTCGTCGTGACCCAGCTCCTCGGCCCATGCGATGAGCGTGCCGTAGCGGGCGATCTCGTAGTGTTCCACGGCTTGCGCGTTGGCGACAATCGCCGCATCGAGCACGGATTTGTCGTCGACTTCGCCGGCGGTCTGATCGGCTTCCTTGATCAGGCCATCGATGGCCGGGCAGTCCGTCGACTGGGGCGTCTTACCTAGCTTCTTGAAGACCTGGTCGAGGCGCTCGATCTGCTTGTTGGTTTCCTCAAGGTGATTCTTCAAGCCCTGCGCCAGGTCTCGATTGGTCGCCTGGTCGATCATCTTCGGAAGGGCCTTCGTGATCTGCCGTTCGGCATAGTAGATGTCGTGAAGGCCGTGCAGAAGCAGGTCCTCCATGTTGCCAATGTCTTTCGAGAAAAATCCCATTTTCGCCTCCAGTTATGGACGGGTTTGCTTTCGCCCCCGCGGCACCTTAAGTTGGTGAACGTTGGGTAGCTGCGTTGGCCACGCGGGCCGCTTTGTCCGACAGTTCAGTAGTTGCGGATTTCAGTCCTTCGGCAGTCAGACCTTGCTGACGGGCCTCGTCGACGACGGCATCCGCAACCTTTTTGCCGATTTCAGTCGCCCGCTCGACCTGCTGGCCCGCGATTTCGCTGGCCTTTTGCTTTACGAATTCGCTGCTCTCGCCGAGATATCCCGCTTCTGCTTCTGTGGTCGGGAAAGCAGCCGCGATTGCGGCTCCAATGGCGATACCTGCCGCGCCGATCGCAAGCGGCTGCGATTTGAAAAGGTCGGTCAAGCTGTCTCTAGCATCATCCAACAGGTTGCCCGCGCGATCTGGCAGGTCGCTCATATAGTCGGAAGCCGACCGAACGAGCCGTTCCCCTGTTTCCGTCATTCCTTCCATTGCCCGATCGCCGTGGCGGCGCATCCTATCCGTTGCTTCGTCGGCGGCTTCGCGCATGTTCCGGACGCCCGAACGGACGCTGGAAGCAGTGCCTTCCCAGGCATCTCGCGCTGTATCAGGCAAACGATCGATTCCGCTTCGCCTTACCAGCTCCCCACCGCGCTGTGACCGACTTGCAAACAGCCAGACCGCGCCCATGCCGATAAGTGCTGCAGAAATCGGGTTTTTGCGCGCGGCCTCGCCGAGCTCTCGAACAAATCCGCCCATGGGTTCAGTACCGCTGTTCATTGCATCATCTCCTTGGCTGCGGCCTTGTCACGCTGCAATTGATCCAGCATCACAGCCGGTTTCAGGGCATCGCCGGACATGCGGCTGATCCCCACGCCGATCAGGATCGCGGCGAACAGGACCGCTGCACCGCCCGCGATCAGGTAGGCAACCGGATCGGAGAAGCCGGCGTGCATCAGGGCCGCGGCTGCCGCGAACAGCAACAAGACGAGGGCAGGGATCAGGATGACAGCGCCGGCGCCGATCATGGCGGCAGCCCGCACGACCTGGCTGCCCTTGGCGGACAGCTCAGCCTTGGCCAGGTCGAACTCGTTACCAATCAGCTTGGCGAGCTGGGCGAGCACATCGCTAAGGAGTTCGGGAATGGACCGATCTGTTCGGATGTTCATGGCGATTACCCGCGATATTCTGCCCGGGACCGCTCCTCCGGCCCGCCAGAACCGACGGAAGACGAACTCACCCCGGCCGAGCTCTTCAGAAAGCGAACGGCCACAAAACCGGCTAAAGCTGCGAGGCCAAGAAATGCGGTAGGCTGGCGACGTGCGAAGGTCTGAGCACTGCTGATCAGGTCATTAACGTTGCCCGTCCTGAGGGAGTCGGAGAGGTTTTCGACCTGGGCTGCGGCCTTGCGGATATAATTGCCGGCCGTCGGCAAGTCGTTGTCGAACTCGCGCGCCGCGCGGCGCATCGTCTCCGCGATGTTGCCGACATATTCAGCGCCGGCGCCTTTTTTCTCCGAGATTGTCTCCTTCAGCCGGTCGGTCGCTTGTGAAGCCATGTCTTTTGCTGCGTCGGCGAACTCGGACGCTTGCTCCTTGAGCTTCTCGCCAGACGTCTCGGCAAAATCCGCGGCCTTTTCCTTCAGTTCACGTCCCGCCGAAGTAGCCTGCTCGCGCATGCCTTGCAGCGTGTCGCTGCCGCCCTTGCTGCTTCCCTGGCCGCTCGGCCGGCCGGTGCCCGCCTGTTGCAATGTCTGATCAGCCATTTTGTCTTCCTCCAGCCGTGTTTTCGCTCGGTTGATGATTTTCGCTGTGTTGATCGGGGTCGAATGCAGTTGTTACGGCGCGCTCGGCTACGCGCTTCACTCTCTGGCCAACGTCACGCGCGCCTTCCGCAAGCCCGTCGGGCGTCAACCCTTCGGCGGAGGCTTGCTGGGCCATGTTGGCGAGGATCTCGCCGGTGGCGCCCTTTGCGGACTCGAAGCCAGCGGCGGCAGCTTGTCCGACCCGGCGCTTGACGGTGTTGCTGGCGTCGCCAAGCAAATTCTCCTCGGTTTCCGATTTGGGCAGGACGCTGGCGATCAGCCCCCCGACCAGCAGGCCGAAGCCCGCCACCAGCAACGGATTTTTTTGAATCGAATCCCGAACGGTATCGGCCGTCTTCTTTCCCGCTTGAGAAAGATTTTCTCCAGCGTCGGAGAACCGCTCCCGGGCAGCCTGGAAAAACTCCCGGCCCGTTTCGGAAGTCCGGGTCTGGGCGTCGCTCACGGCGTCGGCGACCTGCCAAGTCCTCTTTTGGACGGCGTCCGCGGAGAGATTTGTCATGCGGGACGCCGTGTCCCCGAGTTCGCCCGCCTGGTCGGATGCCCGGCGTGCCGTCCCGGAAACAGCATCTCCAGCCTGGTCGAGCGCATCGGCAACGCGGTCGCGAACGCCCGAGACGGCCTGCGCCGCCTGTTCGCCAAATTGCGAAACCTGACCGCGAAGCTCGCCGACGCGTCGGCGCGCCTCGTCTGAGGCGTCAGCGGCAAGATCGGATGCCTTCTGGGTGAGGTCCTGGCCGGTCTTGGACCCGGCAAGAAACAAGCCTGCGCCGATCATCAGGATCGGAAGCGGGATCGCCCGCGCCATCCGCAGTACGGGATAGGCGACGCTTGCGCCGACGGCGACCGCCTGCATCGGGTTCCGGCGCGCCGCTTCGGTCATATCATGCAGGAGCTGTTCTCCGCGGCTCCTGATATAACCCGAGACCTCCGCCTTGATGGCATCCGGTCGCAAGCGGTTCTTGATGTCCGCCGCCGTATCGGTGACGGTGCCGCGCAGCTCCTCCACGGTACCGGTCAGGGCGGCGCGGGTTTGCTCTGTCTCTCGTCTGATCTCGTTAAGTGAGCGCGTGTCGCTCTCGCTCATGTTGTCCTCCCACATCGTCTCCGAGGTCCAATTCGGAGAAGCGGCCGGCGTTCCTAAGCGTGGAGGATGAGATTGAGATAGTGGAGGATAAGATTGAGATAGCGGTCGTCGGTAAGTACCAAAGTGAACACTCCAGCCGTGCTTCTTCCAGCGCCTGCGTTAGGAACGTCTCAAGGCCGGCGCCATTGGGCCTTGATGATCGTCCCAGGGAGACAGCCAATGAATCCCGACAGAAAGTTCGCCATCGTGACTGGAGCTTTGACGGGAATTGGTCTCGAACTCGCGAGATGTCGCGCCGACGTCCCGCCCGCTGTAGAACAACTGCGGCTCACAAAACCAAGACGCCGGCCGGAAAGCCCTTGAAAATCTCGGAAGCCAGCAACCGGTCGCGCGAAAGCTGCTTTGCCAAATCGCTGATACCGGCGAGGTCGATCTCAGTCTCAAAACTTTCAGGTTTCGGCCAAGTTCTGCCAGCGTCGGTAAAGCGGGAGAACCATCTCCCAACCGCGACAACAGCGTTCGTACCTCCCTGCCGTCGCGCAAAGGCAACGACATGGTCGCGGTCGCGGCCATGCACTTCGAGCGGCACATAATCGCCTTGCGAGAACAAGTCGGGATGTTGGCCGCGCAGCTTCAGCAACTCGCGCGTCCAAGCGAGCTTGATCCGGCCATCGTGCCAATGCGTCGCGAGTTCAGGCCAATCCGGATTGTCTAGCGCCGTCAGCACCGAAGCCCGAACGCCATAATCGACGGGCCGCCGATTGTCGGGATCGACCATGGACAGGTCCCACAGCTCCGTGCCCTGGTAAAAATCAGGCACGCCGGGCAGAGTGGCCTTGAGCGTGATCTGGCTGATCGAGTTCAGCGCGCCGAACAACGCGATGCGTCGGGCCAATGCCTCGAAGGAATCAAGGAATTCGGCGGAGCTCGCGCGGTCCAGGATGCTTGCGATGAATCTGGCAATGCCGTCCTCATAACGCTTGTTCGGATTGAGCCAGCTGGTTTCCTGTTTGCCTTCGCGCGCGGCCTTCAGGGCATAGGCTTGCAGGCGTTCGCGTAGACTGCCGTCGTCCGGCTGCCAGACTCCCAGCAGTGTTTGGTAGAGCATGTATTCGAACGTCGCCGAGGGTGAGCGAAAATTGCCCTGCGCCACGACGTGCCGGGCGTTCAGCACTTTCCACCGCGCGACGGCGGCGGTCCATTCGCCCGCGATCTCGGCGATCGCCATGATGCGGGCACGGGCGTCCTCGCCGCGCTTGGTATCGTGGGTGGCGGTTGCCGTCATGCCATGCGGCCATTTTGCGGCACGCTCCTGCATTTTGGCGTGAAATGACGCAAGAGAGAGGGCGCCGGCGGCGGGATCGCCGCCGACCTCGTTAAGGGCGAGCCGGCGGTGGTAGCGGTAAAAGGTCGTGTCCTCGAGCGACTTCGCCATTAACGGTCCGGTAAATTGCTGAACCTTCAGGGCGAACCGGCGGACACGGGGCGCACCATGCGCGGTGCCGCGCGCGGGATTGACGAGGTCCATGGTCAGGGTGTCGCTCAGGAAATCAAAGATGCCCTCGTCGGCGGCGAACCAGTCGGCGCGCGCTTTCTCGATGGTGTCTGCGATGAGCGCATGATCCTCTGACGAAACGCCGGCCTGGGTGACGTAGGTGCGGTACACAGGAAAGTGCAGCACATAGAGTTCGAGCGCCTGCCGCAGGCTGTCGGCGGAGAAATCTCGGGTCGAATAATGACCGCTCGCAATGCGCGCCAGCAAACGCCAGAGCACCGTGAACTCGCTAGTGAGCAGCGTTTCGAGAACGCGCCGCTTTGCCTCTCTCAAAACGGGCTCGAGCCGCGGCGATCGGTTACTGAGCTGGTGCCAGACTTCATCAAGCGCATCGAAGCCGTCGCCTGCGATCAGCACCTGGGTGATCACGTTGAGCCATTCGTAGCCCGTCGTGCCGTGTACGCCGGGAAACGGGCGCAGCTGCTCATCCTGACCGAGGATCTTTTCGATCACGAGGTAAAACGGCCGGGATGTGCCGCGGCGCGCTGCCCGCACCAGACGGCGCAGCCGCTGGCAGTATTGAAAGGGATCGCGTAGTCCGTCGATGTGATCGAGCCGCAATCCGTCCAGTCGGCCTTCGGCGATCAGCCGGGCAACGAGCCGGTGGCTTCTCGAA
>JGI25406J46586_10000008_pt1 | contig 111892 bp, 86 predicted proteins | sample TabmetS4T2R2_FD_46586 | JGI IMG/M metagenome (IMG submission 46586) | reverse complement strand
TATGTCGGCGAACATTATATCGGTGTTTTATTGAATTCTATCTCCATATTCTTATCAGCAATTGTTACTTTCTTGCCCGTCGCATTCTTTACCTCACGAACAAACATTGCTTCATCACTATGTACATCAGAAAGGTGTACAAGCACAATATTGTTTACCTGTGATAAATCATTTGCTTTTAATAAATTTATCGCTGTATGAAGTCCCATATGGCTTTTCATAACTCTGTTACGAAGGAATGTTTGAGAGGTGCCATCACTTGTTTTCTCATCAAGAATTTCCTGCGCATAATTTGCTTCGAGAATAATATTGTGAAGATTACTGAACTTATACTCAACATAAAAACTATCAGTAAGAAAAAGAATATTGCCGGTTTCTTCGTGACTTATAAGAAATCCGAGCGGCTCAATACAGTCATGTTTTATGTCAAATGGCAATATTTTAAAACTACCAATACGATAAGTTTTGCCTGCAGCAATAACATAAGTATTTCTCGCCAAGTCTAAATTTAGCGCCTCCAAAGTGCCATGAGATGCATATAGCTTAATACCGCACTTGATAATATCTTTTGCAGCACAGCAATGATCTAAATGTGAATGACTAACAAGACACGCCACCACTCTATGAATGTTGAAATCAATAGCACGTTTGATAAGTTTAATACTAACGCCGCATTCAATGAGCAATGTCTCTTTGTTGTTTGTAAGAATATATGCATTGCCTGCACTGTTGCTATTTATTATTTTTAAAATCATATGGGGCAATCCTCTGCTGCTGGTTCTGTAATTTGTTGAGTTGATGAGACTTGCTCATTAGAAGTAGCTGATGTTGGTTTGTGACCGCTGGCATTATCGTTACCGTTTCCGTTAGTGGAATTTTTAACGTTTAGCACTTCTCCTGTGTGTTCATCCACCATATCAAAACCGATTGATTTACGGTTTGCGTTCTCCTGAATTTCTGTATAGATCGCTTCATCATGAACTTGCTGTTCGCGTGCTGCAATTGATAAATAATTTTCATCAATCCTTTCGCTGTCAATTGTGATTGAATTATAAGCAGCGCGGGCAATTGTTTTCCAACACATTTCATCATACCAACCGTCAACAGTTTCAGTACTTACTTTTACATTTTTCCCCTTATCATTATCCCATTCCCATTTATCTTTTTCGCCGCCCCAAAATTCCACCGAAGCATATTTGGGTTTTCTCTTTTCAATATCTGCAACAGAGAAAGTCTTAAGTTTATTTTTTTGAGGTTGGTCAATGTAATTGAAGTAATAAAAGCCGCCCACAATATCACCACGATTTAGGTCCTGCGATTGTTCAAAAATGTACGATTCGACTTTGTTTTTCATGTCCTTTTTTATAGGAATGAATTTGTCCTTCTCGTAAACAAGTTCAATAATAACCTCATCGGGAACATCCAAACCATACTTCATTGATTTTATTTCGAGCCCCCGATAACCCATAATAGGCTGTAGATCATACTTCCCTGTGCTGTTGTTTTTATATGGTATGAAATGTAAATGATTTGGCTGAAGAGGATCGAGACCAACAGCAGAATAAGTAATAACATCAAGTGCAAGTTTTTGAAGGTTCACATTATTCCAATCATACGCAAGCTCACGCTTTTGTTCTGACTTCATCAAATTCTTTTGTTGAAATTGCTTTAGCGAAAGATCAATTTTGATAAAATAATTCTTTATCAACTTTCGCTGGAAGTTGGTAAGTTGTACTTTTTCACCCGAAGCACCTTCAAACTCTCGCTGTACGGCTGCAAGAAACCTTTCGCTATGCGACTGTTGTGCTTGCTGGATTTGCTGAGGATTAGCTTTTAAGAGGTCATTATTCTTGTCTTCATTCGAAGTTTCTGCCGTTGTTTTTTTTGCTGTTGCCATTGTGGTTATTTTTAAAAAATGATTAAATGTTTTTTTGGAGTTATTATAAATACGGCTACCATGTCATTACCGACTGACTTCAAAAAAGGCACAAGATGCTTAAGTTTTCTTGGTTCAGTAGAACAGTAGTCCTGTCTTATTTCGTTTGAACCGATGTTTTTGCAGGCAACCGAGTAAACGGCTATGAAGTGACTTGAATCGAGTTTCATTTTTAGTTGTTTTTTTAAATCTAAGAAAATAGCACTCCCGCTTTTGCATTCTTTAATTGTTGATTAAACTTTTCTTCCTGTTGCTTTTCGCTAAGTGATGAATAATGCGGTTCATCAGCATTCTCTACGCGCAACTTCTTATCATCCGGAGAAACAAAAAGAGAAATGATTTGCGATTCAATTTCAGGAATCCACGAAACACTTTCGCGGTTGTCGCAAAAGACAGGCGCATGTATCTCATAAAAATTGCTAAACGTATTAAGTATATCGAGCCCGGCAAGAAGTTTTGCTGCAGTATTTAAAGTAGGATAGGGTACATCGTTATAAAGGCAAACGCAGTCTTCATCAATGCCGCCATTTACAAGCTGTTTGAATAACTTGAACTTCACGTATTTGAACATATCATTGACACGTTTTTCAAGTATATCATTCTTTGCACGTTCATAAGTTTCAATTTCGAATTCCTGTCGTTCGATATCAGCTATTGCCTGTGCATTTGCACGCTCATCGTTTTCCAATTGCTCAATGCGTTTTTTAGTCCGCTCAATTGTTTCTTTTTCAGCCAAATCTTTTCTTAAATCAGCAATCTCATTGGCAAGACGGATCTTGTTAATTTTTGCAGTCGAGTTATCAGAAGAGTTAAGGGCGTCACGCTCCGTTTCAATCTCAGTTGTAAGTGATTTTATTTCCTGAGATAGTTTGATGGCAGCACTATTACCTTTTAATTGTTTCTCAACTTCTGCATCAATGTCTGTGCTATTATAAGCATCTTCAATTTGAGATATGCGAAGTCTTTTTATTTCTTCGCTGAGTGTAACAGCCTGAGCATTCAAAATACCTGTGCTATAATCCTGCTTATCAATAGCAGCAATGTTCTCTTCGAGTTGTTTTATCTCCGCTTTTATAACATTGCTTAAATCAACTTTTGACTTTAATTGTCGAGCCTTTTCATTATTGAAGTTGACTTCGAGTTCACTTTTCTTTTTATCAATATTTTCAGTTGGCAATTGTTGTTGGCAGGTAGGACAAATGCAATTTGTTTCATCGAAAGAAAACTTTTGCGCATTTATTTTAATCCATTCTTCACGTAGTCGAGCAATCTGTGCCTGCCTGCCTTGAATTTGATTCTGAAAAAACGTTTTATTTGTAGCAGCGTCATTTTCTTGTTTACGCAGTAACGCGATTTTATCATTTAGCGATTTTAATTCAGTTTCTTTCTGTGAAATAATAGAAGCTGAATTATTTTGTTTTGCCGATAATTCATTCTTTATTTTGAACACAATATTTGTGAGTGCATTTTGTTTTTCATAAAACAGTTTTTGTTTATCGAGCAATGCTTTTTGTTTTTGAGCGAGTTCTTTTGATGCATCTGAGAGAAGATCATCAATGGAGTTTAGTTCAACTTCTTTTAAACCAATCGCCTGTTCAATTGCAGACCAATCTTTTTCTTCGGGCATACTGCGCTTTGCCTCATCAATACGTGGATTGAATTCTATTGCAGATTTCTTTAGCAAGTTTTTTCTTGCAACAAGTTCTTTTCTCCATTCTTCAACATCTTTGTACTTTCCCGAAGTTAGTGCAGTAAGAAGAGCACTGTATGTATGATTTTCATCTCTTATGCTGTTTACGATTTCACTATCACTGATGATGCCGGCAATCTGCATTAATTCATTACGCTGATCTTTCCATGTTCTTTTACTGTTTGTTGAATTGAAAAAATATGGGTTGGTTAGCAGTTTGATTAATCGTGGAGGAATAATATCATCAACTCTTTGCTGATATTCTGTCGCACTGCGTTCAACATCATTGTAATAATACTTTACTATGTGTCCTTCAAAAATTTTTTCCACCCGTCCTTTTGGTTTTGTCCATTTTTCAAGATATACGCGACGTAGTTTTATTTCGATACCATTTACATCAAATATTGCTTCAACTTCATGTGGACGATCATTCAATTCTTTGCGGGAAGTATTTTTGATTTCGTAGTTAGTGCGATCATATTCATCATTGCCGGTTAAGAGCCACATGAAAGCAGTATTGAGTGTTGATTTACCGCTTTCATTAGCCCCGTATATCGAAGTATTTTTAAAGAAGTTTATTGTCGTTTGGTCAATGACTCCCTTGAAGTTGCGTAGAATGAGTGTTTTTAAAAGAATATTTTTCATAACTTTATGTCCTATTTTTTATCTCAGATTATGTTTGTTTAGAAAAGCACTGCACTACTACATGCAGTGCTTTTTTGCTTAACAATTTTGAATCTCCTTTCTACTCTTCTTCATCATTTTCCTTGTCTGCATTTTCAGATTCATTTTGTTCCGTTTGATCTGCAACCGTTGTTTGGTCTGCAACCGGTGTTTCTTCATTTGGTTGTTTCGGTTGCTTTTCCTTGTCTTTGTCTTTAGGATCGTACATTGTATTACTCCTTTTTTGTTTGGTGATGAAAAAAATGTTTTAATCAAAATGTATCATATCCATTCTTTCAATAAGTTTTACTGAAAGATTTTCATAGAGTATTTTTGCGCCATGTTTTTCGCCATACATTTCTTTGAAGAAAACAATCAATTTTTTTGCTCCTGCCAAATGAAACGGATGCTTGCAAGAGTCAATAATATTCGATATCCATTCAGCAGCTTTCTTCATATCAGAAGTATCTTTCTGCTTACCATTTTTTGAAGGTTCGACTTGCTCGATTATTTCTTCCATGCTTTATGTTTAAAAAAGTGGGCATTTCCACGTTAAAGAAAAAAGTTTTCTAATGCGCATAAAGCGCCGACTATATCGGCGCTTTGATTCAAGAGACAATTTTCGTTTGTGAATTTTACAAACAATATTGAAAAGAACTCTCCGGAGAAACAGCCGGTCCTGATAAAAAATTTTTGTTTTCATGCTTCAAGCCTGCAGCTTTATAACCATTTAGGTGTGCAGGCTATCCGCATTTTTATTCTACCCTTCCTCACTATTTATGGTAATAATATGCGCGTTGATGAGAAAGGAATTTTGGTTGTTGTATTCATTGCTTTAAATTTTTTCTTCTCGATCTTCTTTTCTTCTTTCATATAAAACCAATCCAATATTTTTCTCACACAAACTATAAATGCGGCAGAGGCAAGTATCAGTAAAAGCATGATGAGTAGATAGGTATTTGTTTGAATCTGTTTCATCTATTTATAAAATAGCAACGCCATTAATAGAAAACAAATCGCTATGCCGATAATAAACCACCAGTCTCTATTTGTGAAAGGCTTTTGCATGGGCAATTTTTAAATACAATACCTGAAATATTTTTACCCACCATTTTTTAGAGAGCTTTGCACAAGTAACCTGTACCATAGTATCGCCTTCATCAACGCCAATAACTAAATGCCTTTTCCTGTCGCCAATTATCTGACCTGTTTTGAAATCGTCATAGCACTTTTGAAAAATGAATGTCTCTGTTTTCATTGTCTTTGACTTTTATTTTTAAAACCAAGCGAGACCCAATAAGTGAATTGAGATATAGAACCTGCAATAAAACCGGCACTCTCCGATTCAACATTTAAGTGGTTGCATAGAATAAGGCTTGTTATGCCAAATGACAGTCCAATTAAAACGGATAAGATAATTTTCATTTCGTTTCAATAATAATTTTTAAGACAACATATTCGGTAGTGTATGCAAGCACAATCATAATAATTATTGCGATGAATATTTTTAGTGTACGGGAATATGAACTTGGCATTTGTTATTTTATATTAATTTTTTCAACGCTCCGCGTACATCACTCACAGTTAAAGGCGATGTATTAAAATTTTTAACCCTATCGAATAGAAAATAACTCGCTCACAATAAACACTCTGCACATAAAGCGACCAATCATCGTCCACTTTATTCGCTCAACCAACATTTAAAACCAATTCCAAAAAATCTGTAATCACCCATTTTGCTTGCCTCAAGAATGAAATGGTCATACTGCAAGCGTCCCGCATAATTGAATTTGTTTAAATCGGTTCCTATCAATGGCGTGAATGATAATCCTAAATGTTTTGAATCGTCATTATAAAAATCTCCGATTTTATACCCTGTCATTAGGCTTATGTTACCTGTCAAGTCAATATTTAGATGTGCATTTACTTCGCCAACGAAATGACAGTATTCATAACCAACTTTTAGTCCAAGCATAAAGTTTATCAGCTTCGTTTGTTCTTTGTGATATCCGGTTATTGTTGTTGTTTCATGCACTGTGTCAATTACAATGTCGGGCATCGTTAATGTTACATTTTGAATACTGATTCCAAAATCGTTAGAACCGTACCAACGATTCTGTGCTTGCGTTAAAGAACTTACTGCACTCAAAACGAGTGTGATAATGAGACTTCTTTTCATTTTCTACCCCTATTTACGTTTGTTTAAAAATTTTACTAATAGGGGAGTTATATTTGCTGATTAAAACATAACTATGATGCCTTTCTTAATGCCTTAGGCTTTCTCCATCTGCCGGCAACAAAATTTTCTTCAAATTCTTCTTTGCGTTTTTGTTTTAGCGGTTGACGCTGTTTTGGAGATGGTTGATCTTCTTTTAAATTTTCTTCCATCTCCATCAACAGGTCATTTGCGGCATTTCGGAGACGCCTAAGTTTTTCGCAATAATATTTTACATCTTTAGTCATATACTTATGATAGATGATTTCTCAAATTTGTTCCATGATCCATTTCGAATTTTTCATCTGCTTCAGACTCACTTTGCGTCTTTATAATAAACCCGTTCGTGTCAAGAATCTTTTTAAAATGCTCAATCGGCATTTCTTTTATGCCGTGTATTGTTAAAATAGAGATATATTTATTTGTATTTTTTCTGAACACCAGTAACTCAATACTATTATCGTAACACTTGATAACTTTATGGGTGTATTGCTTATGTACAAAAAATAAAAGGTTTGCAATTTCATCGCGCTCAAAATCATTCTCACTCAAAAACTTTAGTTGTTCATCAGTTATAATGGGGGGTCTCATTACATTATGTATTTTTTTGTTTTTAAAAAACCGGGCACCCGATTTGCCGTGGTGATGCCCGGCTAAAAGACAACATTTATCTACGTGCCTTTCGCCGAATCCTAAAGGCGAAAGAAGTTTAGTCGAATGTTAATCTCGTTGCTCTGTAGATAGCTCTCATCAGCAAAAAATAAACAGGCATTGAGATTGCAAACCAGCTTATCACTGATTCTGCATTATTTGCGGTGATCGTGAAACACCAGCACACTGCGAGCGAAACACTAATTATCACGATCACAATAATTCTTTTAGTTTTGGTTTTCTTTTTCATTTTTTTTAAGCGTTTTGAGTTTGTAATTGTTTATACTTTTCTTCAACCTCTTTTATGGTAAATAACTTTTTTGAAGGCGTATGAATCATTAGTCCATTGTGATATTCTGCATAACTTTCTTCAATAAACCATTCAATAAAATTTTCATCGTAACCTTTTGCAGCTAATGAACCTTCGAGGGTATTTTCTTTGTATGCTATATCGTGCCAGTTCATGTTAATCATTGTTTACAGTTGAAAGATTTTGTTTGCGTTCACTCATGTTTATGATAATAGGTTCAACAATTCTTTTCATCACATCTGCATAATATCGTTGAAGGCGATATGAAACATTTGTGTATTTTGAAAGCCGTTTTTGATAATAAGGAAGCGTTGCGCGTCGGTAATCCAGTTTCGATGCTTTGATTGCATTCACATATTGCGCAGCATCAACAGCAAGTTCATTTGCCAGTTGTATCATTTCGAGAATAACGGTTGCGCGTTTATGTAGCCTTATGAGTTTATGTGTTTTCATGTTGAATAATTTTTGTTGCATCAATAGCTAATCCTGATTCTATTAAACCGAATAAATCAAAGTGTTTTGAAAGAAGCCAATGAAATTCATCTGGTGAAAAATGGTTATTAATCCCGATTGAGTAACCATGTCTGCAACCCATTTCTTTTTCTTTGCACCACAATGTCCAGTGAGATTCGCAAGGCTCGCCATTCATTTCGGTAGTCCATATACATTTATCAAGCGTATATTTATTATCGGGAATATTTTTAAACCACCATATTAATTCCTCATCTGTCATACTTGATAATGGGCGTAGAATTATTCTTATTCCATCAATCGGTATCACAATTGCTTGACCTATCCTTACGTAATTATCATCACCTACAGCAGTCAATTTTGTTAATCCATATACAGTAAGTACTTCGCAGCCCAAATACAAATGCAGATAATCTTTTATGTTCTTTTCCTTATTCATTTATCATTATTTGAATCGTTTCAGTATGCGGAAAATTATCTTCAATCCTTATCGGCAGTTCCTGAGTTTCAATAAATGCCTTTAAGATCGGCAACCGGAACTCTTTACGAATCTTTGACGAGAAAGAAACATCATAACCTATCACATTAGAAGTACTCAGCCATCCGTCTTTTATTTCGCTTATCTTCTTAAATTCGAAACATTCGAGTATAATTTCCAAGCATTCATTAATTCTCTTAACTATCGTTTCTGTATCTTCTATGCTGTGCATTGCTTTTATACGTTAGATTTTAGAACTACATAGCTCTTATTCGGGTTTAGTTCGGGACCTTCGACAATAAAGTTGATTACCACTTTAAGGGTTTTGAGCATTCTTTTCATTTTTGTTTTATTTTATTCGGTTAAAAAATATTTTCTGGGAAATAGTTGCATTTATGCTTTTGTTAATCGTATCTTGTCGGCAGATTCAGTTCTATTTAAATTTGCGAACTCTCCAAACAATTCTTTTGCTTTTTCATTATATGCATTTGCTGCTTCTGTTTCTGAACTAAAGTGCCCGAGGAAATAATGTTTTCCCTTGGATTGAATCTGAGCTAAAAATTTATTACTACGCTTGAAAATGGATACTCCAAGAAATTTAGAAGAACTGCCCTTGTGCGAGTTTTTATAAGCGTTGCTTTGAAAATAATCGCAACTCCTTAAGTTATTTTTTTGATTATTTAATCCATTGAAATCTTTGTGATCTATAATTTCTCCTTTCGCAGCTTTCATTATTTCTCTGTGCATTCTAATCGTTGTAGCCTTATTGCCATTTTTTGATGAACTTCTTCTAAATGCGTAAAAAGTATGCTTTCTTTTAAGGGCACTCCAATTGAATTGATTTAAATATTCAAAATCCTCATCATCAACTATTGCAACCTGACCCTGTGTTAATTTTATTTCTTTCATAAAATTTTTAATTATGATTTTTAAGAAAGAGTTTCTACCTTGCCGGCTGATTCAACTTTTTCAGTTAAATCTTCTTTATCAGAAAGATTTAAATAAGATGATACAGATTCCAATACCGGTGAAAGCAAAAGCATGTCAAGATTTAATCTTGCCCAGCGCTTAACGCTGTCAGTACTCTTTCCTGTAGCCTTGGCAATTTTGCCCTGCAACTCCGGATCAGATTCTATAACCTTCCGATATTTTTCTTTTAAAATGGTCTTTTGCATATTTGCTGTATATTTACCGTAAATGTTTAGTAAATATACGGTACAAAATGTTCGAAATCCAAATAAAAGACCGAAAATGTTTTCGAAAAATTTGTACCCTTTATTGAATAAAATCTAAAAAGAATGCCCACTTTATCGGATATTCTTAATTCGAAAATCGGAAAGCACGGAAAATCAAAGGCTTCGGTAGCAAACCATTTGGGTGTAAGCGAAAGGACTATAGAAAATTATATGAAGGGAACGCGACAACCAAAGCCTGATGCTCTTATAAAATTAGGCGAATTCTTAGGGTTCTCTTTGTCTGAACTTTCCGAACATTATGAAAATAATTTCGAACAAAATGTTCCATATCGAAACGGTTCCACGAAGAACTATGCTGTAAATGAAATTATAAGTACTGTAGCGGAACCGCCAACACCCGATTACCGCGACCGTTATATCGCCCTTCTTGAGCAAGAAAATAAAAGGCTGCAAGAACAATATGATAACATAATCAGCCATCTTGATAATATAGCTGATGAAATAACCAATCAGATACATTCTAATTTACAGAAGCTGGAATCAAATCAGTTGGATATAATGGCGCAGATTCGAGCGGCTTCGCGTGTCGCCGCTGAACGATCGGCTGGAAAAGATGCGGTGAAGCTTGAGCAAGAGTTAGATAAGTATGACAGATATTTTTCCGAATTTTTAAAGGACGATGAGCATAATAGCATTTCTTTTGACAAAGGTCACAAGGTATCAAAGCAGGCATAACAATCTCCTCAATTAATTTATGTATTATAAAATTAAGTTCAATCAACATTTAAAAGGTACGGGGACGAAAGATAATTAGGTATGGGATTTTTTTTTTGGAAAAGCAATGTTAACAAAGCGTGTTTAAATTTCCAAACAAAAACAAGAAAAAATTTTAAACAAAATAATGATAAAAAAAAATGAAAAGCAATGACAATAAACAAAACTTTATTCCTATTCGTTGGAGGCATATTATTTTCTGCGTGCACTACAAAAACAGAAATAACCGAAACTCCGCAACAGAAAGAAGAACGCCGTGCTAAAGAGATCGCCGCTCCTTTTATCGCCAATGAGATCGGTGACTTTAATATATTAGTCGAGAAAGTAAAAGACACATCTTTAGATAATTGGCAACGTTCTTTATACGCAGATAAACTATGTAAAGCCTTTGTTCAATATATGTGCCCTGCAGTAAATTCAATTTACTCTCCAGCTAAAAACGTAAAAGAGCGAGGAACGGTCAAAGTTGTTTTATCCGATGATTTTAATCAACGGGCAGATTTGCAAAGAGAATTCATCAGAAAGAAATGGACTGAATACGGCAAACAACAAGCTTATAAAGAATCGTTGCTCGATATAGAAAATGCTAAAAACAAATAATTGAAAGCAGCACGTACACATAGCATTGAGATAAAGAAACGATTTATAAAAGCGGTAGAGCAAGTTGCACAGAAGCATTATCCGAGCAAAAGTCAAAGTGACATCGTTATTTCTCTCGGTCTCACAACGGCTAATTATTATCGTATGCGGAGCAGAACAGAAGGAAATTATCCAACACTCGATCAATGCGTGCTGTTATGTAAGCAATACAAAATATCTGGCGAATGGCTGCTAACTGGTGAAGGTGAAATGAAAAAGATAAATGGTAAGAAAATAACGGCTGCGGACCTGCTAAGACAGGCATTAATCATCATCGAAAATAAGGCAAGAAATAAGAACTGATCTTAAAGTTCGCCTCAAGCGTAAACTCTATTAAACCTTTTGAAAAACACCAATTTTTTTATGCCGGCAAAAAATGTAACAGATTCAGTTTTAATTATTTAGAATAAAATATTTCGGGGTGTTTGTTTCCCTCTCTCTCCGCAAAGAAATTCTGAAACTCAATACTGAAGCGCATTTCGGAGACGCCGGCAAAAATCTCAAGTGTAAACTCAAGTAAAAATGTCGGCTTATGACTTCAGTAAATGTAACCTACACCGATCCGGTGCTATGCACGTATGGCTTAGATATTTCAAAGCCTTGGTTTGTTCATTTCTATATTACAAATGAAACAACTGGGGAAAAGCTCGAACGCCAATTCCGCGGTGGCATCAACTATTCAAAGAACAAAGAAGAACGGCTTCGTCTGGGGAACGCTCTTAAATCCTTTTGGAAGGGAAAACTTAAAAATGGATGGCACCCGTTCAAAAATTTATCAACAACAATTTTCGATCTCAACAACATGCATTTTAATGAGGCAGTTGATTTTGCTGTTTCAAAATGTGTTGTGTCCAAAAAGACAAAGGCAGACTATAAATGTACTTGTGGATTTTTCAAAGATGCTGCAATGCAAATGCATCTTAATAATATCAAAATACAGGCGATTAAGCGACAGCACATAAAATTGATGCTCGAACATATAAAAACAAAAAGAAAGTGGAGCAACAAAGCTTACAATAAGAATGTAGGTTATTTTTCGAGTGTTATGGAGAAACTTGTTGAGTGGGAAATATTAGAGTATAATCCAGTACGTAAAATCAAATCACTTCCAACGACAGAGACACAGAAATTTATTCCATATACTCCTGATGAAAAGAAAAAAATAACGGTGTGTTTATATCTTAACCATTACCGTTTTTTTGTTTACCTGCAAATCATTTATCATACAGGTATTCGTCCTAAAGAAATCTTGGCTCTTAAGATAAAAAATATTGATCTCAACATGCAGATAATTTCAATCGTTCCAGATATGGATCAGGAAAATAGTAAGACAAAAAGCATACGGATTGTACCGATTAATAACCAACTATTACCATATCTGCGAGAGTTGAAATTGCATGAGTACGACGCAGAATGTTATTTATTTGGAAGTCCTTATGAGAGTGGCAAAGGCAATAAAGGAAGCGCTGCAGGTAAATTGTTTGGTGCTATGCATCCAGATTTTTTCAAGCCATCATATACACGTATAAAACGCGATACTGTTACAAAACTTTGGAATAAGATCGTAATTAAAAAGCTTGGAATTAATAAATATCTCTATGCTGGCAAACATACAGGCGCCAACGATAAGATAATTGCAGGAGTGCCGCTTGAAGCATTGCAGGAAATGTATGGACATCACAGCAAAATGATGACAAGAAAATATGCAAGTGCAGTAGTGCAGATTTATCATAAGCAAATTAAAGAGCAGTCACCGGCATTTTGAGTGACTGTAAACTTACGAAAAAGGCCCATCGTGAAAACGAAAGGCCTTACTGCTCACCTATGAAAAATACCAAAATTGTTTTATTATTTTACTTTATTCCGCAATCTATTCGCATAAGCCAATTGCCATTGTTATCACGAACATCAATAAAACTCTTAAACATATTCTTATAACTATCATTGCTTGGAATATCGTTTTTATTTGCTCTTGTACAATTAATAAATGTGCAATCATGTATTATTGCTCCACCACCTTTACCGTTTTGTATTGGTATAGCACTACCATTTTCAAACACACAACTTTCAACAACTTTATAGTCGAGAATTGCCGGATAAGAACCGAAATTTAAAAATGTATCCTGAAGATTATAGTTTGACTGACTCTGGAAATTTTTCATCTCACCGTCGAATTTACTGTGCAAGACAAACATAGGTCTCTGCGCATACCATGAAAATCTTAAACTACCATTAGATGAAAACTGACAGCTATCTATAACGCCGATTTTTAATGAACTTGCGTTATTAAAATCAATATGCGTATTTTTTACTACTACATTTTTTAAACTTACAATTTGAGACCGATTGGATAAATGAAACGATTTACCATCCATACCATTATCATAAGACACATATATATCTTTACCAAAAAACTTATCTGTATCTTCATTATGAATAGGATTTTGAGCAGCATTACGAATTTTTACATTCACCAAAACACCGAGCGTTCCAGTATCTGGTTCTCTTTTTTCAGGATATGAAAATTGCACTCCTATTGAACCTCCATCACAATCGAGATTAATTCCATATCCTGTCTTAAATCCGGCTCTCGTCCATTTAAAATACGTCCCCTGTTGTCCTACTTCAGACCATTTAAAAGGTGCGCCGCCGCTTGCTTTACTATCTGCTATTACACCTAATCTGCACTTATCAAGTCCAATTCCATCCATTACAATATTGATAAGTGTTACATCTTTAAAAATTACAAACTCTGCATTTTCAACTCCGACAAATCTTCCATGAGCCTCTGCCCAGTTATTATTTCCAGTTGGGGAGCCAGGCCACATTTGTTTATCCTTATTTCCATCAAGAGTACCTCCTAACCAAATAACAGTATCATTATACTGATCTTTAGGATACTCGATTGAAAAAAAGCTATACTTAGTCATATTAGCCATTTTTATTGTAGCGCCATAGGCATATACAATAATATCTTTACCACGTGATGGCATTACAGTAGATTTTTTACTTACAAGATATGTTTTGCCTGAAGTAAATATCACTCCGTACCGTGCATTTTTAATTGCGCTTGCAATAGCTGCATCATCTAAAGTACTTCCGTCGCCTTTCGCACCGTATTTTTCAACACGTTCAAGTTTGGTTGTATCTACATTTATCGCCGGCACATAAGGATAAGGGTTACAATTAACGAATCTATTAACAGGAAAAGTTACTGTCTTAGAAATTTGTGCAGTACCGTATAAATAAAATGTAAAGAGCGCGATTAACGATAATAGTTGTTTCATGTTTCATTGTTTGAAAAGTTACCAGAATAAAAATCTGCCTCTGCCTTTCGCCTTTTAACAAGTCCGGGTAATACTTTTCCATTGCCGCGAGTCCATCGCAAAAATTCGCAAGAGTCAACTATCGCGTTGCCATCTTCGTCAATGGTGTATTTGTAAATTGATGGATCGTGAGGATTGTTTTTAAATTTTTTTAAGAGTGTGCTTTTTTCGAATGCGTATATTCCAACGTTATAAGCAAACGAAACAAAAGCGTCAAACTGATCTTGATTTATTGGAACATCTTTTATAAGAAATAGTATTGCTGCCGCCTTTTTATTTATTTCATCATGCAAATACTCTAATGCCTCCCGTTCAGTTATTTTATCGCCTTCAGCGACCTTATTGCCATTTGGGTATCTTGTAGTACCATACCCGATAGTCCACACCTTTATGGCGTCTTGATAAGCCGTTAAACGCAGCCCTTCGTAGTGTTGAATTAATGATATGATACGTTCGGAAGGTGTCACTTATTCAAGTTATTTTTACTTATGGCTTATATTTATAAATCAACTCACTTAGCAACTTCACACAGAAGTCATAAACAGTCTGCCATATCTTACCTAACGATTCTTGCGCCTGAACTTTAGCAATTACTTCTAATGATAAAAGTTGCGTGGCGATAATAGTAGGTTCGTCTTTTAACCGTTCTATAAAAAAATATGTATCACCGTCTGCTGCAAGTTTGTTTGATAGATCGGTAAATCGTTCTTGCGCACCAGTTAAATACTCATTGCTGATTTGTTCAAGCTCAGGTTTTTCTTCATCCCATGTTTGCTGAAGAATTGATTTTATATTATCGAGAAGCGGTTTGAAATCGAATGTTTTATCACTCATAATTTTAATTATTTTATTGTCAATAAAATTTGTAAAAAAATGCCAAGATTTTTTTGTCAACTTGTAATTTATTTCAATCTCATTTCCGCATTGTATCTCGGCTTCCACACCGCTTTCATATACTCACTATAAATGATTGCTGTACTGCTACTAATACTTTCAGCAGCAGAATGTTCTTCTTCGTATTTAGCAAATAGATTCTGAATATTCTCATCCATCTTAACCAAATCTTCACCGTGCAATCGAACCTTATCCTTAGCAAGAATAGCATCAATAATGCTATCAACTTGTTTATACTTGCTTACGAATGGGCTATAACTTTTATCGTTGCTTTGCGAAATAGAAATATAGAGAGCATCGGTTAATGCCATTCCTTCATAAATTGCAGACTGTATTGATACATCTGCCTTTGGCGTTGATAAAGTTTTGCAATTGAAAGCAGTTCCGATTAATAAAAAAAATAAGAGTATTGATTTCATAAAAATTATTTACAAGTGATATTAATAGTTGAGCCGTTTTGTATGTTGAATGAATTATCAGTACACACAATAGTTTTCGAGTCAGGCGTTTTACTGAACCAAAACATTTTAGATTTAACGCCAAACACAGGAACCAAAGTCTCATCAATAGTGTTATTCGTGAATTGAAGATTACTTACACGCATTGAAAAACCATCGCCGCCGTTGTGTATAGTTCCCATTCTTCCACCATTATTTGTGAGGATATTATTTGAGAAAATATTATTAGAAAATGAATCTGTTGAGTTATCGCTGCCAACTTCAAAAACGCCTTGACAATTTTCGATTATATTATAATTGAAAGTATTGTTTGAACATCTGCCGCCAACAGCACCATATATTTCAAAAGCCCCCCCATCATAATCAAATGTTTGGTCTGTACGCCAACAGTTTTTAATAGTGTTATTAATCATACAGTTACTGCAACCACCCATTGTAATAGCGTTGCCACCGTAGTTACCCTGATCGTTTTTGTTATTTTTTATACCGCCTAAATCTGAAATAAAACAGTTAATGACACTATCATTATTACCATGTATTTCTATAGCATTACCAACCAAAGAAATGTGAAGATTTTTAAGCACGATATTGTTGCAGCCGTTGCTACTGCTACCATCGAAATCAATTGCGTAACCAACATTTGCCGTTGTCTTTGTATGAATATTTAGTGAATTTAAAGTTGTGTCTGTGAATTTTATTCCATCAATAGTAATGTGATGAATTCCTGCCGTTGCATAAATAATGCATCGTTGAGCAATAGTTTTATTTAAATTGCCTGAAATGTTATAAAGAAAAATGGGAGCATTGCCATCGCTGTAAGTCGTGTACACGATTGATTTACCTATACTGCCAGAATATTTTATTGTATGTGAGCCAACGAATAAATCATTCTTTTTAAACTTTACTGTGTCCCCCGGTTTTAGTAAGAGAGAGTTTAATTTAGAAATTGTTTTGTAGGGAGATGTTAGGGAACCGTTGTTTTTATCATTACCGGTTGATGAAGAAAAATAATATACTCTTTGACAAAAGGATAATGTCACAACTAACATGAATAGTATGAGAAATATTATTTTCATATTTGTGGAGGCGGAGTTTGTTTTTCAACTTGCTTTATCTCTTCCGCTTGCTGCTTTGCATTTTTAATAATATTTGTCTCTTCATATGCTGCAGGTTTTGGCGGGGGGGCAACTATAGATAAAAATCCTATAATTACAGAAAGGATAAACGAATTCCACGAAAAATGTCCAGTTGTTTGTATCGTCACGAACGACTGAGCGACAACACCAATAAAGCCGACAACAGTAACGCCTTTACCTCTCCATTCATTTGCCACATAACCGGCTATTGCCAAAGCAACACTAAGTCCTATAACCTTCCAGTCTATTTCACCTTCTGGTGTTGATATGAATTGTTGTAATGCGAGAACAAGTGCACCAGCTAAACCGGTTAAAAACACTTGATTTTTTTGCCAGAATGTTTTTTGCATATACTTTATTTTTTAGGAATTATATATTCGAGTTTATCTGTTAACTTATTCATAGCTTGTGTATTTGCATGCCATGTTTCATTTGTTAATTTGTTCAAATCAATTAAACTTGTCATTGCTTCGTTAAGTAAAACATCTCGCCTTGTGCACTCATTTTGCCAGAAATCATTGCTTTTTTGCAGTGAATCTTTCAATTCTCTTTCTCGGTTATCTGCATCTCGTTTTATTATTTCCTTTTCTTGTTTATGCTCTTGATGCAGCTTATCAATTTTAATATTAAATTCAATTCTATCTTCTTGAATTTCTTTTTTAAATTCTTCACGTTGTTCTTTATTCTCTTTCCTGAAATACCAAAACATCCCAATGATTACAAGCAATAATATCACTATCGTTAAAGGTTGCGAGAATGCCCAGTTCAATGCGTCTTTTGTCTCCACTTGTAAAAGCATTTCCATTTTTATGTCTACGGATTAAATCGTTGTTTCTAATTAAAATTTCATTGAATCAATACGCTTCAATATTGTATTACATAATCTTTATAATTCCTTCCATCATTACTCAACTTACCATTCACAATTAACGACTGCGAACTCCCTGTCTCTGCACTTGCACTACTATAATAATTTATCTCTTTTGTTCTGCTTAATCTAAATGCACTTAATATTCGTTGTGTCGCTCCGGGATCGTTAGTAACCCGTATTCCCCATTCGTTGCACGCAAGTTCAATTTTCATTGTTCGTTTCACATGATCACTCAGTGCCTTTATATAATCGTAATCCAAATAATTATCGTCTCGTTGATACATGTGACAATTGAAATAATCAAGCCCTAAACTCATGTATTCATTGTAAAGACTGTCGCTGCCATTGTAATAGCTCCAATAATTATTACTGCTTCTTTGTGTAGCAGCTACCATTACGTCTGTGAAATATTTATTCATAAATTTTCTTGCACTGTCTGCATCAAGAGTTTTATAATAATGCATTGCAAGGAATGGATCATGAAGCCCTCCGTTTGTAACCTTTACACCAATCGAGTGACACACATTTAACGCCCATCTCAATTCACTAACATAATTTCGTCTATCGTCAAAATAATATCCTTGGTTATACTCTTCATTTTCGATTACAACAACAGAACAATAAGCGCCGTATTTTAAAAGAACTTGTTTTAGAAGAGTTTTGTATCTCACGCTGTCACGCGGGAACTGTCTTACGTTTATCCCGCTGCCGACCGTTCCCTGCTGTTGCCAAAGAACATTAAGTTGTATTCGTAATTTTTTTTTATAAGAGCATCTAAGCCGCCATCATTAATACCGTTCCACTGAGTTAATACAACAGTATATCTTGCTGCATCTGCCTGCAAACTATCTTTTATCCATGTTGCTTTTTCCGAAGGAGACAAAGAAGCGTCGGCGAGCATTACTCCGAAATTTGTTACCTTATAAAAAGAAGTTGTTGTGTCGTAAATAAAGTCTTCAATTTGCTTCAATCGCTTATTTAAATCATAGTTTTCTTTTCGAAGAATATTTAATGAATCTGTAAGTTGCTGCGTTGTGATACCACCGCCACCTTGACTTTGTAAATCAGTAAACGTTGTTGTTTTATGAATGCCATCTGCAAAAAGAATGTCAATCGTTTTTGTGCTTGTTCCGCTTACATTTATTGAAACAACTGCTGCGCCATAATTCTTATCATTTTGGAAGTATGAAATTTGCTTCGGAATAACAATGCTGAATTGTCTGTTTGTTTTGTCGTAAACTAAATCGCCGCCTGCACTAAAGGCATTACCTGCATCTGTTGCAAAATTGTGCATAGCCAAATCGTATCCTACATATTGACCTACTGCACCAAGAGGAATTTTTTTCTGATATAATGCGTCTGATTGTGCTTTTGTATATGCATCTATACTACCACCATTGCCGCCGCCGCCGTGTGCATCTGTATAGGCATTAGATTGAACGATTGCATCATTAATCTTTGCGTCAATTTCTTTTCGTGAATAAGTTTCTATTTTTCGATAAACGGCATATTTAAGTGTATCAGTTGTATTGCCTATTTTGTTCCAATAATCAATATTTGTTCCCTTTATTGTTGAAGCTGCGGAAGCGGTAAACACCGGGTCCTTCTCAACAACCGCTTGTTGTGTTGCGGTGCATGATGCCAACAAAAAAAGTAATAGTATATGGTACGGTTTCATAAAATCATTTTTTCACTTTTCCGGTATATATCAATTTAACAGGAGATTTTTTTTCATAGATCAGGCCTTTCAGTTCCGCTATTTCCGATTTTAATTCTTCCACTTCACTTGTAAGTGTTTCAATTGTTTTCACGGCCTTGAACATATCAACATTTATATAATCGTTACCGAGCTTGAATTTCCAAACACATCTTACGCCAACGATCAAAGACATATAAACTTGTCCCAACGAATCCATGCCACTGATCCATACCGCAGATACTGAACTCGGCTGATTGATTTTTTTATGAAGTGTAGTATGGTTTGTTAAATTAACACGCACGATTTCCATACTGTCCGGAGTGCCGTCTTCTAAATAATGATTGACAATACTTACATTGTATATGTCACCGCTTGCGGTCTTACCATATATATCAGCATTCTTATAGGTGGATGCCCATGCCTTCATATTCGCAATAGTATCCAAAGAATATTGAGCGTGTGATGTAAAACAAAAAAACAATACGAAAAACAACAGATTTTTCATTAAAATAGTTAATTTATGCTTCTTCCTTCCTCAACCCATTCTGTACCATCATATACAAGTTTCAACACATCGTTTGATGTGGCAGAAAAATCAACACCGCCCGCAAGAAACATAATGGCTGTTCCCGCTCCGCCTGCTGTATTATTTTTTACCGTTGGATTGCTTTGAAAAATCAACGTAATATGTGAGCCTGCAAGCCAGTTGGATGTGGTTATTGCGTTGATTGTAGTTGTTCCGGTAATTAAAAAAGTATTGCCATCTGTTCCAAGAGTTAAGTCATTTGCGCTTGCAACATCGATACCTTTGCCACCAACTATGCTGCCATCAAAACGAGAAATACCGTCATCAACCCATAAAGACATATTATGTACGCCTGTCGGTGCACCCGTTCCGGTTGCAGCCGCTTTGATATAAACGCTTGCCGCATCTGTTAGAGCTGCACTTCCGGATGCTATATTCAGCCCTAATACCCCAAAATTGGTAAAAAGAGGATGTGTGCCAGAAGATGCTTTTGTAATTTTGTTGGATGTTAGTACGATAGACCCATAAGCATGATTAGTAGTTGCAGTTCCATTATTTGCTGCCTGAACGACCCTATAATCAGTTCCGCCACTACCCAAAAAGCTACTGGCATCTGAAACCACAGTCTCACCGGGTGCAACAGAGAAATTATAGCCATAAGATGATCCCATTGAAAATCCAGCACCAAAAGTTGTAAACATATTATCAGTAAACTTACCTCCCGCATTAGAGCTTAAACTAAATGCCCCACTTGAACCTGTTTGAAAAGTTGTCCAATATGTATTATCATGGCTAAGACTAATTCCGGTAGTATTTCCCAACATTGATATTCCATTAATTGTTGATATTCCAGTATTGGAAAGATTAATGCCAATGCCAAGTTTCTGACCTATTACAGAAAAATTACCGCCCATCAAACTGTTACCTTCAGCAATTAAATTACCTGTTGACGAAACATTGGAGAGCGGCTTAATAGACAATACAGAAATAACAAATCTTGAAGTATTAGTTGGTGTAATCACAATTTTTGTAGTTGTCCATGTTGTGACATAATCTGTATATGTGCCATTTGCCGATATAGTTGAGCTATTTATGCCGCCTATTGAATACTGAAATGTACCGCTCGTTAACCCTGTTACTGTAAAGACTATTTTATAAGATGTATAAGCGGTAATAGTAGTTGTTGCTGAAGGTGTGGCTGTGCCTGTTCCATCGGCATTTTTATTCAAACCTGTTCCAACAATGGGGTTTTCCCACCCTGTACCAAGTGTCCAGTTACCCGCAGTTAATGCTGCTGCCTGTTCTGTCCCTAATGTGCTCCATATCTGTTGATTTCCACCTGCCGAACTTGTACCAACATCTATATTATGGGTTAATGATGTTCCGGCTGCAATACCAAGTTTTTTATTTGTACTGTCGTAATAAAAATTGGAATTTGATTGCTGCATCTTACCGCCTGTGCCTGCGAATAGTACGCTACCCTGAGTGGCAGAAGTAATGTCGCCGCCAATTGACATGCCGCCACCGCCGCTGACAGTCCAGCTTGCATTTGCAGAGAGATCATGTGATTCTCCGTTAATAGTAAGGCTTCTTGTGGCAGGAACGTAAGTCGAATTATCATAACTTATTGTTGTTCCGCTTGCCTTCACAAAGCCAGTACCGTTAAGCTGTGTTTGAAACGTAGAATTATCAAAGCTCCAAGTACCGCCGCTATTTTTTAAATAGCCATTACTGGCATTTATTCTGCTTGCAAGTCCCGTTGCATCTAAATTCATCAAAGCATTGCCGCTGCCGGTTAAACTTTTAAATGTAATGCTACCACTTGCACCGATAGTTAAGCGGGCCGTATTATTTGTAATGAGAGTAAATGCATTGCTGCCAATTGTTCCGCCCCTCACAGCACCGGCGCTATTATTTCCGCCATCGTTCAATGGTCTTCTGGTTATAAAATCCCATGTACTGCCATTAAATTTATAGTTACCGAAATCACCGCTAAAATCATTATCGCTATTATTTAAAATGTTTCCAGTAATTGCTGCATCAAAGTCCCATGAACTGCCGTTGTATGTTGCAATTTCGTTAGCATGTCCGCTCCACGCCCCGGTCGGAGAGGTATTAATCAAATAGGCATCATTTGTATTTGGTGATATCGGTGGTGTATTGAGTATATCAATTACGCTCCATGTTACATCGTCTGTTATAGTTCCGCCGCCACCACTTCCTGGAACTGGAATATCGAAAAAAACATTTCCCGCATAAGATTGATAAAATCTTAAAGTAGAATCATTTACTGTTGTAACTGTATCAATTCCTAAATATCCCCAATGTTGGTCCGCTGCAAAATATTTTCTGAATACTTTATATACCGTATCATAATATATTGTAGCCCTTCTATAAGAGCGTGGTGTGTAATTTGGATGGCCACCTGTAGGAGAATAGAGGGTGTCGGCTGTTAGCCCTTTATAGTGTGCTGTTTGAAAGGGCACATATTGGCTAAAAACATTAGTACATGCTAAACAATTTAGCATGAATAAGCCAAAAAAAAGAAAAACTTTGTTTTTCATACACTAAAGATAATTTATTAAACCGGATATTTATAAGCAATATCAATTTGTTCATCTTGCGAGAGCGGCGGAAACGCTTCATCGAAGAAAAAGCCACCTGTTGTATCATCATACCTGACTTGTTTTCCAGAAGGCGTTGAATTTACCATCCTGTACCAAATGCCATCTCTTGCCACTTTCCAAATATCTTTAAGTGTAAGCGGCGTACTTATAATATTTCCTTCTGTACCGAGCGCTGTATAATAGTACCATAACATTTTAACAAGATAGTTTATTGTGTGTTCTGATGCCATTTGCAATATACTCCTTCGTATCAGTTGAAATATTTATTACTTCAAATTCCCCTTCTAAAATTTCTATATTTGTAATTTCAACGTCATTGCCGTTTTTATCAATAAGCAAATCCCCCTCTTTAAGTTCTTCTGCATGTCTTAGTATATTCCCTTTCAATATATGAATATGTCCACCAGTTGATTTTAGCAAACCGGCGTTGATTGAATAAAGCTTACTTTCTATATGTGATGCCCATGCAGTAACTATGCTATCGAATAATTTGTCACCTTCTTGAACGAATTTTAATTCTTTTTCTATTCCATCTTCCATTAGAATCATCGTTTCGGGAACAAGGCAGTTCGGCGGTGTTATGCCACCTGAAATTGCGCTTTGTCCTAAGCTATCTGTCATTTCGCAATAAAAGGTGTACGATGATCCCGCATATTGAGTGTAAGAAAAATCGGTAACTGCTGCAGTTACTTCATCGGGCACAGTACCATCTGGAGATACAATATTATAATCAAAGCATGGATTACCTGTGGCAACGCAATAGAAATGATATGTATATGGACCAACTCCTCCTATTGCAAATGCTGTTAATTGATTTCCGTTGCGTGATAATTCCACACTGAAATCGGTCTGTTGATATACATTCACCGTATCGTCAAAGGTGTCTGTATTACCAGTGCAATTTGAAACTTTAAATGAAATTGCAACATTAGTCCCTTCGGTTGTTGGTACACCAGAAATCGTTACTTTATTTCCTGTTAACGAAATTGTTGTTCCAGGTATAGATTGCCATCCGGGGGTTAAGCTAATAGGCGCAGTGCCAGTTAAGTTAATAATCTGAAAATAAGGCACTCCAACCACTGCATTCGGTAAGTCTTTATCGTTAATCAAAACGGCTTCGCAAGGTGTTGTATTATCATCTGTACATGTCAAATAAGGAATATCTACTTGCTCCCCTGTTTGCAATGGTTGCAAATTCGTATCAAAGTAAATCCTGCCGGTATCTTTATCAAATTTATATTGCTTGCCGATTGGCGTTGAAAGACCATCATGTAATGCACCACTTGGGCGATAACCTACACCATCGCGAATTACATCCCCATCAATTCTATAACCAACCAAAGCCGGTATTGGTCCGGTATCATATTCGCCGCCACTTGCTGTATAAAAATACCATTCCGTATCACAACATTCATTAGGATCAACCACTTGTTCCGTTATTGCTATTTCGCCTTCTCCATCAAAGGTTGCCTGATATTCAAGAAAGCCTGTTACATCCGTATTTTCTGTTATGTCCGTAATAAGAGCGAACCCGCTGAAATTTTCAGTTAAATTATTTGTATCAGTAACATTCCATTGCAGAAACACCGCATTCATTGTGAACTGCATGTTACGCAATTGTGGAATAGTAATGTTTGTATCGAGCGAACACAAACCGGAAGCTGTTGCACTCCATGACAGTTTTGTGCCGCGAAGCGTGCGCCATTTGCCGGTATTTAGTGATGATGTTTCGCCATTATCGAGATGTGTATTAAGGGATATTGATTTAAAACAGGCAACCGGCAAAAATTCACCGTTATATTGGACGTATAAAATAGCATTTTTACCGGAAATTGTTGACACTTATCAAGTATTTTTTTATAAAAATACTAAAAGATTTAGCATAAAGTTTTGATGTTTATTTCTAAGTTGTTTTAAACAGGTATTTAAACTCATAAGATGTGCCGGCAATTTCATCGCTTCCTGTTATGTCTTCATCGCTGTAAAGCTCATACATGGTGCTATTGCAGCGGCTTTCAGAGTAATTAATATCCGTCATGCTCATAATAAAATTGCGTGAAGCAAGAGAAAGTATTTGTATAACATTCATTGGTGATACAAAGCGTGTAATACCGTTTTGTTCGTAACGGATAAAAGTAAACTCACCTTCAACGATTGTTCTTGGACGGATAGACATTAGTTTTTGTTCATAAGTTATAATTTCACCAAGTCTCATGGATTCATCGAAATTTTTTCGATGCCATTTGTTGGTTTTGGTGAAATAAATTTGACCTATGTTTGGGCTAAATGTAGTGGTTAATTCATTTGTGAATAACGTTCCGGCAACAGTGTTTCTCGGTGAATCATCAACCTCTATTTCTTCGTCAAAATTATTTTTGATATTATCGTTTTGCTTTGTATTATGAGATTGTCCAACAATGTTTAAACTTTCATTTATGCGATTATAAAAGGTTAAATTAAAATCTTTCATAAACACATCTTCTTTTTCAAGGCTTCCGTTATTAGTTGAATCATTGCTGCCATCTAAGCCAACAATCAAAACACCATCTACAGGAATCGGAGGTAATTTCCTTTTTGTGTTTTCTAAAATTGACGATAATGAAAATGTAGCCCATTCTGTATGATCGGCACTATCGGGTATATCTGTCGAAATACCTAAATCAACCTTATAAAAATCATCTGTTCCTAAATGGCTCCATATCAAAAAGGTTTCACTACCTGAAGTAAAATCAATTAAACTATAACAATCGCCGTCGGGTGTAAATAATAAAAATCTCGTATGAATTCTTAAAACAGTTCCGTTGGTATCATTACGCGATTTATATTGATATGAAAAATCAAAATAATCATCTTTACTAACTTCAATAGGCGTTAACTGAAGCCATTTATGCTCATCCGTTTCATTCGGATCAACAATATATCTGTCAGTTTCAGTATCTGTTGTAGTATCTACGACAATCTCTATATAGCTTGAATCAGGCGTGTTTCCATTGGGGGCGCTATCTTCATGTTTCCATGTGGAATTTACTTGGTAGTGATCGTATCGCAAATCACCAACAGTTGTGCTACCTGTGAAATTTCCAAATGTTTGTAAATCTAAACCTTGAATTAGTTCTGTTGGTTGGCGATAATTAAATGTTTCAAAACAAAACTTAAATGGTCTCGCAATCCTTCTTATTGAATTACCACCGATAAATTCATGTTCTTTCGGAATACCTGGTTCATGATACTCTATTAAAAAATTCGGGTCTAATGTTATTGAAACAGGATTTTCAAAATTCTCATCATATTCTGTTCCGGGTATTTCATTATAAAATAAAACAGCTTCAGGAAAACGAATTACATTCCAATATCCTTCAGCTTGCAATAGTGTAGCGTTTAACGGCTTTAAAATCTTTTCTATAATCGTGTAACAATCATCCCATGCATTATCATCACTTAAAAACATTCCCGAAAAAAGTCGTGTTTGTGATAGGAACTCAGCAGTATCAACATCGTCGCGGTCTTGCTGCGTATTCTCGTAAATGTTTGCATAAATTCTTAAAGGAAGTTGAATACCGGTTGCAATTAATGCAACTTCCAAATATTCTAAAAGTGTAGTCTTGCCAAGCAAAGGAGATGTTGTGTGCGTTTTATAAATTATCCATTCTTCATCGGGATAAGTGTCTGCATAGTAAGGAATAGATGGCTGTAAAATAAGCGTAAGAGTCGGCGCGGTAAAATCGTGTGTGAAAATAAACCAATACCTGTTTCGCCAAAAAAATAAATCATAAGGTTTGATGTCAACTTCCGTTATTTCTACAGGTAAATCCAAATGCAATGTCGCAAAATCTTCAACTGTTATATCGGAAACACCTGATAAATAAGTTGTTTTTGAATTGTCAAAAGCAGTGTCATAAGAAACATCTTTTAAAAGCCCGATGTTATCTGTAGCTGTTAATGTAACAACTTGCGGGGCGTCCTGTAAATCCTCGCTACAATCATCCTGTACAACATATCCGCGCCAAAGTATTTTTGTTATACTTACACCATTGGCAACGTCGCAGTAAAAATCAACCCGAAATTGTTCATCGTCCTCACTATAAAAACTTTCAAGATTTACAAATTCAGTTGAGAAAAAATTTATTTCTGCGTTCGTTGCAAATATGGGTTGAGGGGGTCTTTCATCAAGCGAATATTTTACCGTAAATGCAGGCATTGCACCCTGCAAAGTTGTAATTGCGCCAGTATAATCTTTTTCCAGTATATCAATACGATAATTGTCTTCCTGCAAGTTTTTAAAAGTAATCCTGAATTTTTCTTTATAGGTTGCCATTAGTTTGTTCGTCTTGCTTTTATATCACTTCTTTTAATAAGGGCACGAAGAACGTCACCGCGCAATTCAAATTGACCTGTGACATTTACGGTATGAATTTGTGGCGGTTTTTGTAATGCTCTTTGTTGAGCTTCATTTAGAACTATTTCACCGGAAGATAGAAATGCGGGGAATGTATCATTAGGGAAACCGAGAGGAACAATGCCCCCTTGCGCGAATTTTGGAATGCTGCTGATTTTATTTTGAAGAAGTGTTGCAAACGCTTCAAGTGCTATACCCGCACCGATTGCAACTACCGGATTAAGGGATTTAAATGCGGCTTTAAAAGCGAGTAATGCTACTCCTGTTTCAATCAATGTTTGTCCTAATGATTTCATAGCACCGGAAAGAGCACTGAATATACCAGAAAAAACACCCTGAAAACCTTTGCCGCTTAATGCATCACCTATACCCTGCCCGATCGAATCAAATAAAGCGTTATTGAAATTTTGAATTATATCGTTGAATTCATCGTTTAGTTTTTTCTTTATGTCACTAAGTTTTCTTTCAAGATTAGAAAGGTTAACATCGCTTTCAAAATTGATATTGACGGGTATTTTTAAATGAAAATCTTTAAATAATTTCTCAACTTTAGCGATTAATTCAGCACGTTTTGATCCTTCCGGGCTATCAATAAAAATATCCGGTTTAACAGTAAAATCAATTGGTGCCGTAATTTTTTCGCCGAAATTTTTCTTTATGAAATCACTAAAGGATTTGAATGTTTGTTGTAGTTGTATTTCATTTATTTCTCCAAATATTTTTTGAACGATTGTATCATTGGGATCAACCCTTAATGATATAAGTGATTTAACGGCATTTTCTAATGCTTTTATCTTTTCCGAAGGATCGCCTTTTACAATTTCTATTTCATCTGAAACCTGCTCAATCGCTTTTAATTTGTTTTGCAGCGTATCGGTTGTCTTGGCAATCTTTTCAATTGCTTGCTCAAAATCTTTTAGTTTTTCTGTACTTTCATCAATGCCAAGATTTAATTCAATAGCATTTAATCCCGCTATCTGTAATTTTAGTTTCGCAAGAATATCCGAAATGGTTTCAACATCTTTTTTTGTTTCATCGCTAATGCCTAAATTTTTCAATAAATCTTTTATGCCAATATCTCCCATCAATTCTTGTATTTTACCGAGTATTCTCGTTTGTTCGACCAAAGCCGAATTTCTTGCAGTCAGGTTTTCTTTTATAAATGTCTCGCTTTTGCCTGTTAATTGAGAAAGCTTTCGAATATCCTCATAAGTCTTTAGCGATTTATCAAGAATAGATTGAATTTCTTTTTGATTAGCTATACCGCCAAACGTTTGAGTATTGGCGAAACGTTGATTTATTTCATCTATTTTATTGGAAGTTTGAACTAATTTATTGTTTAATGATTCCAGTTGATTTTCAGCGGCCTTTGATTTAACTGCCGCAACAAGATTTTTAATATAAGCAGCATAAGCGATAGTTAAATTATCAATGCTTGACTTTTCTATATCAAGTTGTTTAAAATATTCAGGTGAAATCTGTTTTAATTCTTCTATTGCTTTTTTACGCTGCTCCCTTGAAATAGTTTCACGTTTCAGCACCTCTATTATTTGTTCAACTCTTGATGCCTCGCCTGAAACTTCCTGTTGCGCTTTTTTTATTGCCTCCGCATATTCGTTAGTTACCTTGGTTGTTTCTTCAACTGCTTTTTTGTTTGAGCCGAAACCACGTGTCCATGCACTCAACCCATATGATGCGATAGTTAATGCCGCTGTTACGCCTGACAATGCAAGACCTATACCACCACCGCCAGCCAATGAACCTAAAAGATTTTTAACTAAAGAAGTGCCGGTGTTTTTAGATTCTTTTTGTAATCGTTGGAACGATTCGAGTAAAGGATTTAAATTGTTTGAAATACCTATAAAACCAAATGGTAAATCCTGTAAAACTCTTCCAAGATTTGTTACTGCGAATGTTGCGGTGTTAGATGCTTTATTGAATCCGCCAAGCGAGGTGCTTGCGGAAGCTGATACCGTTTTAAACCTCGTTATCTCACTTTCTACTTTTTCAATTGCCGCATTATAACGCGCAAACGAGGTTGGGTCTGTTGCCTGCACAGATGCCGTTCTTAACGTTCCTAATGCTGAATTTAATTTTGAAATTGAGGCAACACCATCCGTTGATAATTCTTTTATTTCATTTGACAAGCCAGCAAAACCGGCAAGCGCCGTTTGTGTATCGCCTGTAATTACGAAATCAACTTTTGCAACAGGTAACTTTGTAAGAGAGACGGAAAGTTTATCAACTTCTGTAATTGCCTTATTAATTTGAGCCGTATCAAACTTTACAACGCCGCCACCGAATTTTGCAACCGTATTTTGAAGATTGGTTAATCCATTATCAGCAATCCTTCCGGCTTCCGCAGCATCTAAAATACTTTGTACAATCGGATTCCATTTTGCATCAAATTCGGCAGCAATAGCATCAACAGATTGTTCCATTGCATCAAAACCAACAGAAACATTTTTAAGCGATACGGTTGCATTATCAACAGACTTTGCAATGTTTGAAATACCGCCAGTTGTTGCTGCGCTTTGCGATGCAACTTTTGCCATGCTTTTAGAAGCATTGTCCATTGCCACGGCAACTTTAATGCTGCCCTGCTCAGTTTTTGCAAGCCCAACCTGTGCCGATGCAAGAGCAGTATTAAATTGGTCGGTACTTGCTCTTAAAATAACATCTAATGCCCCGATTTCTGCCATGGTTAATTTTTACTTTGTTCTAAATATTTTCGCCTGCGCTGCTGTTGCAGTTTTTTATTTTGTTCACGTATTGTTGCTTCAAAAGCTAATTGGCTTTGCCGTTTTTTTAGATGCTCCCATTGATCGTGCGTTAATTCACGAGCCCTTTCTTTTATCTCTTTATTTGTTACTTCCTGCGGATCTCCCGCAATCTGCCAGTATTCTTTACAAAAACGCTGATAGGTAAAGCCGCGAACAGTGTGCGGTGCTAAACAAAAGAAGGCGAGCTTTCGAGAGATTTCTTCATCCCGATATACCCGCCTTGAATATCCTTCAATTTTTGCCGCAAAATTTGCGGGCAACATATTGTAATATTCATCCTCACTCATAGCCATTTCACCAAAGGCTATGCTGTGGACAACTCTCCAATCATTTTTTTTTGTTCGGCACCGGTTTCGCCATTACTGTCTTTATTGTTGTTACCGGAAAGCTTGTTTATTTCTTCGGTTATTTCGTTAACTAAAGAAATTAGTTTTTGTTTGCCATCATCAGTTGAAAACTGTTCATCAACCCATAAATCTATTTCGCTATCTGTTAGGTCCGGTTGAATCTTTTGATAACGACAATGATTTTTATAAGCCATGAAAATGATTGATGTGAATTTCCAGAGCATGGCATCCGGATCGCTATCAATCATATTTTGTAAACGATTTGCATCAATAAGCCACATGGAGACCTTTAAACCGGCTTGCTTTCCGTTAATATCAATTTGTATATCCATAAAAATTAACTGCCTGTTTCATCAACTTTTGTAACGTCGCCATCAATTGTAATCGTGCCGCTGAATTTGGCGCTGTCTGTAGCTGTCCAGTCATTTGTGTAAGATGAGAAGTAACCACGTCCTGAAAGCGTGTAATCGCCTGCTATTGGGGTGTCGCGGGCAATCTGCCAACTGAATGTTGTTTGATCGTTTGCAAGATCAAACAAATCCGGTGCGCTTAATGCCCCATTGGAAGGATTAAGTGCTACTTCACCGTTCAAATTAATTGATGTTGCTTTGTCGCCGGGAACGGAACTTGTACCGCAATAAGTAGTTGTTGAGCTTGTTGAATTGGTCATTGTGAAAGAATGAGAAATAAGACACACTACATTTGTGTAAGATGTGCCGCCGAGTGGATCAATAAACAACCAGTATTGCCCACCGCCTACTTTTTCGTCTGCCATTGGAGAGTTATTTTATGTTTTTAAAAGATGATTGCTAAAAATTTTAGCAGTTATTGCGTTATAAAAATAGTACAAATTAATATGATATATAAAAATATTTCTGTTACTTATGATTAATATGAAGGCGGAAGATTAAAAAACGATTAATAAAGACATCTGTACCTGTTAGAATAGCATCAGGCTCAATATCGTTTGCAAGGCGAAGCGTTACATTTTGAAAGTCGGGCGAAAGGTCTATTATTGATTGAGAATTAGGATAAATTGTATTGTAAATTATTTGAGCAATAGCCTCTGTTTGTGCTCCGGGGTTGGCTTGTGAATCACGGGTATAGATTCCGATTTGTACAGCAGTATTCGTGTCGCTCGAATGCATCGTGCTTCTATCATTGTTATTGATTGTTGATATTAAAACATAAGCACTCGATGTAATTGTTGCAGGAATATATTTTGTGTAAACAGGCGCACCGACAACTGGTGAAAGCATTTGATACAACTTTTTTTTAAGTGCGCTGTTTATGTCTTTCACGATAAAAGATTTTTAATTGCTTGTTCAATATTTTTTAAAATAATTGGTTGTTCTCGTTCAAAGGCGGGAAAAATAAATGGATGTGGTCTTGTACCATTCTTTAAAATTTTATGAGCTATCAAATACGCTATTTCTATTGCTCTGTTAATCTCATTTTTATCTGCCTTTTGTCTGCGCTGTGTCTTTACTGAATACCTTGCTGCAAAGCCTTTTCTTATCACCCAATCCAAAATATTATTTACAAACTGATGAAAATCGCCGCCGCCTTTTTGTCCTTTATATTGCTGCGCATATTGTCGCCATGTATCTGGTAAAGTGCTTACATATTGAGCTGCATAATGCCCCGTGCCAAACTCAACAAACGCAGCATAAAAAGCATTTACCGTTATATGTTTTTCGAGTACTTCATTTGTAAATGAAATGGAGTTTGCAAGGTTTCCCGTATCATAAGCACCTTCGGGATATGACCTCACTAAATTCTGTTTTGCCTTTGTTGAAATATTTGTTGCACCGTCCGTAAGTTCTACGTCAATTACTGTCTTTGCATCTTTCTTTAACTGTTCCAGTGCTTTTATTACACTGCCAAAATTTGAATCTATTGTTAAAGCATTAGCCATTGTTTTATTTTTATTTCACTTGCATAAGCACAACTTTCGCAAAGTTTAATTTCTTTCAGTTCAGTTTTATTATCTGCCATTTGCACAATGCCCACATACATTTTATAAAAAATGGGCTCTTTACAAACGATACACTTGCTGCCATCACCATCGCGTTTTTCAAGGAAGGTTTCTATTTTAATTGAAATCATTCAAACAAAATACAAATTCATTTTTAAGCAATCAAATAAATATCAGAAATTTCACCGGGTTTCATTGCTTCGAGGTTTGTATCAAAATTTATTGTCCCATCGTCTTTGTTATACAAAACTTGTTTTCCGGTTGGTGTTCCAGATGTAATGTATGAATATTGCACCCCATCGCGGAAGGCTATAATCACATTCCAATCGCCTATTAATTCATCATTTTGAAAACCTGTTTCTCCGCCGCTTGCCTCATAATGTACCATTTTTGCAACATTTAAAAATGAAGAATCTGAAGCACTGATATTATTACCGTTTGAATAAGCTAATATTTTGATCCATTTTTTTTTACCTTCTGAAATTTCATTTGTTGATTGTATAGATAACAATGCATCCTCATAAACAATTTCGTTTGTTTTATAAAGCGGTCGGCTGCCTTCATATCTTACTGTTACTTCATACGCCTCGTTATAAGTAATACCCAAATTATCAAGTGTTCTACTACCGCTTTTTTGTTCAACCTTTGCCCATATTTGATATGTTGTATTCAATGCTTTTATGGGAGCCCCGGATTCATTCTGCCCAAATAAATAAGTGTTGATTGTAATTCTTCTATTGAGTTCGCTTATTTCCACTTTATACTACTCTCCTGTATGGTTTTAATTGTAATAACACTACCGGCGACAATTGATCTGCAGCTAATACATTTGATACTGCATTTATTGTTTCGTCCCCTCTGTTTTGGTATAAAAATGCAACCTGTTTTAAAATAGCTGTTTTAAAATGTTTTGGCAATCTTTCATATCCTGCTGAATAAGTTATATCAACATAAGAATTGGATGGCGTATAAAAATTATTTTGTGGTGTGGGATTGCCTGTATTTGAATCGTTGAGTGTTTTGAAGTTGATTCCGCTTAACGTATAATCTGTTATTTCATTACCGTCTTGGTCTTTTATTTCAATAATATCGTTTACAGGACCGTAAGGCAATTCAATTCCGCCAATTTGGTTTTGTAACTGTGCATGAACTGTTCTTTGAATAAGAGATATGTTTAAATAATGTTCGCATTGCTGCCGTGCGGCTGTAATCAGTTCTATTATCAAATCGTCGTCATCTGATACAGAAATCTTAAGCCAGTCTTTCGCCTCTTGTAAAGTAATTGGTTCAACAGGAACGTCGCTTTCCATTTCATCATCCAGTGATACCGATAAAACAAGATTTAACTTCATAGGTTAAAAATACTAAAATGTTTAGTAACTTGCTGTGACTTCTTTCTCACTATTTGGTGTTTTTTCATGGCTAAGGGAGTGCCGCAGGCAAAGGCGGCATTTCTTTTTTTATTTATGATTGACATTATTATTCCTGTTGCAAAAGATAGCAAGCATAATTTCATTGAGCTTAGATATTGCCTTCGTTCAATTGAAAAACACTTAAAGAATTATGGCAATGTTTACATTATCGGAATCAAACCGGATTGGATTAATAATATTATTCACTTGCCTGCAACAGATAAGCCATGCAGTGTGAATAAGAGCAAAAACATTTATGATAAAATAATACTTTCATGCAATCAATCGGCTTTATCAGATAACTTTATCTTCTTTAGCGATGACCATTTTTTATTGAGAGATTTCGATGCTGAAATATTTCCATATTATCATAAAGGTTTGATGAAGGAAGAAAAAAGAAAAATGATGGGCACTTATGAAATTGTGCTTAAAAATACATTAGAATTATTTCCAGAAACATTTCATTTTAATATTCATTCACCGATTGTTTACAATAAAGAGAAGTTTAAGGCAATGGATATTGATTGGAAGCCTTATGGATATGCTTTAAAGACTTATTACTGTAATACATACGGCATCAGCGGCGAGTATCAGCCAGAATGCAAAATCTATGAGAAGTTAACAGCAGATGCGATTAAAGAAATATTAAAAGACAGGCTTTTTTTTAGTACGTGTTCAGATGCGTTCAGAGGTGAAATGGTTAAGGTGTTGCAAGAGTTTTATCCGGTGAAATCTATATATGAACGTTAAAATCCTTTAAGGCGTGAAAAATCACGTTGTTTTTTAATTTTTCACGCTTTTTCTTTGTACTAAATTCTAAACCATGAAGTACGAAGACTATATCTGGGAACGTCACAAACGAAATATTGTTATTGCCATTATCATTTTATCGCTTGTAGGACTTTCGCAGCTTGTTTTTGGGCAAGAAAAAAAAGAGAATGTCATAATCATTCACGCATTAGCAGATGCCGGTAAAATAAAGGAAATGCTGTTTAATAACGGTTATACGGTTGATAAATCAGACAGTATTTTTATCACCACAAAAGAAAAAAGTATAAAGACGTGCAATATCTCTCTATCGTTCATGCTAAAAGATACTTTGATTTATTTAAGAGGTAATTTAAAGATGCCTGTTGCTATGCAAACAAGATATACAATGACCGAAGCCGCAACTTATGATATTTATTTCGGTGGAATGAAGGGCAGTCCTATTCGAAACGCATGGAATGAGATGAATAGAATTGCTATATTGTTAAGCGATAAGGTTGAATACGCGAAGCAATAGATAGGAATTAACAAAATTATTCTATACACCTAAAAATTAAAAGTTATGATTATCACACAAGGCTTACAAATTTCCAAACCAATCGGCTCTTCGGAAGAATGTACAAATGATTGGTTGAAACAAGGATATGATAGCGCATGCTGTAAAGAAAACGAGCAAGATGCTGTAAAAGCAGCTATTGTATTTGAAGAACAAGGGTATGATACAAGAATTAATGCAAGAAACGGGTTTTTTTATGTTTGGGTGAGATTTAAATTCTTCCACACTCACAAGCCTTAATAATTCTTTACGATAATCTTCAAAGTTTTCCCAAGTTGTATCAATCTTTTTAGGATTGCCTGTTTTTGTTTCATCCTTCCAAACGACAGCGCAACCGTAATCGAAATTTACCGTTCTAAAATCAATGCCATCATATTGCTGTAATGTCATAGCGAATTTATAAACGTTACCGCACCATTCACGTGAATCACGCGGATAATGTGTTATTGCTTCGCTATGTGGGTTGCAGTCGTGTAAAATGATAAATCCGTTATCATTTAAACATTGTAATGCGTTTTCAAAATCTTTTCTCACTTGGGCTTCTTCGTGAAGACCATCAATAAAAATTATATCGAACAACTTTGGCTTTCCATAGTTTTCTATGGTACTCATAATTTTATAGAATTCGAAAAACTTATCAGACGTACCAATGAAATCAGCTTTTGCTTCAGAGTCTGGATCAACACAAATCTTGTGCTTTACATTTATTAAATTAAAGTTATGGTCACGGTTAAACGTTCCAATTTCCAAATAACTTTTTGCATTTATTTTCTTTGCAAGAAAATTTATTAGTTCTGAATGATGAGTCATGATAATTTTTTTAAAATTGCACAATAATAGCCTTCGTAAATTATTTCAAAGCCGTAACCTAAATTAAGCAAATCTGTTACAACTTTTTTAACTCCGTTATTAGGATTGTTTTCTTGCGTATAATCATCAAAACAAATTATTCCACCTTTAACGACAAAAGGTAAATACCTCACACAATCTGCGGTGCAACCTTCTTCTGTATGGTCACCATCCAAAAATAAAACATCAATTGGCAACTCCCATGGAATAGTTGATGAATCGCCAAGTATCTGTATAACGTTTTTGAGCGTTTGAATTTTTTTGTTAATAGTTAATACTTGAAAATGGTCAAGATGATTATAAATTCTACCATCACCATATAAACCAAATGCATCAATGGTGTATATTGCTGCTTCTGGTTTTAATTTAGAAAAGAACTCTGCACTTTCAGCCCAACCTGTCCCGATTTCAACAATGCGCTTTACATACATTGATGAAAGCACTTCGGTTAATTTATCGGCAACCTCTTGTTTAAGCATGTGCATAGTTAGTATAATAAAATAATCCGTTTCATTCAGTGTTATTCTTTATTGTTATCCTGTCTTTAATAAGCTGCAATCTAAAATCTTTTGCAATGCATTCCACTCTATTATCATATTGATTGAATGGTGGCACAAAATAACGCGGCATTCTTCCGATATGTTCATTTATTTTTCTGCAGCTTATGTGAATATTCCACTCTATTTCTTCATCAGTTAATTCAGTAAGATATTTGTGTTGGTGAGAATGACATTCTATATCATGATGCTTTGATAAGTGTTTTAATTGTTTCCATGAACAATAACCGTTTTGGCCAACCAATGATGTAGGCACAAATATTTTTGCACGGATATTTGCGACATACATTTTTATACATGCGTCAATAATGCTTTCGTGTGCATCATCAATAGTTATCCAATCGAATGTTTTAGTTTTTAAATCGTTCTCGAATTGTTTATAAGTACGCGAGAAAGGATAATCGCTTTCGGTGTTGCCGAAAACATGATATGAAAGGACTATGAGGTTAAGGTTTGACATTTCTATTTTTCAAGTATCGAGCACGTTGTTGCAACTGGCAAATAATCTTTCCATTTTTCTTTGAAATATTCCTGGCACTTATAAAAACTTTCTGTCCTGCCGCCAACAACACGGTTGCTGTTATGATGACAAAATGCATTTATTGCGTAGTTTTTGCGTCCTTGCGTTGTAGCTGTTAAGCAAATATCTGCGCCGTAGAAATCAGTTGACAGATACTCGTCAAAAACAATATCGCCATGCGTTATTAAAAGAACTTCATCAAGTGTTTGTACTTCTGCAGGCAAATTATAAGGACTGCCCCAAATTCTGCCTCTGTCATTCAAATAACCATGTATTGTTCTGTGACTATTATAATTTACTCCGGCAATGCCTAATACACCAAAATTATCATCTATATACTTTAAAGCAGTTAATAATTCGTGCTCGAATGTTACTGGCAACAAAAGGTCATGATGCAGATAAATTACAATATCACCACTCAATAATTCTTTCGCATCGTTATAAGCCTTAGAAACATTGTTGTAACCACGCATGATAGTAAATCTGTAATTCTTATAATAAATATCAGACTTAAAGATGTTTTCTTTTAAGATAGATTCATCATGGGATGCAACTACAAATTCAATCATTGAACTTAATTTTTACAAGCAATAATTCACCATAATTTTCTCTCACTTCTATATCACCATAGTTAGAAAGCCAATTACAAAAATCGTCTTCATTAAATATCCTTAACTGGCTCCAAGATTTCATTTCGCCTAATGGTATGGTGCAGATAAATTTTTTTGCAACACGTTTAAACTCTGTCATCGCCCTATCTAAGTCTTCCATGTATTCAAGGGCTTGCGTGCAAATAATAATGTCCCACTTTGTTTCAACAATCGTATCAACATTTTTATAATTATCCTCTATTGCTTTAGTATGCATTGACAGGTTGTACGCATTTTGTATAAGATAGGGGTGATATTTAGAAACGATTTCAGCTTCTTTGCATTGGTCAGAAGCATAAACTTCCCAATCTTTGTGCAATGCTTTAATTCTTTTCTCTATATGTGCATGCCCACTTGCAACTCCTAATACTTTTGGCCCTTCGGCATGCTTAACAACGGCATCAAACCTGTCAAATGATTGTTTTGGTCGCACTCCATTGCTTGAATCAACGGTGGCGTTATTGCGTTCGCCGCGATATAGCGAATTCCAGTATTCTGGAGTACTTATTGCTTTATCGGTTGTTAACATTGGTCAATGAATATTAAGGTAAATAAAAAAAGTATTATTATGAGTAAAATTAATCTCATGTCCTTTTAGTTTCTTTATAATAATCCGCATATTGTTCTGGATATGCTTTACCATTATCATCGGTATCAAGTAATGTTATCTCAACATCTGTACAAAATGCTTTTATCAGTTCGGGATGATCTCGTTGAAACTGCCTGAATCCATACAATTTCCAATTTGTTTCCGGTATCTTATCAACTTTTTGCCGGTTAAAAACAATGCCGCTGCCACCAACAAAAGAATTGTAATAAATACTTTTATCGTTCTTATCCTGCCTCATTGTTCTTATCCATGCGTCGAAACCTTGCGGGTGTGTTTCTTTGAGTATCGGGTGCTTTGCCTGTATAATATCAATGTTGTTTTTAAATGCCTTGTCAAACAGAATAGAAGCCCAATTTTCAGGAACGATTGTATCGTTGTCTGCCTTCCCCACATAAGCGCAACCCTTTGTTATTTCCAGAAATTGATTCATTGCACCGGCGATGCCTTTATTCTCATTATTGAACAATATTTCAAAACGGCTGTTTTTTTGTTGCGATTTTAGCCATTCTCTTGTGCCGTCTGTAGAATTCTGGTCAATTATTACTATATCGCCGCAGTCAGAATGCAAAAGAGAGTCTAACGCCTGTTTGGAGTATTCAATGCGGTTATATGTAATCATTAAGCACGTAACCATACAACCCCCCCTGCTGCCGTTTTTCTTTTCCCCGAAATAACATGATCATACTTTCAAATGATTTTTTGAGTGAATTCCATTGATAAACCTGTAAGAATGGAAAATAAAAAATCCATCCATCCTCAACATTATTTTCCCTTGTGCCAATAATCGCCGTGAATATTCGGTATCAACACCAAGCAATTGCCCATTATCACAAAAATTATTTTCCTGCCATGCTTTTTTACTTATGAGCATGAGCATACCGGATATTGTGCCTTTTATTTCCGTTGTTTGATATAAGTATTTCTTCTGCTTTTCTGCTATCTGCAAATGAAATCTTATATCAGAATTGTTATTTAATTGTCCGTTTAGCAATTGCCATTTACTCAAAGGACTTACACGATTGGTAAAGGATGTAAGCAATGCAGCATCGGGATTTCTCTTTGCATATTCGTGTAAAATATTTCCATAGTCCGGCGTTAAAAATTGAGTGTCAGCATCCCTTAAACAACACCAGTCATCATCAGGTATCAACGCCATTGTTTCATTATATGCCTTCCCAATGTTTTTTTCTTGCGAAAATGGTATTATATCCCAAACTTTCATTTTCTCATTTCTCCTTGGGTTTACGACCTCTTTTCTTAGGCACATTTATAGCTTCATTCTTTTCAGATTCAATTATCTTTTCTTCTTTTTTAGATTCAATGATTCCTTCCGCAACTCTTACACCAATTAAATATTTTGCTTGTTCGTAAGGCAAGTATTTTTCTTCACCGGCATTACCTTGAATATGATCTTTAAGAAATTTAACTTTCATAATAAAAAAGCCGCTTTGACTTGTAGCTGTCTCCGCGGCTTATATTAGGAATTAATACTATTAACCCACCCATCAACTACAATAATGGATGAGTTTAATTAAAACGAATTACGATTCGCTTGTATCGCCTGAAATTATTGCACTATCGTTGAATATGGCGAGCGTTGCCCTTTCTTCAATTCTGAACATTAGCTTATTTTTCTTTGCAAGTGCAGCATCTTCAAATGTGCGTAATTCAGGAACCATACGGCGAACAAACATTGTTGCTCTCTTATCAAAAGCAAGCCAATTCCCGCTGCCTATTGATGTTGCTGTTACTGTTTGCAATCCCGCCAGCTGAAGCAATCCATTTGCAAAAGCTGCAGAACCTTCAGGCAAGTCGTATTCAGAACTGCCGCCTGATTTATTTAAGCCGATACTTACTGCTGCACGTGGCATCATTACTACTGTATTACCACGATAGAACTGTTCTGTATCTTCAACAATTTGCCCATAAGCAGCATCTATAACCTTATCAATTAAGGCATTATATGTACCATTGTAGGCAGTCGCAACATCAAGCAAACCGTCAACAGTTGGGCTCACGTTTGCCCCATTCAAAATGAAAGCATTTTCAGCCGTCTTAAGACTGATAAGCATCTTGTTTTGAATATAACTCGTCAGGAATGCAATATCATCAAGCATTGACCGGTCAACGATAACAATACCTGCAATCCATTTGAAGGGAACGTTTGCAGATGTTAAATCAAAATCCATTTGCGGTTTGTCTTCCGTAGGGTCTTCCCATAAAGCTGCAGCACCTTCGCCACCGTTTTCTTTTGGATAAGTTAACTGTGTGCCATTAGAAGTACCACCGGGCAAAATATCAGAAAGCCATACAGCATCATAGGGGGTTTGAATAAGCGGGCGAACATCCTGATAAAGAGCTGTTGCATTGGTAAAGTTGTTGGCAATACTCATATCACCTACAGCTTTTACTTCTCGCTCTGTACTGCCTACCTGTTTAATTTCAGGCATCAAGTCAATCTTAAGTGGTGGCGCACCTTTACGGTGATTCTTAATCGTATCTGCTTCGCGCATGATAGCCTCACCAATTAAATCATTGAAAGACTTTACCTGTTTGCCATTATTCGGTAGTTGTACTTCTTTGCTTTGAAGCAAAAGTTTATCAATAGCCTCTTGATTCTTTTGGTCGGCTTCGTCTTTTGTGACTTTCCATTGAGTGAGTGAATCGGCAACGCTTTTTATTTCGTTAAGTGTTGATTGAAGTGCATCAAAATCTTTCTTTTCAACTTTACCTTCAATTTTGGCAACACTTTCAGAAAGTTTTTTCAATTCAGCATCAATGTATGTTTTGGAATGTTCATGGAGACCGGATTTTAATTCGGAGAGTTGGTCAGTGAGAGATTTTTCTTCTGCCATGTTTCAAGATTTAATGAATTAATAAAGTTGTTTATTTCATTAATCTCTTTTCCACTGGCAATCGGCTCATTCGCGTTATGAGTGAGTGCGGTATTGTAATCAGAAATTACTTTTTTATATTCTTCGATTTGCGATTGAAGCAAGATTATTGTTTCATCACTTGCGTGCGCTTTGCGACAATATTTTTCAAGATGGTCAACATGAGCCTTTATAGATTTTACCTGTTGATAACTCCATTGAAATTGACTGCGTATATCACCAATCCATGAAGAACGTTGATTTATCTGCCACATTACCCATGTATATAAATCACTATCAACAGTTGTTTCATCAGAGATATCCAGCAATTTTCTTAAAGTATCCTGGTCATTTATTAAAAGATTTTTTAAGAAATTTTGTTCATTCTCACTCAATCTTTTGTATTCTATTGCAGAGAAAGCTTTATTCATAGAAATTATTCCAGCTTCGGGATGTGCAGGCGTTAGCGTCAATAAACTTGTTTCTTCATGAGAAACTTCTTTCAATTTTCTTACCTTCCTATTTTTTACCTGAATATATTCTTTTTTGTGTGTTACATAACCAAATGAAGCACCGTCTAATACGCCTTCAACAGCCATTTCGAGCACATCATTACCAAGTGTCCAATTGCCGAATTTTACTTCTGTATAAGCGCCATTATCATCTTCAAACACACTTTTTACATTTCCTACCTTAGCGCCGGGCATGTGGTTAAAAAGAAACCCTATTTCATTAGGCTTTTTTTCTGTCCATGATTTTGCAAACATTCCTTTCGTTGCAATATCATCAACACGGTCTATTGAGGTATAAACAGCGTGTTTTATAACAGCAGTTCGTTTGGATGTGTCCAAATCTTTAAGTTCTAATTCAATGCCATAAGATTTTTCGATGTTGCGCATGTACTAAATTCTGTAGTAAAACTAAATATTTTAGCAAACAAAATAAAAAAAATATATTTCATAACCTTATCGGTAGCCCATTCTCTCCTCGCTGTACTTTGAAACCTACTGTACATCGGCAATTGATGACATCGCCGCCTTCGCCATTTGGGTCACCCGGCTGCTGGAGCCGATCATAACCGCCTAACTTACGCGGCACATGAAACCATTCATCAATATCAACGGTTACGCCATTCATTGAAAGATGATTGAATTCATCTCGGGGCACTCTTCTCGTCCTATTATCTTTCGCCGCAATCCATATCTTACTTGTCTTATATCCCGCTTTCTTCGCTCCCTGTACAGCCCCATAGTTCGATGCTTTAATTGTTTCGGTGCGCGCTATCATTATCGCCCTATTCTTAGGAAAGTCATGTTTTACGATTTCTTCCGCAACATCGGTTAAACTTTTTCCCTGCTGCTGCGCTTCAACTAACTTTTCATAAATCCATTCTTTCATCGTTTGGCTTATTGGTAGGACAGCCTTTGATAAAAGATTGATTTGAAAATATTGTATTATCTCATTAACCAATTCTTCATTATAACCGATTGGCAGCAATCTTTTTTGTTCACCCTGTTTCTTTACTAACTGATATGCCCTTGCACCAAGCACAGCTCCCGCATCAACATAAATCTTTTGAATAAGCGTTGCCAGTTCCGTTATTTGAATATTTCTATCGAGTTGAGTAATGGCAGATGAAACTGATGTTTCAGTTATTGCAGATTTTATAATATTGATAAGTGCCTTATATATTTTCGGGCTCCATGCCTTAATTCTTGATTTTCTGAAGGTAGAAAATGTTTTATACCACTCTATTTGTTCTTTTTTTGTCATTATAAAAACTTTCGCAGTTAAGTTACCAAGCACTTTGCCATGTTGTGCCATCGTAAACCTGCATTTTATGCAAATCGGTGTTATAGATAGTCACACCTTCAATTAATTGAGCGGAAATCAAATCCCTTTCTGCGGTAGTAAGTTTTGGTATTATCACACCATTCTTTGCCTTCATTTCAATTTGTCCTATATCGTCATTTACAACAAATTCAGTCAAATTGTTTTGATGAGAAACATCTCCGATCCTTGTTTCAAAATCAATTACCTCAAAAAATATTTGGATCGGATTTAAAGTACCGCCTCTCTGAAAGATTAATTTAGGAGATACAGGATCGAGCGTTAATTTTCCTAAGTCGCCTAATACGTCACCTATCGAAACTAAAGTGTTATTAATATTAAAAGCCTTATCCACTCCAAGTCCGATTATGTATATATTCCCAGAAATGTCGTCCACAACTATTCTTCTGCCTGTATTGCTGCCCGATAAATCCCCGATAGAAAATATTTTTCCATTGCTTTCAATTCCCCTGTTCTCAATTATGCTATTTCCATTTGCCAACACATCATCTAATGTCAAATCACCGGAGCCGCCAGATCCCTCAGAATTTATATCAAAAAACTTTGGCGCATTTGGTTGTAATCTCTTAAGTTTATTTTCACTTACATCAAAGAATACAGCCTGCTTATCATATAATTGTTTCATGACTTATAAAAATTTTCTTATATCAATAGATAAATTAAATTCTTCAAAAGCGATACGTTGTTTATTTTTATATTCCTGAATTGCAGTTATCAATTGATTCCTCAAATAAATTTTTGTTCTCTTTTTAGAACCACAACGCAATTCGTCTTTTGTATAAGGCAATACCTTATCAAGTATTTGAGATGTTCTTAATTGAACCCTTATTTCACGTTTTTTACCACAATTACACATTAGGCAAATCATTTATTGTAATGTCTGTTTGTGAAATATCTTCTATGAAATTGTAACCAGTTTTTATTAAAGGTTTATTATACAAGTTATTTTCGTCTTCAGGATCACCCAGCGCCTCATAATTCAATACAGCCCGTTGTTCATTAACAGATGGCGCTGCAGGCAATGATGAAATTGCTGTTGCCCATTTTTGTATATCGTCCTGTATCTCTGTTATAGCGGTTATATCAACATAAACCTGTCTTCTTTTTTTATCAGAAAAATCATTTACCAATTCGACATTAAATTTATCTCTGAACAGATAAGCAAGCGGTAAACATGCATTCGTGTACATCTGCTTTATGTACTGTTCTGCATTGTCATATTTCGCGTCGTTGTTAAAGAGGAAATCAGATATTTTTATAAGATTGCAAAGACGTTTAAAATCTCTCTTGGTTAGTTCACCCATTTCCATATCTGCAAGCTTTAAGCCGGTTGCAATATAACCAAGCTCGCCTGCCGCCCAATATGGAGCACCTTTATTACTGCTATCATTTACAAAATCGAAGAACACTTTGCGTTGCCGGTCAAGTTCTACCTGTCCGCGTTCTTCAAGTGGAATGGATTTATCATAAATCACTCCCGGCAATCCACCGTTTTGAACCTGTGCGGTTATCGTATCGTCGCTATCATTCATCCTGCATACAAGCTTCTTCGCAATATCAAGAATGGATAATCCGCGTAAACTTTCAATAGTACCATAGGCGGAAAACGGATTTATGCGTTTGATATGAATTATATCTTCAGGTGGAATACCAGCTAACACCTTTTCGCCATTAACGATAAAATCATAGCTTACAACCCTATGAGGAAACGTGTTTGCAGCATTGATAACGATGTTTTGAGATGGCAATATATGTAGTTCTTTTACTATTCCTTTATTTGCTCCATCCTGCAATTTTAGTTTATAAATAAATACCTCTTTTGCGAGATAAGAAAGAAATGAAATAGTAAAAAACTCCGTTGTTGATTGATATTTGTTTGGTTGAGCAAGTAATCTTGCAAGCGGGTCTGTTTCCGGCGAATCTTCTAACGCTTTCTTTTGAATTGCTGTAATATCATAAATTCCCTTAGTGCTATAAAACTCCCTTCTCGTTAATTCTTTTAATCGCCGCGCCTTTAATTCATCTTTAACATAGCTCGCATAAAATGGAATGAGTGCCGTTGTTTCAGCAACCTTATTGAATACAGAATAAATATTATCGTTACTCTTAAATTGCTGTATATAATCAATAACGCCCCATTCAGGATAATAAGCAGTAGTATTATTGATAAATTGAACGGCTTGGTTTATGGTTGTTTGTCTAATGTTTTGTTCAACATATTGCTGTAATGCTTTTACCTCATTTTGCAGATTTTGTATTTTCTTTGATTTGAATAGTTGCACTTTCGCTAAATTATTTAGCAAATTAAATTAAAAAAATAATATTTATGTCGGATAATAGAATTTGGGCTTAGATAGCTTTGTGAAAACAGCGTACCTTAAGGCATCTAAAGCATGATCCATAAATTTAATCGGCTCATCCAATACCTTACCCTCTTTATTAGTTTTCCACTTATAAGATTTGATTTCTTTTATAAGGTTTGTGCTGCTTCGTGTAATAAACAATGGATAAGATTTTATTAGCTGAATACCATCATACACAGACTTATCGGCAGGCTTTGCATTTAAACCCATGCGCTTTATTTCTTCTATTGTCTTCGGCTCTGCGGCGTCACAAAATATTTCACTGCTTTTTGTGATACCATAAATTTTTATTATATCGGTTAAATCATTTGTGGTAAGTTTTGTTTCATATAATATTTCTTCTACATAAATTTTCTTATCTGAAATACCAACCTTTACAAGTGCTGAGGGATTGTTGTAACCAAAGTCAAGCCCATAAAAAATTTGTTCGCATTCCGGCATATAATCGCAAATCTTCCAATGGCTATAAATTGTTTCACTGCTCGTTCCCCTTAAACCAAGCCCATACACTTTCCATAAATTTTCATCAGCATCTTTAAGGCTTTCTATTTCCGCAATTATTTCCTTTGAAAGGTTACCGAGATTATTGCGATAAGTAGAGTGTATTTTTTTATTACCTGGCTTGTCTGCCACGTCATACACAAAGGAATATTCATCGGCGGGATTATAATCGGCGAATATTGTTTCATTTGTACGAATGGCAAGCTGTGTGTATGTTTCTTTTGAAATAAGATTTAATTCATTACAGTAAAGAATATCTCTTGATGGTCCATGCACCTTACTTGAATCCTCAACACCAAAAAACTCAACATAGCTGCCATTTGGAAAGTTGTAAATATTATCAGTCTTATTGTGCATCTTTTCATTATAGATGCCTGCATATTGCAATAGATTGAAGAAATCGCGCCGTACGCCTCTTTTAAGGTGAGGTAAGGAAGGTGAACATATTGTAATACTTTTTTTTTCTTTAAGTGGAATATAAAGGGAAAGAAGCTGAATTAATGAGTATGATTTACTTGAACGTGTTGAGCCCTCATTACAGATGGCTCTATATTGTTTTTTTTCATAGGCGTTTTTATTGGCTTCAAAAACGGGAGTATATAATATTTCAGCCATTGTCTTTTATAGGTTCGCAGTATGGGGCAGGATTGAATATAACAGGAATATCATTGCCTTCTTTATCGGTGAAGCCGTGTTCTGTCTTTTCAATATATCCTCTTTTCTTTCCTTTGCATTTTAAATAAAAAATAGTTGCAGAAGTATCTTTGTCTTTTATTTGTTGATGTAATTGGCTCTCTGCAAAATCTAAGGCTATATCTGCGATTGCATCAACATCTTCTTTATACTGTGGATCCTTCTGTAACCACCTATAATGTGTGCGCCTGTCAACGCCAACTTCTTTGCAAGCTATTGTTACAATTCCAAGCGATTTTTCAAGCGCTTTTATCATAGCTTTTTTATGTGTAGCACTATGCGTCACTCTTTACCTCCTGTAAAAAAGGCTTACCATTTTTCTTTATTTCAATATCCGGCTGCAGCTTTTTCATGCGGTTTATAATTATTTGGCAATACTCCGGGCTGATCTCCATGCCATAACATCTCCTGTTAAGCTGGTGCGCTGCGACCATTGTGGTGCCGGAACCTAAGAAGAAATCAATAACGATGTTGTTTTCGCTTTGGGTTGAATTATTAATTGCATTTGCGATTAATTCAACTGGCTTCATTGTTGGATGCAACTTGCTCGCCTTTGGTTTTGGTATATTCCAAATAGACTTAGTGAACTGCCCTTTAGAAAAAAATTTATGCGAGCCTTTCCATCCATATAAAATAGGCTCGTGCATATAATCATAATCAAGCCTACCCATTGAAAATACTGGTGAATCTTTAACCCATATTAATTCATGTTTACACGGAATGGTGTTTTGCATCATCATCATCATCATCATCATTTGGTCTCCACCTTGTGGAGCGCAAACATAATAAGCAGCACCTGATCCCAATACATCAGCAATATTTTTAAAAGCCCCATTCCATACCTTGCTTGCTGAATTTACATCACTATCGTTTATTATCTTACCACGAGATTTATTAGCATTTCTGATTGCTTTTTCTTCGTATCCAACTCCATAAGGAGGGTCAATAAACAGCATATCCGCCTTCTGCCCATTCATCAACTTCCCCACGTCTTCCGCTTTCGTACTATCACCGCACAACAATCTATGCCCTTTCTGAATTTGACTATCATCGTATATTTCAAACAAATCACCAAGAACAATATCCGTTTCTATTTCATCGGGAATAACATAATCGTCTTCATGGGCTTCCGCCTTATTTACAAAATCTGGTATATCAAGTCCCCACTCAATAAGCTCATCGGTGTCCCATTCGTTTGCAAGAGTATTCCAGTCCCATTCACCATAAGGTACATTGTCAATTACAAGAAACGCCTTTCTTTCTTCTTCTGTTAGGGATTCCGCCGTTTTAATCCAAGCGGGTGATACTTCTTTATAACCAAGATGCTGAAGGGCTTTAAAACGCATATTTCCGGCAATTATAACAGGGTTGTCTTCGCTTTCTATAACGATAGGTCTTAAATCCAAAAATTTAGGATAACGCTGAATATTGTTGCAAAGTTGTTTAAACTTTTCATCTTTAATCAGTCGCGGATTGTTCGGATTAAGTTTTATGGATGATAATTTTATCATTAATCAAATTTACTAAATTTTTTATCAATCATTAATCATCAGCAATCGCAAAATATGTTTTTGCATTTTTATGGAAGCATTATTGAACGCTCCATAAAGCATAGTTGAAGAAATATTTACCTCTCGTTCTTTCTTGATAATCTTTTGTTTGCCGGTTAAATCTGTAAAACATAAATCATGTAAAGAAACGTTATGTAATGTTGATAAATCAAATAAAACCTCAAATGGCGGCTCAATATTTTTCTCATACCATTGGTAATTCTTTACACTGATATTAATTTTAGAAGCAATATTACTTTGGCTATATTTTGATTGTTCGCGCAGATACTTAATATTTTGATTGACGAAGATCACTATTAGCTATAGTTTTTTGCCACGCTTCTTGCTAATCAATAAAAGCAATAAATCATTGCTCAACTTTTGCACGCCGTCTCCTATCTGTTGTATTTCAGCTTCTGAAAACCCAATCGGTTTGCCGTTGCCATCCTTGCCCCTGATTTTGTGCTTATAGTTTCGTAATAAAGGCAGATAATCAGCAAAAAATAATAAATTTGGGTTATATTAAGTAGTTCATTCTTTGTAATTTTCTTGCTCCTTTAATTTTTCTAAGAAATGCGAAATATATTCAATCATTTTTACCATCCATGTGTAAAAATCTTTGTCAATAAAAACTCGTTGTACATGCTCGTTGAAGTAACAATATTTTAGTGTTTTGCCGCCGTCATTCCGTTCCCAAATTGCACTGAACATGAATTGAGTAAATGATTTATCAGAACCGTTTTTCAGAAACTCGATTATCTTTTGCTTAAAAAATCTTTTATCAGCAATGGAAGAATTATAACAAAAGACTTTTCTTTCTAAAGCATCTATTTCATCCATTATTGCGCATTTAAAAACATTTCCATAAAAATATAATTTAACTATTCTTGTAAACACTTTTGTTTTTTAAAAAATTTCAGCCTTCGCAAACACAGCAACGTTAGACGAGTTTAGGTAGCCTCTTCAAATCATTTATAAAATTTTTATTTCTATCCCATGAATCTTTTTCATGAGTCTTTTTTTCTTTTTAAATTCTTGTGTCTGCGTCGCTTTATTTCCCTTTACGTCCTCAACAATAGTTTGACCTGTCTCACGATTAATGTAAACAAAATCGGCTATGTAAATAAGCGAGTGAGTGCCGCCTTCATTAAGTTCATATTGCACTTGCCTCGCAAGAAATCCGATAACTCCATGCTTCAATAATAACCTCAATTCGCTATATCGCTTTGCCTCTTTTTTACTATCAAACAATTCGCCATCTACTTCTGTTTTTGTGTTATTGAATTTATTGCGCTTATTCTTTGTGTCACTCACTTGTACGTTCTGAAAAAGATGCTGATTTAGATTTGCACATGCTGAATTTTTTATATCTTCTATCGTTGGAAAGCGTGACAATTTTCGTTTTAGTTAATTTGCCGAGTGGTTGCCGTTTAATAGCCTCTCAAATCTTCACCACAAACATCTACAATATTGAACATCTGTTTTACGCGGCTTCGCACCCTAAAACCAAATTTTTGTTCTATTTCCTGAAAGTTTAAATTGGTTGTTATGATTAATTGATTAAATGGTTTTTTGTGAGTGTAATACAGTTCAATGAATTGCTGGAACCAGTTTATGCGCGTACCAAAATAGTTGACAATATACTCACCAGTACCAACATCATCAATAACCTTCAGAATATCGCCTATGAAATATTCCCCACTATATTTCACTGCTTCGGTTATTTCATTCATAGAGTGAATTTTGAAAGGAAGCCATTCATTTTCACAAATGCATTCAAGCAAGAAACTTTTACCAACACCTGCAGTGCCGCGAATCCATAAGCCTTTGTTGAAATCGTAATTCAATTCAGTTTCAAAACGAGGATCTCCTCCAAGGTAATAGCAAATTGTTTTTATGTAAGATAATGTGTTGTTGTTTTTAATAAAAGTTTTGGTGATTGAAAGTTCACATGATTTTGCTTCCATTAGTTCTAAAAAATATTTTGCATCGCACTTTTTACGGAGTTCTTGAAGGCGAAATTGTTCTTCTTCAATTCTTTTTTTTGTTTGCTCTTCATGCCAAATATTTTGAAGTTTATTTTCCCTTGCTGTCTCCAAAATTTTTGAGATTCTTTCAGTGGTAAAATAATCTTTAATCTGCGTCTGAATTTGCATTTGAGAAAACTGAAGCAAATCGAACTTTCTTTTGTTGACGCGCAAAAATTCTTTTTTCGCATGTGCAAGCGCAGATTCTTCTTCTTCCGTAGATAGAAAGCAGCCATCAACTGGCTCATGGTCTATCGCTGTAGGTATTGTGATTGGTGGTTCTATCGTTGCCATTGCTTGTGGAAGAATTGATTTTATTTTTTTCATTTTCATCGTTTTGGTTCCATCTTTCGATATATCCTGGAACGAGTGTTGCAAAATTTTTTATCGGTGTATTTTGTATCATCCATCCAGTGGATTCGTGTTTTTCAAAAAATTTTTTCGCCATTTTTTCAGTGCCGCCCATTTGTGAAAAAACCCTTTTTATCTCATCAAAGTTTTTTAAATTTTCCGGCGACGAATCATCTATTTTTTTTTCAGAATAATTTTTTTTTGATTTTTTTACGAGCGGTTGCGTTATCTCTACTCTCTTTATTTTTATTTTATTTTCTCTTTTATTTTCTCTTTTATTAGCATTGCGTTCGCTATGCGTTCGCATACCATTCGCATTACGTTCGCTCAAACCCCATCTAATATTGGCACTTTCAGCGGCTCTAATACTTTTTTTATCCCTAATTTTTAATCTTCTTAGAACAGATTGACTCCAAAATTTTTCGTCATCTTTTTCAAATAAATCCGTAGAAATCATTGATTCAATAAACTCTTTTTTAACTCGCAATTCGAACGCAATGCGATCGCATTGCGTTCGCATAATATATCCATTACTTTCGTAAAGCATTTCTACAATACACCAGTATGCACCGATGCCAGCCAACTTATATTTTTGGAATAAGGATACCATTAGCGGGTCATTGCGCGAATTATAATCATGGCTGAAATATTCTTTTTCTTTTTTTGCTGACATAGAATATTTGATTAATACGTTTTTAATTAGGAGTTACTCTAAAAAGACTTCAGTGTACTTCATTAATTATCTTATTGTTTTTTATATCATTCACTTTCGTTGAGTCGCACTTTTGTATAGTTTGGTTTTATACACATTTCCCCATATCCAGTCAAAAGGCATTAGTTCATCGTTATTTATTTTTTCTTGTTTTAACTCACATACTTTACACTCAATATGTCCAACATGAAACGAGAATGAGTTTTTTACTTTATGGCAACCTGGACAATATTTTCTGTCAATATTTCTGCCTTTAAGTTTCAACGGTGTGTTTTAATTATTATCTATAACAAACTTCACCCCAAATAATTTTTTAATTGTTCTGAACTTTTTCACGCCATTATAAGACATTTTGTTTTCTTTTGCATATTTTGAAATTGTACACAGATTCAAATACGATCCGCAATGTTCAATAACTTGAACTATATCATCATTTGATAATTCGCCATTTTCTATTCTTGTACTTAAATGTTCGCATATATTATTGACTAATAGCATTGTTCAATTTTTTGAATTGCGTATATTAATGAGTTAGCGGCAAGCTACCTGCCGTTCCATTCCGGTCTTGTACTTGTAATCCGACCAGCTACAACTTTTGAAAGTGGCTCTATGATTTACCCACCTTGCAAATGCAGCCTGATACGGATTGCTTTTGTTGTAAGGCATCACAAACGGCATTGCTCCCATTTCGTGCAAAGTCATTACTCGTTCCATATCTTGTTCAGGTGTCGTATCAAAACCAATCAGCACAAAGAATTGCATGTGCTTCGTTGGTATGCCAGCCTTTACACATCGCTCAATGCCTGCTTTTACGATTTTGCCATCCTTATACTTATCCCATGCAAACGTTAGGTACTTCTGATTAAACTTGCTGTTTGTGTAGTTGCACTTTGCCAGAAGTTCCGCTTGTTCATCGGTGATAATCCGAATGTTCAATCCTTGCACAAAACAAACTTTCAATTTTAGTTCTATAATTCGTTCAAGGTTCACTTTCCAATCAGTCCCGCCAAAGAAATCATTATCTAAAAGCATTAACCTGTTGCCACCATTTTGGTTAATCAATATTTCATCAATCGTGTTGTAATTCTTTGGTCTGCCTTCTTTTTTCGGAACACAGCAAAACTTACAAGCAAAGCGGCATCCTTTCATGCTAAAACCTAAATGATAATTACAGTTAGGATAAAGCGAATAAGAAGGCGTAGCATCTTCAATTTCTTGCGAAAGCCTATTAAAGAAATCAATGCCGGTTCCCCCTATGATGGCGTTTGTCGGCATTTGCGGCATCGGTGTAAATGAAAAGAGTTTGCTCATGTAAATCTTGTAGTAAGTATCAGCGAACAACAACCCATCATACCAGCGTACTTCATCACCTAAAGCCTCGTGGTAGCCGACAATCTTCATGATGGCAAGGTTCGGTATCTTTCCATCTAATTGAGCTACTCCAATTACCCGCCTGCCGCTAACAGGTGTATTGGCAAAAGCGGGGGTGAAGTGCATATTTTCGGCTGATATTTCCATGAATTACTTTAGAATGTTATTGTGGCTGACGGTTCTCTATTGCCCCGCCTTCGCCAATACTTTTTCGTTAGCGGTCATGCTCTGACACCTCGCTAAACGGATTTTCAGTAAATAATGACACAGGCGGCATTCCTTGACCTGTAATTGACAAGTAAATGCAACCAGTTTTTTGTATTTCTTCCAAATCTTCTTTTGAAAATTTCCAACAAGAAATAATCACCGGAAATCCATCACTTGTTTGACCTTTGAACACGGGCAAATCGCTACACTGTTCATCAGTCATATCTTTTGGCTTTGTAAAGACAAAATTTGAACCTTTAAACGTTGTTGGTAGCATCAGTTTTGTTTGTTGGTGATTGACAAAAAATATTCACTCACTTGATTAATCATGTCCTGCATTTTATCAATTGCTTTATCTTCCTCAAGTTTGGAAAGTTCATCTCGTAAAAGAATGAGCATTTGACCACAAGCACCGAAAAATGTTTGCCGCAATTGTTTACGTTGTAAAGGATGCATATGTTTTTCATTCAACGCAACTCGTTCTAAATAGAGTTGATATTGATGTTCTAAATTAAATTCGTTCATAATCGTTTATTTATTTGAAGTTCACATTTGACAAAAAGCACGAACCGCTAACATGGGTATTGCTAAAAGCAGGGCTTGACGAATGAGCAATCGGCTGCATCACGCTATCAGCTTCATCCCGGCTTGACGTTCCCTGTTCAGCTATTATTTGTTTTTTCATCTTTTGTAATTCTGTTGTACTTTAGTTCCAAGCTGGACGTTAATAAACGCCCTGCCTTCAGCAATACCTAATCCGTTAGGCGTTATTGCTACCAGCCGTTAATAGAAGCTGATTGTTGATAATATTCAAGTCAGCCATGTTGTCTATCTGCTGAACAAGTTTATCCAAAACGCCAGCACTACCAATTTGAATTTTCATTGTAATTGTCTTAGCTTGTGCATTCAATTGTTTTATCTTTCCTTCAATTTCATCCACCTTCTGCTGATATTCTGCAAGTGCCTGTTTATAGGCTTCGGGAATTACAAATATTTCCTCTGCAAGCAACTTCACGTAATTGTTTTTAGTGTCGTTTCTTTTTCTTCTACTGTACCAATTATCTTCATCGTTTTCCTCAATCAAAACATCTTCTCTGCCCATACGCAAAACTCTTTCTCTAATCTTTTCTTTTAATGGGGTTAAATCAGCAAATTCTATTGAGTTGTCCATGAAAGCGGCAATCAAATAATTATTTAGAGAAGGCTGCTTTGGCTTCTGCTTTTCAAGTTCTTCGGTCTGTTGTCTAAGTGTGCTATCAACTTGGCTGATTAGATATTTTCTTTGTTCTTGGTTCATGTTTTTTTATTTTTTAATGCCCTAATAAATTACCCGCAACAACGCCTAACAATAGTGTTTGCGCAATTGGGGCTGTATGTTGTCAGCTTCGACATTTGTACATAATTTAGCTTCAGTGTGTTTTTGAGCAGATGAGCTTCGATGCCCCAACTTCGCAAACACTTTCAACGTTGTGCGAAACCTTATCGGAACATCCCTAATTCTTTAGAGAGACGCTTATTTGCAATCTCTATGTATTTTTCATTAAGTTCTATTCCGACAAAATTTCTATTTGCTTTTCTTGCATAAATGCCAGTTGTGCCGCTTCCAAAAAACGGGTCAAGTACAATTCCTGACGAAAAGCCTGCATTGCATCCACAATCAGTTAATCCTTTAAAACTTCTTCCAACGATTTCATTATAAGAATTTCCTGCGTTGCCTCTATCATGCCTTGCATTCTGTTTTTCGCCAAACCAATTTTCATGTTTTACATATTCCTTTTCTATTATTGGCAGGCGTGGCTTTCCACAATTGTTGCAAATAAATTCAGGGCAACCGGCTTTAATCATTCGCTCAACAAGTCTTTGCGGATAAGTTGCAAAGTGTCCATCAAAACAAGGCTCGGTGTTTATGCTCCAAACCGTTCTAACATTTCTCATTCCACCTTCGGCATAAGCAACTTTGTTTGTTGCATATTTACCTGTTGCTGTTTTGCCGTTGCTTTTTCTGCCGCCTTTAATTTGCGAACGTTTATCAAATTCTGCCCAAATACTTTTTTCAAGTTGTTGCTCAAAAAAATAATTGGGCTTTTTAGTGAAGAAAAATATTTTTTCAAAATCAACAGTAAATCTATCGGTAACGCTTGCAGGCATTTGGTTTGGCTTGTGCCAAATAATTTCATTTCTTAAAATCCATTTTCTGTTAAGCATTTCTATTGCAAAACGTTCAGGTATCAACAACAAACTTTTATTCAAACTACCATTTCTGAATTGATTGCTTTTTGCAACACCATTTGGTAAAATGTAAACTTGTTTGCTGCCTTCTAAATATTTATTTGTATCAGCAAATTTTGTTGTGCCTGCACCGGAGCCGCCGTAAGTGTCGCCAAGATTTATAAAACAAGTTCCTTCGTCTTTTAGCACCCTTTTCACCTCATCAAATATGTTACACAGATTTTCAATAAATTCATTAAAGTGTGTTTCATTTCCTAATTGCTGCTCATGTTCATAATCTCTCAAACCCCAATAAGGCGGACTTGTAATACAACAATCAATGCAGTTATCAGGAAACGTTTTTAAAACATCAAGACAGTTTCCATGATAGATTTTGTTAGTCTCTAATTGGCTTCGCACAACAGGAGTATTGCCAAAATTTTGGCTTGACGTTCCGCAATCGGCTTGCGGTTCGCTATTCAACTGTTGTACATTTTCGCTGTTCATCTTCATATTTTCAAATTCCAAAAATTCGGCAATACCTGACCGTTATACGCCATGCCGTAGGACACCCCCTACGACTTTGAAAATTTCAAATGCGACTTGCGGCACGATTGAATTTCCTAACGCTGTTATTCGTTTACCTGCGTCCAGTTCTTTGGGTAACCCATCATCCATTCTACAAAGTTCGGTCGCAACTTCAGTCCATTCTTTTTGCCAATCCGGTTCATAAACACGCCGTCCAAATGATGCTTCTTTTCTCTCATATCCCAATTTATTCCGCTGCTTAAATTCTTTCCCGTGTTCGCCGTTGGCGTTGGCAAAAAAAGTATTTGATTTACCAATCCTGCATTGCTGCTCGTTCCATCTTTGTTCCGATACCGTATTGTTCCATTCTCTGTTATGAATAAGTTGTCCGTTTTCTTTTTGCTCATTTTCGCATCGGATGCTGTTGGCGTAAGCAATAATCCAAACCCTTTCTCTTTTGTGCGGAGCATTGACGGCGCAAGCTGGAATAATATACGTTTCCGTTTTATATCCTTCATCTTCCAAATCAGAAAGTATGTTGTGCAATTCCATGTTTCTAATACCAGGAACATTTTCGCCAACAACAAATTTTGGTTCAACTTCTCTGATAACTCTAAGCATTTCATGCCAGAGGAAACGAGTATCTTCTTTGCCTTTTTGTTTTCCTGCAACGCTGAATGGCTGGCAAGGAAATCCTCCTGAAATAACATCAATTGTTCCTTTGTATTCTGTTGCATCAAACTCTTTTATATCGCTATAACGCTTTGTGTTTGGAAAATTCTTTGCTAAAACCTTTTGACAATATTTGTCAATTTCAACTTGAAAAACATTTTCCCAGCTCATCCATTCAGCAGCCAAATCAAAACCTCCTATTCCTGAAAACAAACTACCATGACGAAAGGCACGGCATATAACATGGGTATTGCTGTTATATGGGCTGACACTTGTTGCATCGGCATTTGTATCGCTGTTCATCATTTGTTCCATCTTGACGTTCATTATTCGGCATTAGTAATTAATTGCAACTTCATATCTTTATTGGTCTGCGGTAACGGCTGACGTATTTCAAATTCCCATACATCAGGCAATACCTCAGCCGTTATGATGCCATGCTACCGAGCCTTTTGGGTTCTATTCGCCATTTGGAACAAAACTTCATCGCACCCTTTTCATCTGTGTCCCGACTTATGCGCCTTGTGGAGCGCCAACTTACACCTTTGACATAATAATCCGTACACCAACTTATGCGCCATCTATACTTATCTATTTGGCGGCAGGAATGACTATGACCTTTTGTGTGCCCTGTAATCATCTGTAGAATCATCAGTAGTAATATCTTAGTTTTTAAAAATGTTTTTCCGCAAAGCAGTAATGCTCCAACGTTGGCTGCTACCTTTCTGGCACAGCGTACCAGTTCAAAAACATTTTATTGCTGCTATGCTGGCTGACGTGCATGTTCTCAACTTTTCTTTCTTTATTCATCTTTTGTAAGTTTACGGGCTGACGTGCATAAATTCCAGCACATCAGCAATAAGTTAATCGTTAAATGCAATGTCTACTTACCGTTCTTCTTGTAAATCATTTTCTTTATTGAGTTACCATTGTGACCAAGCGCATTTAAAATGTCGCACGCAAACCTTTCAAGAGTTTTTACTCCAGACATAGTTGCAAAACAAGCCTTATCGTTTTCATCATCATTTCCCACCCATAAATAAGTGCTTGCTCCTGTGCCAGTAATTCCGATTATCGGCTTGTTTGGAGGGCGAGATAACTTTTCGCCTTCTTTCATTTTAAAATCTTTTGTAGTCATAATTTTGACTATTAGGTTGACGAATATCACGACATCTCAATATCTTTACTAAACAATCGGCTAAATACTGAGCAGCTTCGCTTTTATTTTCCCACTCGCCCCACTGTGATGTTTCATACTCGGCTTTACAACTTGGGCATTCAGCAGTAACAACAGCATAATCTTCACCTTCATCATTACAGCCGTTCCAATAATCTATTTTATCCTCAGGAATAGTAGCCCCGCAAGGGCACACAACAACAGGTTTTGTGCTATTGCCGCTTTCGGAAGTCGGTTGGTCTTTTTGTTCTTCGTTTGACATCAGTATAAATTTTAAAGTATTTGCAATAGCAGGGCTGGACGTAATTAATTTGGCAGACGAATAATTCGTGAACTTCTGTTCCTTGCTCGGCGGTAGTGCTGCCAATTCCTACCTGCAAAGCAAGCCCTGAACGTTGCCTGCTATGCCAGCCGAGCAGACCAAACATTATTGAAGTCCAGAACCATGAAACATTCGCCATCGTCATACTCAACGCACCAGTGACCGTATGTTTCAGGGTCTTCGCTTTTCATCAGCGTTCCATAGCAGCGGACATATCCACCACCATCTTTGACATCGTGCGAATAAACTCTATCTCCTTCGTATAACTTATTACCGTTTGCATCGGTTGGGTTCTCAACAGGCACAGCAGGCAACAGTGCATTGGCAATACTGCCTTGACTTTCTTTATTGGACATTTGAATATATTTTAAACATTAGTAATTCTATTCGGCTTCATGAATGGCAGCATCGCGACAATGCCTGAACGTTAGCTGCTATACTGCAAGCCTTTTATCATCCTTCGTAAAAATTTCTCTAACATTAAAAAACTGCTTTGCAAATTCAACTGCTTCATCTTCCGTTTGACATTCCTTTATCAGTTGGCTATCTTCTAACACAACATCATTTTCTTCGTCGTAAATTTCATTATACTGAAAGACTTTATTTTTATCAGTCCATCCGAGAAGCTCATAACGTCTTTTGTCGTGTAACCAACTTTCGCCTAAAATGAAAGTTTCTTTAAATATTGAATGGCTTGGATTGTTGCCATTCATATAAATTACAACTGTTGAGTAAGACATAATATAATTTTTAAATCGTTTACTAATTCGCCGTACAGCAGCCAACATTGTATTTATGCAATATGGGCTGACGGTTCATTACTCAGCAGCATTAGCTGAATACTGGCAATAACTTTTTTGGAAAGTCCATCCAAACACTATCTGTATCAATCAACGATTATCGGCTTGTTTGGAGGGCGAGATAACTTTTCGCCTTCTTTCATTTTAAAATCTTTTGTAGTCATAATTTAAGTTTTTCGTTTTAATTGCCCGGCACTGCATTTAACAAGCAACACCGAAACGTTAGCTGCAAGGCGACAAATCCTTACCGAGAAAGACGATATCTAAGTAGAAGTATTTCGGTTGACAAATACCAATTAAATCACCGCCAAAACGTTTCATAAAATCCCACATCTGAAAAACGGTGTAACCGTTTCTTTTTTCTGCTTCCTGCTTGTAATAATCGGCTGTTCTGTAATCCCAGTTATTAATATGCCCAATGTAGTTATTATGTTCATCAGCCATTTTTTGATAACCCAAATCTGTTAATTTGACTTGCACATTATAGTTCACATTGAAAGCCCAGCAGTTAACAGTTGCTTGCTGCAATGCAGGCTGATTGTTCTTAATTTCATCGTTTTGCATAGTTCATAGCTTGCATTCATCCTTCATTGTATTTTTTTTTCAGTTTTTGAATCATTTTATTTTTTCAATTTGAACAAGTTTTTCACCTGTTCCCATCAGTCGCAACTGAATTGCGCGAAGCGATAATTGATCGAGCAATCCGAGTGGCATGGGTGCTTTATCTCCTGTTGTTCCAGCTTCAACGACTGCAAGAAGCCCTGTCTTAGTACGACGCAATTCATAGATATAAATAATATCTCTTAAGCGGCGCACTTTTATCTCAGGCTTAAACTCAATTTTATCTTTGCCGCTACATTTTTTGTCGAAAAGTGTTTGTATGTGATCCATTTTATTGAAATGGTTTTAATTATAAAATGTCCGCATTTTTTGAATTGCGTATATTAATGAGTTGTGTGCAAGGCTACCGACATTCCTTTTCAATGTAGCTAACTGCTTCGTCAAATGACTTATTAATCCCCGACTTTAATATTACAATGCTGTCTTTGTCATTTTTAAGAGTACATTTAACTATAAACTGGTTTGCCATTATAAATTCAATAAAGTAATTATAAACATTACCGTATAAAGTTTGCTCGTTATAATTATTGCTAACCTTGTCATCCATAATACGCATTATCTCAATTCTACCTTTTTCGTTTTTTGAATACTTTTTAAGCAACCAAAAGAAAAATCTTTTCATTGTATCTGATTTTACCCGCCCTGCACACAACAAAAGTGTTGCTGCAAATTGTGGCGGGACGTTATAAATGAAGCTGACGAATACCACGTCAACTTTTGTTTTTCAATTGAACCAAGTGCTGCCAATTCCACAAATTCAGCAACACCGGATTCTAAGCTATGTGGCAGGACATTCACTGTTAGACATTTGAATCAGTTGTATTTGTAGCCACCCGCACATTACGCTCTGATTTAAAGATTTCTGCTATCATTGGGATTATTATCTTCTTCTGCACTATTCGGGTCAAGTTCCATATAACAGCCAAAATCTTCACAGGCTTCATTGTGTGGACAATTAGCGCAGGGTTGAAAATTTTCTTCTTCCGTTTCATCATCGTCCCAATTTTCACAAGTACAACTTGTGCCACCGTCCCAAAATTCACCGCCACACGTTTCGCATGTTCTATTCTGATAATAGTATTCTTGTGCGCAATCTTCAGAACAAAATCTGCCAACATGGTCTAATATTTCACCGCACATAAGGCATTCGTAAATTTTAATTTCTTCGTCGTTAGTTTTATTGATTCTATAAATATATTCCAAGCATTTATGCAAAGCAGTTTCTAAGGAAACATGACCGCCGTAATCAAATAAATCAATTCCATCTTTTGATAGATATACAATATTTCCTTCTGGATTGGTGTCTATCATAAATGTGTATTTATCAGAAAACTTTTCGACTTCTTTCAGAAGAAGTCCCAACGAAACAGCTTGACAATCGTAGTTCATATCGTTTAATTTTTATGTTTTATTCTCCGTAGTTCCACACACAAATACAACCAGCTTCGCATCTTTAATCAACTGTTGGAAGTGACATTCCACACAGCTTAGAACATGGGGTTTGGCGCAAGTAGGGTTTGACGTTACTTAACCCCATCAAAGAATCTCTATTCAGCAGCATCAATCGTTTGGGCTTGACGTTCATCGAATACCCTACCTGCAAGCCAAGCCCTGAACGTTGGGCGAAATTATTTTGACACCACAAAATTTGCTTTACGCATTGCTGACTGAAAATCTTTTTCATTGCCATTGTTGCTTTCGTAGATAGCATCTGAAAAATGGCTTCCGTTTTCTTCGCCTAATATTTCATTCATTTCATTTTCCAACGCCGACACTTCTTTTTGCTTACGATTTGCAATCATAAATAAAGCCATTGCGTGGTAGTAAGTTTCTTTAGAAATTTCTTTTTTCTCTTGCATAAAAATTGACTTTAAAACTGCGCCCAACAAAAGGGTTGCTGCAAGCGCCGGGCGACGGAACGCTAACCAAGCAACAGAATTACTATTAAACTTTAGTGCTATAACAGGCTGCGGTAATTCTATTTGTCTGTTGTTCATAATTCAACTCATGTTTACTTTTTACCCAACGAACATTATATCGGTGTGTGCGACATGGCTACCTTACTACCTTGCCGTTCTTTACAAGTTCCATTTTGGTAAAGCTATTTATATCATTGTCAGACACATTGATAAATTCTAACGGCACTCTTTTAAGATAAACAAACCAATGGCTACCCGTTTCTTCTGTGTAGAACTCTGAAATATTTTCCTTGCCAATAATTTCACGCTGCCATTGGAAAACTTCTTCAACAATCGCTTCCTCTTCCTTTGTACCTTTTTCATATAAGGAAGGAAACCTAACAATACACTCAATGTATGGAGTGCCTTTCTTTGTTTTGCCAAGAGTAACCTTTGCCCTGTTCGGCAAGGCTTCTCTAATTCTGGTTAAATCAATTACGGTCATACTTTACTTTTTACCAGTACTGCCACCAACACTGCATTTGTGTTATGTCGGCGAACATTATATCGGTGTTTTATTGAATTCTATCTCCATATTCTTATCAGCAATTGTTACTTTCTTGCCCGTCGCATTCTTTACCTCACGAACAAACATTGCTTCATCACTATGTACATCAGAAAGGTGTACAAGCACAATATTGTTTACCTGTGATAAATCATTTGCTTTTAATAAATTTATCGCTGTATGAAGTCCCATATGGCTTTTCATAACTCTGTTACGAAGGAATGTTTGAGAGGTGCCATCACTTGTTTTCTCATCAAGAATTTCCTGCGCATAATTTGCTTCGAGAATAATATTGTGAAGATTACTGAACTTATACTCAACATAAAAACTATCAGTAAGAAAAAGAATATTGCCGGTTTCTTCGTGACTTATAAGAAATCCGAGCGGCTCAATACAGTCATGTTTTATGTCAAATGGCAATATTTTAAAACTACCAATACGATAAGTTTTGCCTGCAGCAATAACATAAGTATTTCTCGCCAAGTCTAAATTTAGCGCCTCCAAAGTGCCATGAGATGCATATAGCTTAATACCGCACTTGATAATATCTTTTGCAGCACAGCAATGATCTAAATGTGAATGACTAACAAGACACGCCACCACTCTATGAATGTTGAAATCAATAGCACGTTTGATAAGTTTAATACTAACGCCGCATTCAATGAGCAATGTCTCTTTGTTGTTTGTAAGAATATATGCATTGCCTGCACTGTTGCTATTTATTATTTTTAAAATCATATGGGGCAATCCTCTGCTGCTGGTTCTGTAATTTGTTGAGTTGATGAGACTTGCTCATTAGAAGTAGCTGATGTTGGTTTGTGACCGCTGGCATTATCGTTACCGTTTCCGTTAGTGGAATTTTTAACGTTTAGCACTTCTCCTGTGTGTTCATCCACCATATCAAAACCGATTGATTTACGGTTTGCGTTCTCCTGAATTTCTGTATAGATCGCTTCATCATGAACTTGCTGTTCGCGTGCTGCAATTGATAAATAATTTTCATCAATCCTTTCGCTGTCAATTGTGATTGAATTATAAGCAGCGCGGGCAATTGTTTTCCAACACATTTCATCATACCAACCGTCAACAGTTTCAGTACTTACTTTTACATTTTTCCCCTTATCATTATCCCATTCCCATTTATCTTTTTCGCCGCCCCAAAATTCCACCGAAGCATATTTGGGTTTTCTCTTTTCAATATCTGCAACAGAGAAAGTCTTAAGTTTATTTTTTTGAGGTTGGTCAATGTAATTGAAGTAATAAAAGCCGCCCACAATATCACCACGATTTAGGTCCTGCGATTGTTCAAAAATGTACGATTCGACTTTGTTTTTCATGTCCTTTTTTATAGGAATGAATTTGTCCTTCTCGTAAACAAGTTCAATAATAACCTCATCGGGAACATCCAAACCATACTTCATTGATTTTATTTCGAGCCCCCGATAACCCATAATAGGCTGTAGATCATACTTCCCTGTGCTGTTGTTTTTATATGGTATGAAATGTAAATGATTTGGCTGAAGAGGATCGAGACCAACAGCAGAATAAGTAATAACATCAAGTGCAAGTTTTTGAAGGTTCACATTATTCCAATCATACGCAAGCTCACGCTTTTGTTCTGACTTCATCAAATTCTTTTGTTGAAATTGCTTTAGCGAAAGATCAATTTTGATAAAATAATTCTTTATCAACTTTCGCTGGAAGTTGGTAAGTTGTACTTTTTCACCCGAAGCACCTTCAAACTCTCGCTGTACGGCTGCAAGAAACCTTTCGCTATGCGACTGTTGTGCTTGCTGGATTTGCTGAGGATTAGCTTTTAAGAGGTCATTATTCTTGTCTTCATTCGAAGTTTCTGCCGTTGTTTTTTTTGCTGTTGCCATTGTGGTTATTTTTAAAAAATGATTAAATGTTTTTTTGGAGTTATTATAAATACGGCTACCATGTCATTACCGACTGACTTCAAAAAAGGCACAAGATGCTTAAGTTTTCTTGGTTCAGTAGAACAGTAGTCCTGTCTTATTTCGTTTGAACCGATGTTTTTGCAGGCAACCGAGTAAACGGCTATGAAGTGACTTGAATCGAGTTTCATTTTTAGTTGTTTTTTTAAATCTAAGAAAATAGCACTCCCGCTTTTGCATTCTTTAATTGTTGATTAAACTTTTCTTCCTGTTGCTTTTCGCTAAGTGATGAATAATGCGGTTCATCAGCATTCTCTACGCGCAACTTCTTATCATCCGGAGAAACAAAAAGAGAAATGATTTGCGATTCAATTTCAGGAATCCACGAAACACTTTCGCGGTTGTCGCAAAAGACAGGCGCATGTATCTCATAAAAATTGCTAAACGTATTAAGTATATCGAGCCCGGCAAGAAGTTTTGCTGCAGTATTTAAAGTAGGATAGGGTACATCGTTATAAAGGCAAACGCAGTCTTCATCAATGCCGCCATTTACAAGCTGTTTGAATAACTTGAACTTCACGTATTTGAACATATCATTGACACGTTTTTCAAGTATATCATTCTTTGCACGTTCATAAGTTTCAATTTCGAATTCCTGTCGTTCGATATCAGCTATTGCCTGTGCATTTGCACGCTCATCGTTTTCCAATTGCTCAATGCGTTTTTTAGTCCGCTCAATTGTTTCTTTTTCAGCCAAATCTTTTCTTAAATCAGCAATCTCATTGGCAAGACGGATCTTGTTAATTTTTGCAGTCGAGTTATCAGAAGAGTTAAGGGCGTCACGCTCCGTTTCAATCTCAGTTGTAAGTGATTTTATTTCCTGAGATAGTTTGATGGCAGCACTATTACCTTTTAATTGTTTCTCAACTTCTGCATCAATGTCTGTGCTATTATAAGCATCTTCAATTTGAGATATGCGAAGTCTTTTTATTTCTTCGCTGAGTGTAACAGCCTGAGCATTCAAAATACCTGTGCTATAATCCTGCTTATCAATAGCAGCAATGTTCTCTTCGAGTTGTTTTATCTCCGCTTTTATAACATTGCTTAAATCAACTTTTGACTTTAATTGTCGAGCCTTTTCATTATTGAAGTTGACTTCGAGTTCACTTTTCTTTTTATCAATATTTTCAGTTGGCAATTGTTGTTGGCAGGTAGGACAAATGCAATTTGTTTCATCGAAAGAAAACTTTTGCGCATTTATTTTAATCCATTCTTCACGTAGTCGAGCAATCTGTGCCTGCCTGCCTTGAATTTGATTCTGAAAAAACGTTTTATTTGTAGCAGCGTCATTTTCTTGTTTACGCAGTAACGCGATTTTATCATTTAGCGATTTTAATTCAGTTTCTTTCTGTGAAATAATAGAAGCTGAATTATTTTGTTTTGCCGATAATTCATTCTTTATTTTGAACACAATATTTGTGAGTGCATTTTGTTTTTCATAAAACAGTTTTTGTTTATCGAGCAATGCTTTTTGTTTTTGAGCGAGTTCTTTTGATGCATCTGAGAGAAGATCATCAATGGAGTTTAGTTCAACTTCTTTTAAACCAATCGCCTGTTCAATTGCAGACCAATCTTTTTCTTCGGGCATACTGCGCTTTGCCTCATCAATACGTGGATTGAATTCTATTGCAGATTTCTTTAGCAAGTTTTTTCTTGCAACAAGTTCTTTTCTCCATTCTTCAACATCTTTGTACTTTCCCGAAGTTAGTGCAGTAAGAAGAGCACTGTATGTATGATTTTCATCTCTTATGCTGTTTACGATTTCACTATCACTGATGATGCCGGCAATCTGCATTAATTCATTACGCTGATCTTTCCATGTTCTTTTACTGTTTGTTGAATTGAAAAAATATGGGTTGGTTAGCAGTTTGATTAATCGTGGAGGAATAATATCATCAACTCTTTGCTGATATTCTGTCGCACTGCGTTCAACATCATTGTAATAATACTTTACTATGTGTCCTTCAAAAATTTTTTCCACCCGTCCTTTTGGTTTTGTCCATTTTTCAAGATATACGCGACGTAGTTTTATTTCGATACCATTTACATCAAATATTGCTTCAACTTCATGTGGACGATCATTCAATTCTTTGCGGGAAGTATTTTTGATTTCGTAGTTAGTGCGATCATATTCATCATTGCCGGTTAAGAGCCACATGAAAGCAGTATTGAGTGTTGATTTACCGCTTTCATTAGCCCCGTATATCGAAGTATTTTTAAAGAAGTTTATTGTCGTTTGGTCAATGACTCCCTTGAAGTTGCGTAGAATGAGTGTTTTTAAAAGAATATTTTTCATAACTTTATGTCCTATTTTTTATCTCAGATTATGTTTGTTTAGAAAAGCACTGCACTACTACATGCAGTGCTTTTTTGCTTAACAATTTTGAATCTCCTTTCTACTCTTCTTCATCATTTTCCTTGTCTGCATTTTCAGATTCATTTTGTTCCGTTTGATCTGCAACCGTTGTTTGGTCTGCAACCGGTGTTTCTTCATTTGGTTGTTTCGGTTGCTTTTCCTTGTCTTTGTCTTTAGGATCGTACATTGTATTACTCCTTTTTTGTTTGGTGATGAAAAAAATGTTTTAATCAAAATGTATCATATCCATTCTTTCAATAAGTTTTACTGAAAGATTTTCATAGAGTATTTTTGCGCCATGTTTTTCGCCATACATTTCTTTGAAGAAAACAATCAATTTTTTTGCTCCTGCCAAATGAAACGGATGCTTGCAAGAGTCAATAATATTCGATATCCATTCAGCAGCTTTCTTCATATCAGAAGTATCTTTCTGCTTACCATTTTTTGAAGGTTCGACTTGCTCGATTATTTCTTCCATGCTTTATGTTTAAAAAAGTGGGCATTTCCACGTTAAAGAAAAAAGTTTTCTAATGCGCATAAAGCGCCGACTATATCGGCGCTTTGATTCAAGAGACAATTTTCGTTTGTGAATTTTACAAACAATATTGAAAAGAACTCTCCGGAGAAACAGCCGGTCCTGATAAAAAATTTTTGTTTTCATGCTTCAAGCCTGCAGCTTTATAACCATTTAGGTGTGCAGGCTATCCGCATTTTTATTCTACCCTTCCTCACTATTTATGGTAATAATATGCGCGTTGATGAGAAAGGAATTTTGGTTGTTGTATTCATTGCTTTAAATTTTTTCTTCTCGATCTTCTTTTCTTCTTTCATATAAAACCAATCCAATATTTTTCTCACACAAACTATAAATGCGGCAGAGGCAAGTATCAGTAAAAGCATGATGAGTAGATAGGTATTTGTTTGAATCTGTTTCATCTATTTATAAAATAGCAACGCCATTAATAGAAAACAAATCGCTATGCCGATAATAAACCACCAGTCTCTATTTGTGAAAGGCTTTTGCATGGGCAATTTTTAAATACAATACCTGAAATATTTTTACCCACCATTTTTTAGAGAGCTTTGCACAAGTAACCTGTACCATAGTATCGCCTTCATCAACGCCAATAACTAAATGCCTTTTCCTGTCGCCAATTATCTGACCTGTTTTGAAATCGTCATAGCACTTTTGAAAAATGAATGTCTCTGTTTTCATTGTCTTTGACTTTTATTTTTAAAACCAAGCGAGACCCAATAAGTGAATTGAGATATAGAACCTGCAATAAAACCGGCACTCTCCGATTCAACATTTAAGTGGTTGCATAGAATAAGGCTTGTTATGCCAAATGACAGTCCAATTAAAACGGATAAGATAATTTTCATTTCGTTTCAATAATAATTTTTAAGACAACATATTCGGTAGTGTATGCAAGCACAATCATAATAATTATTGCGATGAATATTTTTAGTGTACGGGAATATGAACTTGGCATTTGTTATTTTATATTAATTTTTTCAACGCTCCGCGTACATCACTCACAGTTAAAGGCGATGTATTAAAATTTTTAACCCTATCGAATAGAAAATAACTCGCTCACAATAAACACTCTGCACATAAAGCGACCAATCATCGTCCACTTTATTCGCTCAACCAACATTTAAAACCAATTCCAAAAAATCTGTAATCACCCATTTTGCTTGCCTCAAGAATGAAATGGTCATACTGCAAGCGTCCCGCATAATTGAATTTGTTTAAATCGGTTCCTATCAATGGCGTGAATGATAATCCTAAATGTTTTGAATCGTCATTATAAAAATCTCCGATTTTATACCCTGTCATTAGGCTTATGTTACCTGTCAAGTCAATATTTAGATGTGCATTTACTTCGCCAACGAAATGACAGTATTCATAACCAACTTTTAGTCCAAGCATAAAGTTTATCAGCTTCGTTTGTTCTTTGTGATATCCGGTTATTGTTGTTGTTTCATGCACTGTGTCAATTACAATGTCGGGCATCGTTAATGTTACATTTTGAATACTGATTCCAAAATCGTTAGAACCGTACCAACGATTCTGTGCTTGCGTTAAAGAACTTACTGCACTCAAAACGAGTGTGATAATGAGACTTCTTTTCATTTTCTACCCCTATTTACGTTTGTTTAAAAATTTTACTAATAGGGGAGTTATATTTGCTGATTAAAACATAACTATGATGCCTTTCTTAATGCCTTAGGCTTTCTCCATCTGCCGGCAACAAAATTTTCTTCAAATTCTTCTTTGCGTTTTTGTTTTAGCGGTTGACGCTGTTTTGGAGATGGTTGATCTTCTTTTAAATTTTCTTCCATCTCCATCAACAGGTCATTTGCGGCATTTCGGAGACGCCTAAGTTTTTCGCAATAATATTTTACATCTTTAGTCATATACTTATGATAGATGATTTCTCAAATTTGTTCCATGATCCATTTCGAATTTTTCATCTGCTTCAGACTCACTTTGCGTCTTTATAATAAACCCGTTCGTGTCAAGAATCTTTTTAAAATGCTCAATCGGCATTTCTTTTATGCCGTGTATTGTTAAAATAGAGATATATTTATTTGTATTTTTTCTGAACACCAGTAACTCAATACTATTATCGTAACACTTGATAACTTTATGGGTGTATTGCTTATGTACAAAAAATAAAAGGTTTGCAATTTCATCGCGCTCAAAATCATTCTCACTCAAAAACTTTAGTTGTTCATCAGTTATAATGGGGGGTCTCATTACATTATGTATTTTTTTGTTTTTAAAAAACCGGGCACCCGATTTGCCGTGGTGATGCCCGGCTAAAAGACAACATTTATCTACGTGCCTTTCGCCGAATCCTAAAGGCGAAAGAAGTTTAGTCGAATGTTAATCTCGTTGCTCTGTAGATAGCTCTCATCAGCAAAAAATAAACAGGCATTGAGATTGCAAACCAGCTTATCACTGATTCTGCATTATTTGCGGTGATCGTGAAACACCAGCACACTGCGAGCGAAACACTAATTATCACGATCACAATAATTCTTTTAGTTTTGGTTTTCTTTTTCATTTTTTTTAAGCGTTTTGAGTTTGTAATTGTTTATACTTTTCTTCAACCTCTTTTATGGTAAATAACTTTTTTGAAGGCGTATGAATCATTAGTCCATTGTGATATTCTGCATAACTTTCTTCAATAAACCATTCAATAAAATTTTCATCGTAACCTTTTGCAGCTAATGAACCTTCGAGGGTATTTTCTTTGTATGCTATATCGTGCCAGTTCATGTTAATCATTGTTTACAGTTGAAAGATTTTGTTTGCGTTCACTCATGTTTATGATAATAGGTTCAACAATTCTTTTCATCACATCTGCATAATATCGTTGAAGGCGATATGAAACATTTGTGTATTTTGAAAGCCGTTTTTGATAATAAGGAAGCGTTGCGCGTCGGTAATCCAGTTTCGATGCTTTGATTGCATTCACATATTGCGCAGCATCAACAGCAAGTTCATTTGCCAGTTGTATCATTTCGAGAATAACGGTTGCGCGTTTATGTAGCCTTATGAGTTTATGTGTTTTCATGTTGAATAATTTTTGTTGCATCAATAGCTAATCCTGATTCTATTAAACCGAATAAATCAAAGTGTTTTGAAAGAAGCCAATGAAATTCATCTGGTGAAAAATGGTTATTAATCCCGATTGAGTAACCATGTCTGCAACCCATTTCTTTTTCTTTGCACCACAATGTCCAGTGAGATTCGCAAGGCTCGCCATTCATTTCGGTAGTCCATATACATTTATCAAGCGTATATTTATTATCGGGAATATTTTTAAACCACCATATTAATTCCTCATCTGTCATACTTGATAATGGGCGTAGAATTATTCTTATTCCATCAATCGGTATCACAATTGCTTGACCTATCCTTACGTAATTATCATCACCTACAGCAGTCAATTTTGTTAATCCATATACAGTAAGTACTTCGCAGCCCAAATACAAATGCAGATAATCTTTTATGTTCTTTTCCTTATTCATTTATCATTATTTGAATCGTTTCAGTATGCGGAAAATTATCTTCAATCCTTATCGGCAGTTCCTGAGTTTCAATAAATGCCTTTAAGATCGGCAACCGGAACTCTTTACGAATCTTTGACGAGAAAGAAACATCATAACCTATCACATTAGAAGTACTCAGCCATCCGTCTTTTATTTCGCTTATCTTCTTAAATTCGAAACATTCGAGTATAATTTCCAAGCATTCATTAATTCTCTTAACTATCGTTTCTGTATCTTCTATGCTGTGCATTGCTTTTATACGTTAGATTTTAGAACTACATAGCTCTTATTCGGGTTTAGTTCGGGACCTTCGACAATAAAGTTGATTACCACTTTAAGGGTTTTGAGCATTCTTTTCATTTTTGTTTTATTTTATTCGGTTAAAAAATATTTTCTGGGAAATAGTTGCATTTATGCTTTTGTTAATCGTATCTTGTCGGCAGATTCAGTTCTATTTAAATTTGCGAACTCTCCAAACAATTCTTTTGCTTTTTCATTATATGCATTTGCTGCTTCTGTTTCTGAACTAAAGTGCCCGAGGAAATAATGTTTTCCCTTGGATTGAATCTGAGCTAAAAATTTATTACTACGCTTGAAAATGGATACTCCAAGAAATTTAGAAGAACTGCCCTTGTGCGAGTTTTTATAAGCGTTGCTTTGAAAATAATCGCAACTCCTTAAGTTATTTTTTTGATTATTTAATCCATTGAAATCTTTGTGATCTATAATTTCTCCTTTCGCAGCTTTCATTATTTCTCTGTGCATTCTAATCGTTGTAGCCTTATTGCCATTTTTTGATGAACTTCTTCTAAATGCGTAAAAAGTATGCTTTCTTTTAAGGGCACTCCAATTGAATTGATTTAAATATTCAAAATCCTCATCATCAACTATTGCAACCTGACCCTGTGTTAATTTTATTTCTTTCATAAAATTTTTAATTATGATTTTTAAGAAAGAGTTTCTACCTTGCCGGCTGATTCAACTTTTTCAGTTAAATCTTCTTTATCAGAAAGATTTAAATAAGATGATACAGATTCCAATACCGGTGAAAGCAAAAGCATGTCAAGATTTAATCTTGCCCAGCGCTTAACGCTGTCAGTACTCTTTCCTGTAGCCTTGGCAATTTTGCCCTGCAACTCCGGATCAGATTCTATAACCTTCCGATATTTTTCTTTTAAAATGGTCTTTTGCATATTTGCTGTATATTTACCGTAAATGTTTAGTAAATATACGGTACAAAATGTTCGAAATCCAAATAAAAGACCGAAAATGTTTTCGAAAAATTTGTACCCTTTATTGAATAAAATCTAAAAAGAATGCCCACTTTATCGGATATTCTTAATTCGAAAATCGGAAAGCACGGAAAATCAAAGGCTTCGGTAGCAAACCATTTGGGTGTAAGCGAAAGGACTATAGAAAATTATATGAAGGGAACGCGACAACCAAAGCCTGATGCTCTTATAAAATTAGGCGAATTCTTAGGGTTCTCTTTGTCTGAACTTTCCGAACATTATGAAAATAATTTCGAACAAAATGTTCCATATCGAAACGGTTCCACGAAGAACTATGCTGTAAATGAAATTATAAGTACTGTAGCGGAACCGCCAACACCCGATTACCGCGACCGTTATATCGCCCTTCTTGAGCAAGAAAATAAAAGGCTGCAAGAACAATATGATAACATAATCAGCCATCTTGATAATATAGCTGATGAAATAACCAATCAGATACATTCTAATTTACAGAAGCTGGAATCAAATCAGTTGGATATAATGGCGCAGATTCGAGCGGCTTCGCGTGTCGCCGCTGAACGATCGGCTGGAAAAGATGCGGTGAAGCTTGAGCAAGAGTTAGATAAGTATGACAGATATTTTTCCGAATTTTTAAAGGACGATGAGCATAATAGCATTTCTTTTGACAAAGGTCACAAGGTATCAAAGCAGGCATAACAATCTCCTCAATTAATTTATGTATTATAAAATTAAGTTCAATCAACATTTAAAAGGTACGGGGACGAAAGATAATTAGGTATGGGATTTTTTTTTTGGAAAAGCAATGTTAACAAAGCGTGTTTAAATTTCCAAACAAAAACAAGAAAAAATTTTAAACAAAATAATGATAAAAAAAAATGAAAAGCAATGACAATAAACAAAACTTTATTCCTATTCGTTGGAGGCATATTATTTTCTGCGTGCACTACAAAAACAGAAATAACCGAAACTCCGCAACAGAAAGAAGAACGCCGTGCTAAAGAGATCGCCGCTCCTTTTATCGCCAATGAGATCGGTGACTTTAATATATTAGTCGAGAAAGTAAAAGACACATCTTTAGATAATTGGCAACGTTCTTTATACGCAGATAAACTATGTAAAGCCTTTGTTCAATATATGTGCCCTGCAGTAAATTCAATTTACTCTCCAGCTAAAAACGTAAAAGAGCGAGGAACGGTCAAAGTTGTTTTATCCGATGATTTTAATCAACGGGCAGATTTGCAAAGAGAATTCATCAGAAAGAAATGGACTGAATACGGCAAACAACAAGCTTATAAAGAATCGTTGCTCGATATAGAAAATGCTAAAAACAAATAATTGAAAGCAGCACGTACACATAGCATTGAGATAAAGAAACGATTTATAAAAGCGGTAGAGCAAGTTGCACAGAAGCATTATCCGAGCAAAAGTCAAAGTGACATCGTTATTTCTCTCGGTCTCACAACGGCTAATTATTATCGTATGCGGAGCAGAACAGAAGGAAATTATCCAACACTCGATCAATGCGTGCTGTTATGTAAGCAATACAAAATATCTGGCGAATGGCTGCTAACTGGTGAAGGTGAAATGAAAAAGATAAATGGTAAGAAAATAACGGCTGCGGACCTGCTAAGACAGGCATTAATCATCATCGAAAATAAGGCAAGAAATAAGAACTGATCTTAAAGTTCGCCTCAAGCGTAAACTCTATTAAACCTTTTGAAAAACACCAATTTTTTTATGCCGGCAAAAAATGTAACAGATTCAGTTTTAATTATTTAGAATAAAATATTTCGGGGTGTTTGTTTCCCTCTCTCTCCGCAAAGAAATTCTGAAACTCAATACTGAAGCGCATTTCGGAGACGCCGGCAAAAATCTCAAGTGTAAACTCAAGTAAAAATGTCGGCTTATGACTTCAGTAAATGTAACCTACACCGATCCGGTGCTATGCACGTATGGCTTAGATATTTCAAAGCCTTGGTTTGTTCATTTCTATATTACAAATGAAACAACTGGGGAAAAGCTCGAACGCCAATTCCGCGGTGGCATCAACTATTCAAAGAACAAAGAAGAACGGCTTCGTCTGGGGAACGCTCTTAAATCCTTTTGGAAGGGAAAACTTAAAAATGGATGGCACCCGTTCAAAAATTTATCAACAACAATTTTCGATCTCAACAACATGCATTTTAATGAGGCAGTTGATTTTGCTGTTTCAAAATGTGTTGTGTCCAAAAAGACAAAGGCAGACTATAAATGTACTTGTGGATTTTTCAAAGATGCTGCAATGCAAATGCATCTTAATAATATCAAAATACAGGCGATTAAGCGACAGCACATAAAATTGATGCTCGAACATATAAAAACAAAAAGAAAGTGGAGCAACAAAGCTTACAATAAGAATGTAGGTTATTTTTCGAGTGTTATGGAGAAACTTGTTGAGTGGGAAATATTAGAGTATAATCCAGTACGTAAAATCAAATCACTTCCAACGACAGAGACACAGAAATTTATTCCATATACTCCTGATGAAAAGAAAAAAATAACGGTGTGTTTATATCTTAACCATTACCGTTTTTTTGTTTACCTGCAAATCATTTATCATACAGGTATTCGTCCTAAAGAAATCTTGGCTCTTAAGATAAAAAATATTGATCTCAACATGCAGATAATTTCAATCGTTCCAGATATGGATCAGGAAAATAGTAAGACAAAAAGCATACGGATTGTACCGATTAATAACCAACTATTACCATATCTGCGAGAGTTGAAATTGCATGAGTACGACGCAGAATGTTATTTATTTGGAAGTCCTTATGAGAGTGGCAAAGGCAATAAAGGAAGCGCTGCAGGTAAATTGTTTGGTGCTATGCATCCAGATTTTTTCAAGCCATCATATACACGTATAAAACGCGATACTGTTACAAAACTTTGGAATAAGATCGTAATTAAAAAGCTTGGAATTAATAAATATCTCTATGCTGGCAAACATACAGGCGCCAACGATAAGATAATTGCAGGAGTGCCGCTTGAAGCATTGCAGGAAATGTATGGACATCACAGCAAAATGATGACAAGAAAATATGCAAGTGCAGTAGTGCAGATTTATCATAAGCAAATTAAAGAGCAGTCACCGGCATTTTGAGTGACTGTAAACTTACGAAAAAGGCCCATCGTGAAAACGAAAGGCCTTACTGCTCACCTATGAAAAATACCAAAATTGTTTTATTATTTTACTTTATTCCGCAATCTATTCGCATAAGCCAATTGCCATTGTTATCACGAACATCAATAAAACTCTTAAACATATTCTTATAACTATCATTGCTTGGAATATCGTTTTTATTTGCTCTTGTACAATTAATAAATGTGCAATCATGTATTATTGCTCCACCACCTTTACCGTTTTGTATTGGTATAGCACTACCATTTTCAAACACACAACTTTCAACAACTTTATAGTCGAGAATTGCCGGATAAGAACCGAAATTTAAAAATGTATCCTGAAGATTATAGTTTGACTGACTCTGGAAATTTTTCATCTCACCGTCGAATTTACTGTGCAAGACAAACATAGGTCTCTGCGCATACCATGAAAATCTTAAACTACCATTAGATGAAAACTGACAGCTATCTATAACGCCGATTTTTAATGAACTTGCGTTATTAAAATCAATATGCGTATTTTTTACTACTACATTTTTTAAACTTACAATTTGAGACCGATTGGATAAATGAAACGATTTACCATCCATACCATTATCATAAGACACATATATATCTTTACCAAAAAACTTATCTGTATCTTCATTATGAATAGGATTTTGAGCAGCATTACGAATTTTTACATTCACCAAAACACCGAGCGTTCCAGTATCTGGTTCTCTTTTTTCAGGATATGAAAATTGCACTCCTATTGAACCTCCATCACAATCGAGATTAATTCCATATCCTGTCTTAAATCCGGCTCTCGTCCATTTAAAATACGTCCCCTGTTGTCCTACTTCAGACCATTTAAAAGGTGCGCCGCCGCTTGCTTTACTATCTGCTATTACACCTAATCTGCACTTATCAAGTCCAATTCCATCCATTACAATATTGATAAGTGTTACATCTTTAAAAATTACAAACTCTGCATTTTCAACTCCGACAAATCTTCCATGAGCCTCTGCCCAGTTATTATTTCCAGTTGGGGAGCCAGGCCACATTTGTTTATCCTTATTTCCATCAAGAGTACCTCCTAACCAAATAACAGTATCATTATACTGATCTTTAGGATACTCGATTGAAAAAAAGCTATACTTAGTCATATTAGCCATTTTTATTGTAGCGCCATAGGCATATACAATAATATCTTTACCACGTGATGGCATTACAGTAGATTTTTTACTTACAAGATATGTTTTGCCTGAAGTAAATATCACTCCGTACCGTGCATTTTTAATTGCGCTTGCAATAGCTGCATCATCTAAAGTACTTCCGTCGCCTTTCGCACCGTATTTTTCAACACGTTCAAGTTTGGTTGTATCTACATTTATCGCCGGCACATAAGGATAAGGGTTACAATTAACGAATCTATTAACAGGAAAAGTTACTGTCTTAGAAATTTGTGCAGTACCGTATAAATAAAATGTAAAGAGCGCGATTAACGATAATAGTTGTTTCATGTTTCATTGTTTGAAAAGTTACCAGAATAAAAATCTGCCTCTGCCTTTCGCCTTTTAACAAGTCCGGGTAATACTTTTCCATTGCCGCGAGTCCATCGCAAAAATTCGCAAGAGTCAACTATCGCGTTGCCATCTTCGTCAATGGTGTATTTGTAAATTGATGGATCGTGAGGATTGTTTTTAAATTTTTTTAAGAGTGTGCTTTTTTCGAATGCGTATATTCCAACGTTATAAGCAAACGAAACAAAAGCGTCAAACTGATCTTGATTTATTGGAACATCTTTTATAAGAAATAGTATTGCTGCCGCCTTTTTATTTATTTCATCATGCAAATACTCTAATGCCTCCCGTTCAGTTATTTTATCGCCTTCAGCGACCTTATTGCCATTTGGGTATCTTGTAGTACCATACCCGATAGTCCACACCTTTATGGCGTCTTGATAAGCCGTTAAACGCAGCCCTTCGTAGTGTTGAATTAATGATATGATACGTTCGGAAGGTGTCACTTATTCAAGTTATTTTTACTTATGGCTTATATTTATAAATCAACTCACTTAGCAACTTCACACAGAAGTCATAAACAGTCTGCCATATCTTACCTAACGATTCTTGCGCCTGAACTTTAGCAATTACTTCTAATGATAAAAGTTGCGTGGCGATAATAGTAGGTTCGTCTTTTAACCGTTCTATAAAAAAATATGTATCACCGTCTGCTGCAAGTTTGTTTGATAGATCGGTAAATCGTTCTTGCGCACCAGTTAAATACTCATTGCTGATTTGTTCAAGCTCAGGTTTTTCTTCATCCCATGTTTGCTGAAGAATTGATTTTATATTATCGAGAAGCGGTTTGAAATCGAATGTTTTATCACTCATAATTTTAATTATTTTATTGTCAATAAAATTTGTAAAAAAATGCCAAGATTTTTTTGTCAACTTGTAATTTATTTCAATCTCATTTCCGCATTGTATCTCGGCTTCCACACCGCTTTCATATACTCACTATAAATGATTGCTGTACTGCTACTAATACTTTCAGCAGCAGAATGTTCTTCTTCGTATTTAGCAAATAGATTCTGAATATTCTCATCCATCTTAACCAAATCTTCACCGTGCAATCGAACCTTATCCTTAGCAAGAATAGCATCAATAATGCTATCAACTTGTTTATACTTGCTTACGAATGGGCTATAACTTTTATCGTTGCTTTGCGAAATAGAAATATAGAGAGCATCGGTTAATGCCATTCCTTCATAAATTGCAGACTGTATTGATACATCTGCCTTTGGCGTTGATAAAGTTTTGCAATTGAAAGCAGTTCCGATTAATAAAAAAAATAAGAGTATTGATTTCATAAAAATTATTTACAAGTGATATTAATAGTTGAGCCGTTTTGTATGTTGAATGAATTATCAGTACACACAATAGTTTTCGAGTCAGGCGTTTTACTGAACCAAAACATTTTAGATTTAACGCCAAACACAGGAACCAAAGTCTCATCAATAGTGTTATTCGTGAATTGAAGATTACTTACACGCATTGAAAAACCATCGCCGCCGTTGTGTATAGTTCCCATTCTTCCACCATTATTTGTGAGGATATTATTTGAGAAAATATTATTAGAAAATGAATCTGTTGAGTTATCGCTGCCAACTTCAAAAACGCCTTGACAATTTTCGATTATATTATAATTGAAAGTATTGTTTGAACATCTGCCGCCAACAGCACCATATATTTCAAAAGCCCCCCCATCATAATCAAATGTTTGGTCTGTACGCCAACAGTTTTTAATAGTGTTATTAATCATACAGTTACTGCAACCACCCATTGTAATAGCGTTGCCACCGTAGTTACCCTGATCGTTTTTGTTATTTTTTATACCGCCTAAATCTGAAATAAAACAGTTAATGACACTATCATTATTACCATGTATTTCTATAGCATTACCAACCAAAGAAATGTGAAGATTTTTAAGCACGATATTGTTGCAGCCGTTGCTACTGCTACCATCGAAATCAATTGCGTAACCAACATTTGCCGTTGTCTTTGTATGAATATTTAGTGAATTTAAAGTTGTGTCTGTGAATTTTATTCCATCAATAGTAATGTGATGAATTCCTGCCGTTGCATAAATAATGCATCGTTGAGCAATAGTTTTATTTAAATTGCCTGAAATGTTATAAAGAAAAATGGGAGCATTGCCATCGCTGTAAGTCGTGTACACGATTGATTTACCTATACTGCCAGAATATTTTATTGTATGTGAGCCAACGAATAAATCATTCTTTTTAAACTTTACTGTGTCCCCCGGTTTTAGTAAGAGAGAGTTTAATTTAGAAATTGTTTTGTAGGGAGATGTTAGGGAACCGTTGTTTTTATCATTACCGGTTGATGAAGAAAAATAATATACTCTTTGACAAAAGGATAATGTCACAACTAACATGAATAGTATGAGAAATATTATTTTCATATTTGTGGAGGCGGAGTTTGTTTTTCAACTTGCTTTATCTCTTCCGCTTGCTGCTTTGCATTTTTAATAATATTTGTCTCTTCATATGCTGCAGGTTTTGGCGGGGGGGCAACTATAGATAAAAATCCTATAATTACAGAAAGGATAAACGAATTCCACGAAAAATGTCCAGTTGTTTGTATCGTCACGAACGACTGAGCGACAACACCAATAAAGCCGACAACAGTAACGCCTTTACCTCTCCATTCATTTGCCACATAACCGGCTATTGCCAAAGCAACACTAAGTCCTATAACCTTCCAGTCTATTTCACCTTCTGGTGTTGATATGAATTGTTGTAATGCGAGAACAAGTGCACCAGCTAAACCGGTTAAAAACACTTGATTTTTTTGCCAGAATGTTTTTTGCATATACTTTATTTTTTAGGAATTATATATTCGAGTTTATCTGTTAACTTATTCATAGCTTGTGTATTTGCATGCCATGTTTCATTTGTTAATTTGTTCAAATCAATTAAACTTGTCATTGCTTCGTTAAGTAAAACATCTCGCCTTGTGCACTCATTTTGCCAGAAATCATTGCTTTTTTGCAGTGAATCTTTCAATTCTCTTTCTCGGTTATCTGCATCTCGTTTTATTATTTCCTTTTCTTGTTTATGCTCTTGATGCAGCTTATCAATTTTAATATTAAATTCAATTCTATCTTCTTGAATTTCTTTTTTAAATTCTTCACGTTGTTCTTTATTCTCTTTCCTGAAATACCAAAACATCCCAATGATTACAAGCAATAATATCACTATCGTTAAAGGTTGCGAGAATGCCCAGTTCAATGCGTCTTTTGTCTCCACTTGTAAAAGCATTTCCATTTTTATGTCTACGGATTAAATCGTTGTTTCTAATTAAAATTTCATTGAATCAATACGCTTCAATATTGTATTACATAATCTTTATAATTCCTTCCATCATTACTCAACTTACCATTCACAATTAACGACTGCGAACTCCCTGTCTCTGCACTTGCACTACTATAATAATTTATCTCTTTTGTTCTGCTTAATCTAAATGCACTTAATATTCGTTGTGTCGCTCCGGGATCGTTAGTAACCCGTATTCCCCATTCGTTGCACGCAAGTTCAATTTTCATTGTTCGTTTCACATGATCACTCAGTGCCTTTATATAATCGTAATCCAAATAATTATCGTCTCGTTGATACATGTGACAATTGAAATAATCAAGCCCTAAACTCATGTATTCATTGTAAAGACTGTCGCTGCCATTGTAATAGCTCCAATAATTATTACTGCTTCTTTGTGTAGCAGCTACCATTACGTCTGTGAAATATTTATTCATAAATTTTCTTGCACTGTCTGCATCAAGAGTTTTATAATAATGCATTGCAAGGAATGGATCATGAAGCCCTCCGTTTGTAACCTTTACACCAATCGAGTGACACACATTTAACGCCCATCTCAATTCACTAACATAATTTCGTCTATCGTCAAAATAATATCCTTGGTTATACTCTTCATTTTCGATTACAACAACAGAACAATAAGCGCCGTATTTTAAAAGAACTTGTTTTAGAAGAGTTTTGTATCTCACGCTGTCACGCGGGAACTGTCTTACGTTTATCCCGCTGCCGACCGTTCCCTGCTGTTGCCAAAGAACATTAAGTTGTATTCGTAATTTTTTTTTATAAGAGCATCTAAGCCGCCATCATTAATACCGTTCCACTGAGTTAATACAACAGTATATCTTGCTGCATCTGCCTGCAAACTATCTTTTATCCATGTTGCTTTTTCCGAAGGAGACAAAGAAGCGTCGGCGAGCATTACTCCGAAATTTGTTACCTTATAAAAAGAAGTTGTTGTGTCGTAAATAAAGTCTTCAATTTGCTTCAATCGCTTATTTAAATCATAGTTTTCTTTTCGAAGAATATTTAATGAATCTGTAAGTTGCTGCGTTGTGATACCACCGCCACCTTGACTTTGTAAATCAGTAAACGTTGTTGTTTTATGAATGCCATCTGCAAAAAGAATGTCAATCGTTTTTGTGCTTGTTCCGCTTACATTTATTGAAACAACTGCTGCGCCATAATTCTTATCATTTTGGAAGTATGAAATTTGCTTCGGAATAACAATGCTGAATTGTCTGTTTGTTTTGTCGTAAACTAAATCGCCGCCTGCACTAAAGGCATTACCTGCATCTGTTGCAAAATTGTGCATAGCCAAATCGTATCCTACATATTGACCTACTGCACCAAGAGGAATTTTTTTCTGATATAATGCGTCTGATTGTGCTTTTGTATATGCATCTATACTACCACCATTGCCGCCGCCGCCGTGTGCATCTGTATAGGCATTAGATTGAACGATTGCATCATTAATCTTTGCGTCAATTTCTTTTCGTGAATAAGTTTCTATTTTTCGATAAACGGCATATTTAAGTGTATCAGTTGTATTGCCTATTTTGTTCCAATAATCAATATTTGTTCCCTTTATTGTTGAAGCTGCGGAAGCGGTAAACACCGGGTCCTTCTCAACAACCGCTTGTTGTGTTGCGGTGCATGATGCCAACAAAAAAAGTAATAGTATATGGTACGGTTTCATAAAATCATTTTTTCACTTTTCCGGTATATATCAATTTAACAGGAGATTTTTTTTCATAGATCAGGCCTTTCAGTTCCGCTATTTCCGATTTTAATTCTTCCACTTCACTTGTAAGTGTTTCAATTGTTTTCACGGCCTTGAACATATCAACATTTATATAATCGTTACCGAGCTTGAATTTCCAAACACATCTTACGCCAACGATCAAAGACATATAAACTTGTCCCAACGAATCCATGCCACTGATCCATACCGCAGATACTGAACTCGGCTGATTGATTTTTTTATGAAGTGTAGTATGGTTTGTTAAATTAACACGCACGATTTCCATACTGTCCGGAGTGCCGTCTTCTAAATAATGATTGACAATACTTACATTGTATATGTCACCGCTTGCGGTCTTACCATATATATCAGCATTCTTATAGGTGGATGCCCATGCCTTCATATTCGCAATAGTATCCAAAGAATATTGAGCGTGTGATGTAAAACAAAAAAACAATACGAAAAACAACAGATTTTTCATTAAAATAGTTAATTTATGCTTCTTCCTTCCTCAACCCATTCTGTACCATCATATACAAGTTTCAACACATCGTTTGATGTGGCAGAAAAATCAACACCGCCCGCAAGAAACATAATGGCTGTTCCCGCTCCGCCTGCTGTATTATTTTTTACCGTTGGATTGCTTTGAAAAATCAACGTAATATGTGAGCCTGCAAGCCAGTTGGATGTGGTTATTGCGTTGATTGTAGTTGTTCCGGTAATTAAAAAAGTATTGCCATCTGTTCCAAGAGTTAAGTCATTTGCGCTTGCAACATCGATACCTTTGCCACCAACTATGCTGCCATCAAAACGAGAAATACCGTCATCAACCCATAAAGACATATTATGTACGCCTGTCGGTGCACCCGTTCCGGTTGCAGCCGCTTTGATATAAACGCTTGCCGCATCTGTTAGAGCTGCACTTCCGGATGCTATATTCAGCCCTAATACCCCAAAATTGGTAAAAAGAGGATGTGTGCCAGAAGATGCTTTTGTAATTTTGTTGGATGTTAGTACGATAGACCCATAAGCATGATTAGTAGTTGCAGTTCCATTATTTGCTGCCTGAACGACCCTATAATCAGTTCCGCCACTACCCAAAAAGCTACTGGCATCTGAAACCACAGTCTCACCGGGTGCAACAGAGAAATTATAGCCATAAGATGATCCCATTGAAAATCCAGCACCAAAAGTTGTAAACATATTATCAGTAAACTTACCTCCCGCATTAGAGCTTAAACTAAATGCCCCACTTGAACCTGTTTGAAAAGTTGTCCAATATGTATTATCATGGCTAAGACTAATTCCGGTAGTATTTCCCAACATTGATATTCCATTAATTGTTGATATTCCAGTATTGGAAAGATTAATGCCAATGCCAAGTTTCTGACCTATTACAGAAAAATTACCGCCCATCAAACTGTTACCTTCAGCAATTAAATTACCTGTTGACGAAACATTGGAGAGCGGCTTAATAGACAATACAGAAATAACAAATCTTGAAGTATTAGTTGGTGTAATCACAATTTTTGTAGTTGTCCATGTTGTGACATAATCTGTATATGTGCCATTTGCCGATATAGTTGAGCTATTTATGCCGCCTATTGAATACTGAAATGTACCGCTCGTTAACCCTGTTACTGTAAAGACTATTTTATAAGATGTATAAGCGGTAATAGTAGTTGTTGCTGAAGGTGTGGCTGTGCCTGTTCCATCGGCATTTTTATTCAAACCTGTTCCAACAATGGGGTTTTCCCACCCTGTACCAAGTGTCCAGTTACCCGCAGTTAATGCTGCTGCCTGTTCTGTCCCTAATGTGCTCCATATCTGTTGATTTCCACCTGCCGAACTTGTACCAACATCTATATTATGGGTTAATGATGTTCCGGCTGCAATACCAAGTTTTTTATTTGTACTGTCGTAATAAAAATTGGAATTTGATTGCTGCATCTTACCGCCTGTGCCTGCGAATAGTACGCTACCCTGAGTGGCAGAAGTAATGTCGCCGCCAATTGACATGCCGCCACCGCCGCTGACAGTCCAGCTTGCATTTGCAGAGAGATCATGTGATTCTCCGTTAATAGTAAGGCTTCTTGTGGCAGGAACGTAAGTCGAATTATCATAACTTATTGTTGTTCCGCTTGCCTTCACAAAGCCAGTACCGTTAAGCTGTGTTTGAAACGTAGAATTATCAAAGCTCCAAGTACCGCCGCTATTTTTTAAATAGCCATTACTGGCATTTATTCTGCTTGCAAGTCCCGTTGCATCTAAATTCATCAAAGCATTGCCGCTGCCGGTTAAACTTTTAAATGTAATGCTACCACTTGCACCGATAGTTAAGCGGGCCGTATTATTTGTAATGAGAGTAAATGCATTGCTGCCAATTGTTCCGCCCCTCACAGCACCGGCGCTATTATTTCCGCCATCGTTCAATGGTCTTCTGGTTATAAAATCCCATGTACTGCCATTAAATTTATAGTTACCGAAATCACCGCTAAAATCATTATCGCTATTATTTAAAATGTTTCCAGTAATTGCTGCATCAAAGTCCCATGAACTGCCGTTGTATGTTGCAATTTCGTTAGCATGTCCGCTCCACGCCCCGGTCGGAGAGGTATTAATCAAATAGGCATCATTTGTATTTGGTGATATCGGTGGTGTATTGAGTATATCAATTACGCTCCATGTTACATCGTCTGTTATAGTTCCGCCGCCACCACTTCCTGGAACTGGAATATCGAAAAAAACATTTCCCGCATAAGATTGATAAAATCTTAAAGTAGAATCATTTACTGTTGTAACTGTATCAATTCCTAAATATCCCCAATGTTGGTCCGCTGCAAAATATTTTCTGAATACTTTATATACCGTATCATAATATATTGTAGCCCTTCTATAAGAGCGTGGTGTGTAATTTGGATGGCCACCTGTAGGAGAATAGAGGGTGTCGGCTGTTAGCCCTTTATAGTGTGCTGTTTGAAAGGGCACATATTGGCTAAAAACATTAGTACATGCTAAACAATTTAGCATGAATAAGCCAAAAAAAAGAAAAACTTTGTTTTTCATACACTAAAGATAATTTATTAAACCGGATATTTATAAGCAATATCAATTTGTTCATCTTGCGAGAGCGGCGGAAACGCTTCATCGAAGAAAAAGCCACCTGTTGTATCATCATACCTGACTTGTTTTCCAGAAGGCGTTGAATTTACCATCCTGTACCAAATGCCATCTCTTGCCACTTTCCAAATATCTTTAAGTGTAAGCGGCGTACTTATAATATTTCCTTCTGTACCGAGCGCTGTATAATAGTACCATAACATTTTAACAAGATAGTTTATTGTGTGTTCTGATGCCATTTGCAATATACTCCTTCGTATCAGTTGAAATATTTATTACTTCAAATTCCCCTTCTAAAATTTCTATATTTGTAATTTCAACGTCATTGCCGTTTTTATCAATAAGCAAATCCCCCTCTTTAAGTTCTTCTGCATGTCTTAGTATATTCCCTTTCAATATATGAATATGTCCACCAGTTGATTTTAGCAAACCGGCGTTGATTGAATAAAGCTTACTTTCTATATGTGATGCCCATGCAGTAACTATGCTATCGAATAATTTGTCACCTTCTTGAACGAATTTTAATTCTTTTTCTATTCCATCTTCCATTAGAATCATCGTTTCGGGAACAAGGCAGTTCGGCGGTGTTATGCCACCTGAAATTGCGCTTTGTCCTAAGCTATCTGTCATTTCGCAATAAAAGGTGTACGATGATCCCGCATATTGAGTGTAAGAAAAATCGGTAACTGCTGCAGTTACTTCATCGGGCACAGTACCATCTGGAGATACAATATTATAATCAAAGCATGGATTACCTGTGGCAACGCAATAGAAATGATATGTATATGGACCAACTCCTCCTATTGCAAATGCTGTTAATTGATTTCCGTTGCGTGATAATTCCACACTGAAATCGGTCTGTTGATATACATTCACCGTATCGTCAAAGGTGTCTGTATTACCAGTGCAATTTGAAACTTTAAATGAAATTGCAACATTAGTCCCTTCGGTTGTTGGTACACCAGAAATCGTTACTTTATTTCCTGTTAACGAAATTGTTGTTCCAGGTATAGATTGCCATCCGGGGGTTAAGCTAATAGGCGCAGTGCCAGTTAAGTTAATAATCTGAAAATAAGGCACTCCAACCACTGCATTCGGTAAGTCTTTATCGTTAATCAAAACGGCTTCGCAAGGTGTTGTATTATCATCTGTACATGTCAAATAAGGAATATCTACTTGCTCCCCTGTTTGCAATGGTTGCAAATTCGTATCAAAGTAAATCCTGCCGGTATCTTTATCAAATTTATATTGCTTGCCGATTGGCGTTGAAAGACCATCATGTAATGCACCACTTGGGCGATAACCTACACCATCGCGAATTACATCCCCATCAATTCTATAACCAACCAAAGCCGGTATTGGTCCGGTATCATATTCGCCGCCACTTGCTGTATAAAAATACCATTCCGTATCACAACATTCATTAGGATCAACCACTTGTTCCGTTATTGCTATTTCGCCTTCTCCATCAAAGGTTGCCTGATATTCAAGAAAGCCTGTTACATCCGTATTTTCTGTTATGTCCGTAATAAGAGCGAACCCGCTGAAATTTTCAGTTAAATTATTTGTATCAGTAACATTCCATTGCAGAAACACCGCATTCATTGTGAACTGCATGTTACGCAATTGTGGAATAGTAATGTTTGTATCGAGCGAACACAAACCGGAAGCTGTTGCACTCCATGACAGTTTTGTGCCGCGAAGCGTGCGCCATTTGCCGGTATTTAGTGATGATGTTTCGCCATTATCGAGATGTGTATTAAGGGATATTGATTTAAAACAGGCAACCGGCAAAAATTCACCGTTATATTGGACGTATAAAATAGCATTTTTACCGGAAATTGTTGACACTTATCAAGTATTTTTTTATAAAAATACTAAAAGATTTAGCATAAAGTTTTGATGTTTATTTCTAAGTTGTTTTAAACAGGTATTTAAACTCATAAGATGTGCCGGCAATTTCATCGCTTCCTGTTATGTCTTCATCGCTGTAAAGCTCATACATGGTGCTATTGCAGCGGCTTTCAGAGTAATTAATATCCGTCATGCTCATAATAAAATTGCGTGAAGCAAGAGAAAGTATTTGTATAACATTCATTGGTGATACAAAGCGTGTAATACCGTTTTGTTCGTAACGGATAAAAGTAAACTCACCTTCAACGATTGTTCTTGGACGGATAGACATTAGTTTTTGTTCATAAGTTATAATTTCACCAAGTCTCATGGATTCATCGAAATTTTTTCGATGCCATTTGTTGGTTTTGGTGAAATAAATTTGACCTATGTTTGGGCTAAATGTAGTGGTTAATTCATTTGTGAATAACGTTCCGGCAACAGTGTTTCTCGGTGAATCATCAACCTCTATTTCTTCGTCAAAATTATTTTTGATATTATCGTTTTGCTTTGTATTATGAGATTGTCCAACAATGTTTAAACTTTCATTTATGCGATTATAAAAGGTTAAATTAAAATCTTTCATAAACACATCTTCTTTTTCAAGGCTTCCGTTATTAGTTGAATCATTGCTGCCATCTAAGCCAACAATCAAAACACCATCTACAGGAATCGGAGGTAATTTCCTTTTTGTGTTTTCTAAAATTGACGATAATGAAAATGTAGCCCATTCTGTATGATCGGCACTATCGGGTATATCTGTCGAAATACCTAAATCAACCTTATAAAAATCATCTGTTCCTAAATGGCTCCATATCAAAAAGGTTTCACTACCTGAAGTAAAATCAATTAAACTATAACAATCGCCGTCGGGTGTAAATAATAAAAATCTCGTATGAATTCTTAAAACAGTTCCGTTGGTATCATTACGCGATTTATATTGATATGAAAAATCAAAATAATCATCTTTACTAACTTCAATAGGCGTTAACTGAAGCCATTTATGCTCATCCGTTTCATTCGGATCAACAATATATCTGTCAGTTTCAGTATCTGTTGTAGTATCTACGACAATCTCTATATAGCTTGAATCAGGCGTGTTTCCATTGGGGGCGCTATCTTCATGTTTCCATGTGGAATTTACTTGGTAGTGATCGTATCGCAAATCACCAACAGTTGTGCTACCTGTGAAATTTCCAAATGTTTGTAAATCTAAACCTTGAATTAGTTCTGTTGGTTGGCGATAATTAAATGTTTCAAAACAAAACTTAAATGGTCTCGCAATCCTTCTTATTGAATTACCACCGATAAATTCATGTTCTTTCGGAATACCTGGTTCATGATACTCTATTAAAAAATTCGGGTCTAATGTTATTGAAACAGGATTTTCAAAATTCTCATCATATTCTGTTCCGGGTATTTCATTATAAAATAAAACAGCTTCAGGAAAACGAATTACATTCCAATATCCTTCAGCTTGCAATAGTGTAGCGTTTAACGGCTTTAAAATCTTTTCTATAATCGTGTAACAATCATCCCATGCATTATCATCACTTAAAAACATTCCCGAAAAAAGTCGTGTTTGTGATAGGAACTCAGCAGTATCAACATCGTCGCGGTCTTGCTGCGTATTCTCGTAAATGTTTGCATAAATTCTTAAAGGAAGTTGAATACCGGTTGCAATTAATGCAACTTCCAAATATTCTAAAAGTGTAGTCTTGCCAAGCAAAGGAGATGTTGTGTGCGTTTTATAAATTATCCATTCTTCATCGGGATAAGTGTCTGCATAGTAAGGAATAGATGGCTGTAAAATAAGCGTAAGAGTCGGCGCGGTAAAATCGTGTGTGAAAATAAACCAATACCTGTTTCGCCAAAAAAATAAATCATAAGGTTTGATGTCAACTTCCGTTATTTCTACAGGTAAATCCAAATGCAATGTCGCAAAATCTTCAACTGTTATATCGGAAACACCTGATAAATAAGTTGTTTTTGAATTGTCAAAAGCAGTGTCATAAGAAACATCTTTTAAAAGCCCGATGTTATCTGTAGCTGTTAATGTAACAACTTGCGGGGCGTCCTGTAAATCCTCGCTACAATCATCCTGTACAACATATCCGCGCCAAAGTATTTTTGTTATACTTACACCATTGGCAACGTCGCAGTAAAAATCAACCCGAAATTGTTCATCGTCCTCACTATAAAAACTTTCAAGATTTACAAATTCAGTTGAGAAAAAATTTATTTCTGCGTTCGTTGCAAATATGGGTTGAGGGGGTCTTTCATCAAGCGAATATTTTACCGTAAATGCAGGCATTGCACCCTGCAAAGTTGTAATTGCGCCAGTATAATCTTTTTCCAGTATATCAATACGATAATTGTCTTCCTGCAAGTTTTTAAAAGTAATCCTGAATTTTTCTTTATAGGTTGCCATTAGTTTGTTCGTCTTGCTTTTATATCACTTCTTTTAATAAGGGCACGAAGAACGTCACCGCGCAATTCAAATTGACCTGTGACATTTACGGTATGAATTTGTGGCGGTTTTTGTAATGCTCTTTGTTGAGCTTCATTTAGAACTATTTCACCGGAAGATAGAAATGCGGGGAATGTATCATTAGGGAAACCGAGAGGAACAATGCCCCCTTGCGCGAATTTTGGAATGCTGCTGATTTTATTTTGAAGAAGTGTTGCAAACGCTTCAAGTGCTATACCCGCACCGATTGCAACTACCGGATTAAGGGATTTAAATGCGGCTTTAAAAGCGAGTAATGCTACTCCTGTTTCAATCAATGTTTGTCCTAATGATTTCATAGCACCGGAAAGAGCACTGAATATACCAGAAAAAACACCCTGAAAACCTTTGCCGCTTAATGCATCACCTATACCCTGCCCGATCGAATCAAATAAAGCGTTATTGAAATTTTGAATTATATCGTTGAATTCATCGTTTAGTTTTTTCTTTATGTCACTAAGTTTTCTTTCAAGATTAGAAAGGTTAACATCGCTTTCAAAATTGATATTGACGGGTATTTTTAAATGAAAATCTTTAAATAATTTCTCAACTTTAGCGATTAATTCAGCACGTTTTGATCCTTCCGGGCTATCAATAAAAATATCCGGTTTAACAGTAAAATCAATTGGTGCCGTAATTTTTTCGCCGAAATTTTTCTTTATGAAATCACTAAAGGATTTGAATGTTTGTTGTAGTTGTATTTCATTTATTTCTCCAAATATTTTTTGAACGATTGTATCATTGGGATCAACCCTTAATGATATAAGTGATTTAACGGCATTTTCTAATGCTTTTATCTTTTCCGAAGGATCGCCTTTTACAATTTCTATTTCATCTGAAACCTGCTCAATCGCTTTTAATTTGTTTTGCAGCGTATCGGTTGTCTTGGCAATCTTTTCAATTGCTTGCTCAAAATCTTTTAGTTTTTCTGTACTTTCATCAATGCCAAGATTTAATTCAATAGCATTTAATCCCGCTATCTGTAATTTTAGTTTCGCAAGAATATCCGAAATGGTTTCAACATCTTTTTTTGTTTCATCGCTAATGCCTAAATTTTTCAATAAATCTTTTATGCCAATATCTCCCATCAATTCTTGTATTTTACCGAGTATTCTCGTTTGTTCGACCAAAGCCGAATTTCTTGCAGTCAGGTTTTCTTTTATAAATGTCTCGCTTTTGCCTGTTAATTGAGAAAGCTTTCGAATATCCTCATAAGTCTTTAGCGATTTATCAAGAATAGATTGAATTTCTTTTTGATTAGCTATACCGCCAAACGTTTGAGTATTGGCGAAACGTTGATTTATTTCATCTATTTTATTGGAAGTTTGAACTAATTTATTGTTTAATGATTCCAGTTGATTTTCAGCGGCCTTTGATTTAACTGCCGCAACAAGATTTTTAATATAAGCAGCATAAGCGATAGTTAAATTATCAATGCTTGACTTTTCTATATCAAGTTGTTTAAAATATTCAGGTGAAATCTGTTTTAATTCTTCTATTGCTTTTTTACGCTGCTCCCTTGAAATAGTTTCACGTTTCAGCACCTCTATTATTTGTTCAACTCTTGATGCCTCGCCTGAAACTTCCTGTTGCGCTTTTTTTATTGCCTCCGCATATTCGTTAGTTACCTTGGTTGTTTCTTCAACTGCTTTTTTGTTTGAGCCGAAACCACGTGTCCATGCACTCAACCCATATGATGCGATAGTTAATGCCGCTGTTACGCCTGACAATGCAAGACCTATACCACCACCGCCAGCCAATGAACCTAAAAGATTTTTAACTAAAGAAGTGCCGGTGTTTTTAGATTCTTTTTGTAATCGTTGGAACGATTCGAGTAAAGGATTTAAATTGTTTGAAATACCTATAAAACCAAATGGTAAATCCTGTAAAACTCTTCCAAGATTTGTTACTGCGAATGTTGCGGTGTTAGATGCTTTATTGAATCCGCCAAGCGAGGTGCTTGCGGAAGCTGATACCGTTTTAAACCTCGTTATCTCACTTTCTACTTTTTCAATTGCCGCATTATAACGCGCAAACGAGGTTGGGTCTGTTGCCTGCACAGATGCCGTTCTTAACGTTCCTAATGCTGAATTTAATTTTGAAATTGAGGCAACACCATCCGTTGATAATTCTTTTATTTCATTTGACAAGCCAGCAAAACCGGCAAGCGCCGTTTGTGTATCGCCTGTAATTACGAAATCAACTTTTGCAACAGGTAACTTTGTAAGAGAGACGGAAAGTTTATCAACTTCTGTAATTGCCTTATTAATTTGAGCCGTATCAAACTTTACAACGCCGCCACCGAATTTTGCAACCGTATTTTGAAGATTGGTTAATCCATTATCAGCAATCCTTCCGGCTTCCGCAGCATCTAAAATACTTTGTACAATCGGATTCCATTTTGCATCAAATTCGGCAGCAATAGCATCAACAGATTGTTCCATTGCATCAAAACCAACAGAAACATTTTTAAGCGATACGGTTGCATTATCAACAGACTTTGCAATGTTTGAAATACCGCCAGTTGTTGCTGCGCTTTGCGATGCAACTTTTGCCATGCTTTTAGAAGCATTGTCCATTGCCACGGCAACTTTAATGCTGCCCTGCTCAGTTTTTGCAAGCCCAACCTGTGCCGATGCAAGAGCAGTATTAAATTGGTCGGTACTTGCTCTTAAAATAACATCTAATGCCCCGATTTCTGCCATGGTTAATTTTTACTTTGTTCTAAATATTTTCGCCTGCGCTGCTGTTGCAGTTTTTTATTTTGTTCACGTATTGTTGCTTCAAAAGCTAATTGGCTTTGCCGTTTTTTTAGATGCTCCCATTGATCGTGCGTTAATTCACGAGCCCTTTCTTTTATCTCTTTATTTGTTACTTCCTGCGGATCTCCCGCAATCTGCCAGTATTCTTTACAAAAACGCTGATAGGTAAAGCCGCGAACAGTGTGCGGTGCTAAACAAAAGAAGGCGAGCTTTCGAGAGATTTCTTCATCCCGATATACCCGCCTTGAATATCCTTCAATTTTTGCCGCAAAATTTGCGGGCAACATATTGTAATATTCATCCTCACTCATAGCCATTTCACCAAAGGCTATGCTGTGGACAACTCTCCAATCATTTTTTTTTGTTCGGCACCGGTTTCGCCATTACTGTCTTTATTGTTGTTACCGGAAAGCTTGTTTATTTCTTCGGTTATTTCGTTAACTAAAGAAATTAGTTTTTGTTTGCCATCATCAGTTGAAAACTGTTCATCAACCCATAAATCTATTTCGCTATCTGTTAGGTCCGGTTGAATCTTTTGATAACGACAATGATTTTTATAAGCCATGAAAATGATTGATGTGAATTTCCAGAGCATGGCATCCGGATCGCTATCAATCATATTTTGTAAACGATTTGCATCAATAAGCCACATGGAGACCTTTAAACCGGCTTGCTTTCCGTTAATATCAATTTGTATATCCATAAAAATTAACTGCCTGTTTCATCAACTTTTGTAACGTCGCCATCAATTGTAATCGTGCCGCTGAATTTGGCGCTGTCTGTAGCTGTCCAGTCATTTGTGTAAGATGAGAAGTAACCACGTCCTGAAAGCGTGTAATCGCCTGCTATTGGGGTGTCGCGGGCAATCTGCCAACTGAATGTTGTTTGATCGTTTGCAAGATCAAACAAATCCGGTGCGCTTAATGCCCCATTGGAAGGATTAAGTGCTACTTCACCGTTCAAATTAATTGATGTTGCTTTGTCGCCGGGAACGGAACTTGTACCGCAATAAGTAGTTGTTGAGCTTGTTGAATTGGTCATTGTGAAAGAATGAGAAATAAGACACACTACATTTGTGTAAGATGTGCCGCCGAGTGGATCAATAAACAACCAGTATTGCCCACCGCCTACTTTTTCGTCTGCCATTGGAGAGTTATTTTATGTTTTTAAAAGATGATTGCTAAAAATTTTAGCAGTTATTGCGTTATAAAAATAGTACAAATTAATATGATATATAAAAATATTTCTGTTACTTATGATTAATATGAAGGCGGAAGATTAAAAAACGATTAATAAAGACATCTGTACCTGTTAGAATAGCATCAGGCTCAATATCGTTTGCAAGGCGAAGCGTTACATTTTGAAAGTCGGGCGAAAGGTCTATTATTGATTGAGAATTAGGATAAATTGTATTGTAAATTATTTGAGCAATAGCCTCTGTTTGTGCTCCGGGGTTGGCTTGTGAATCACGGGTATAGATTCCGATTTGTACAGCAGTATTCGTGTCGCTCGAATGCATCGTGCTTCTATCATTGTTATTGATTGTTGATATTAAAACATAAGCACTCGATGTAATTGTTGCAGGAATATATTTTGTGTAAACAGGCGCACCGACAACTGGTGAAAGCATTTGATACAACTTTTTTTTAAGTGCGCTGTTTATGTCTTTCACGATAAAAGATTTTTAATTGCTTGTTCAATATTTTTTAAAATAATTGGTTGTTCTCGTTCAAAGGCGGGAAAAATAAATGGATGTGGTCTTGTACCATTCTTTAAAATTTTATGAGCTATCAAATACGCTATTTCTATTGCTCTGTTAATCTCATTTTTATCTGCCTTTTGTCTGCGCTGTGTCTTTACTGAATACCTTGCTGCAAAGCCTTTTCTTATCACCCAATCCAAAATATTATTTACAAACTGATGAAAATCGCCGCCGCCTTTTTGTCCTTTATATTGCTGCGCATATTGTCGCCATGTATCTGGTAAAGTGCTTACATATTGAGCTGCATAATGCCCCGTGCCAAACTCAACAAACGCAGCATAAAAAGCATTTACCGTTATATGTTTTTCGAGTACTTCATTTGTAAATGAAATGGAGTTTGCAAGGTTTCCCGTATCATAAGCACCTTCGGGATATGACCTCACTAAATTCTGTTTTGCCTTTGTTGAAATATTTGTTGCACCGTCCGTAAGTTCTACGTCAATTACTGTCTTTGCATCTTTCTTTAACTGTTCCAGTGCTTTTATTACACTGCCAAAATTTGAATCTATTGTTAAAGCATTAGCCATTGTTTTATTTTTATTTCACTTGCATAAGCACAACTTTCGCAAAGTTTAATTTCTTTCAGTTCAGTTTTATTATCTGCCATTTGCACAATGCCCACATACATTTTATAAAAAATGGGCTCTTTACAAACGATACACTTGCTGCCATCACCATCGCGTTTTTCAAGGAAGGTTTCTATTTTAATTGAAATCATTCAAACAAAATACAAATTCATTTTTAAGCAATCAAATAAATATCAGAAATTTCACCGGGTTTCATTGCTTCGAGGTTTGTATCAAAATTTATTGTCCCATCGTCTTTGTTATACAAAACTTGTTTTCCGGTTGGTGTTCCAGATGTAATGTATGAATATTGCACCCCATCGCGGAAGGCTATAATCACATTCCAATCGCCTATTAATTCATCATTTTGAAAACCTGTTTCTCCGCCGCTTGCCTCATAATGTACCATTTTTGCAACATTTAAAAATGAAGAATCTGAAGCACTGATATTATTACCGTTTGAATAAGCTAATATTTTGATCCATTTTTTTTTACCTTCTGAAATTTCATTTGTTGATTGTATAGATAACAATGCATCCTCATAAACAATTTCGTTTGTTTTATAAAGCGGTCGGCTGCCTTCATATCTTACTGTTACTTCATACGCCTCGTTATAAGTAATACCCAAATTATCAAGTGTTCTACTACCGCTTTTTTGTTCAACCTTTGCCCATATTTGATATGTTGTATTCAATGCTTTTATGGGAGCCCCGGATTCATTCTGCCCAAATAAATAAGTGTTGATTGTAATTCTTCTATTGAGTTCGCTTATTTCCACTTTATACTACTCTCCTGTATGGTTTTAATTGTAATAACACTACCGGCGACAATTGATCTGCAGCTAATACATTTGATACTGCATTTATTGTTTCGTCCCCTCTGTTTTGGTATAAAAATGCAACCTGTTTTAAAATAGCTGTTTTAAAATGTTTTGGCAATCTTTCATATCCTGCTGAATAAGTTATATCAACATAAGAATTGGATGGCGTATAAAAATTATTTTGTGGTGTGGGATTGCCTGTATTTGAATCGTTGAGTGTTTTGAAGTTGATTCCGCTTAACGTATAATCTGTTATTTCATTACCGTCTTGGTCTTTTATTTCAATAATATCGTTTACAGGACCGTAAGGCAATTCAATTCCGCCAATTTGGTTTTGTAACTGTGCATGAACTGTTCTTTGAATAAGAGATATGTTTAAATAATGTTCGCATTGCTGCCGTGCGGCTGTAATCAGTTCTATTATCAAATCGTCGTCATCTGATACAGAAATCTTAAGCCAGTCTTTCGCCTCTTGTAAAGTAATTGGTTCAACAGGAACGTCGCTTTCCATTTCATCATCCAGTGATACCGATAAAACAAGATTTAACTTCATAGGTTAAAAATACTAAAATGTTTAGTAACTTGCTGTGACTTCTTTCTCACTATTTGGTGTTTTTTCATGGCTAAGGGAGTGCCGCAGGCAAAGGCGGCATTTCTTTTTTTATTTATGATTGACATTATTATTCCTGTTGCAAAAGATAGCAAGCATAATTTCATTGAGCTTAGATATTGCCTTCGTTCAATTGAAAAACACTTAAAGAATTATGGCAATGTTTACATTATCGGAATCAAACCGGATTGGATTAATAATATTATTCACTTGCCTGCAACAGATAAGCCATGCAGTGTGAATAAGAGCAAAAACATTTATGATAAAATAATACTTTCATGCAATCAATCGGCTTTATCAGATAACTTTATCTTCTTTAGCGATGACCATTTTTTATTGAGAGATTTCGATGCTGAAATATTTCCATATTATCATAAAGGTTTGATGAAGGAAGAAAAAAGAAAAATGATGGGCACTTATGAAATTGTGCTTAAAAATACATTAGAATTATTTCCAGAAACATTTCATTTTAATATTCATTCACCGATTGTTTACAATAAAGAGAAGTTTAAGGCAATGGATATTGATTGGAAGCCTTATGGATATGCTTTAAAGACTTATTACTGTAATACATACGGCATCAGCGGCGAGTATCAGCCAGAATGCAAAATCTATGAGAAGTTAACAGCAGATGCGATTAAAGAAATATTAAAAGACAGGCTTTTTTTTAGTACGTGTTCAGATGCGTTCAGAGGTGAAATGGTTAAGGTGTTGCAAGAGTTTTATCCGGTGAAATCTATATATGAACGTTAAAATCCTTTAAGGCGTGAAAAATCACGTTGTTTTTTAATTTTTCACGCTTTTTCTTTGTACTAAATTCTAAACCATGAAGTACGAAGACTATATCTGGGAACGTCACAAACGAAATATTGTTATTGCCATTATCATTTTATCGCTTGTAGGACTTTCGCAGCTTGTTTTTGGGCAAGAAAAAAAAGAGAATGTCATAATCATTCACGCATTAGCAGATGCCGGTAAAATAAAGGAAATGCTGTTTAATAACGGTTATACGGTTGATAAATCAGACAGTATTTTTATCACCACAAAAGAAAAAAGTATAAAGACGTGCAATATCTCTCTATCGTTCATGCTAAAAGATACTTTGATTTATTTAAGAGGTAATTTAAAGATGCCTGTTGCTATGCAAACAAGATATACAATGACCGAAGCCGCAACTTATGATATTTATTTCGGTGGAATGAAGGGCAGTCCTATTCGAAACGCATGGAATGAGATGAATAGAATTGCTATATTGTTAAGCGATAAGGTTGAATACGCGAAGCAATAGATAGGAATTAACAAAATTATTCTATACACCTAAAAATTAAAAGTTATGATTATCACACAAGGCTTACAAATTTCCAAACCAATCGGCTCTTCGGAAGAATGTACAAATGATTGGTTGAAACAAGGATATGATAGCGCATGCTGTAAAGAAAACGAGCAAGATGCTGTAAAAGCAGCTATTGTATTTGAAGAACAAGGGTATGATACAAGAATTAATGCAAGAAACGGGTTTTTTTATGTTTGGGTGAGATTTAAATTCTTCCACACTCACAAGCCTTAATAATTCTTTACGATAATCTTCAAAGTTTTCCCAAGTTGTATCAATCTTTTTAGGATTGCCTGTTTTTGTTTCATCCTTCCAAACGACAGCGCAACCGTAATCGAAATTTACCGTTCTAAAATCAATGCCATCATATTGCTGTAATGTCATAGCGAATTTATAAACGTTACCGCACCATTCACGTGAATCACGCGGATAATGTGTTATTGCTTCGCTATGTGGGTTGCAGTCGTGTAAAATGATAAATCCGTTATCATTTAAACATTGTAATGCGTTTTCAAAATCTTTTCTCACTTGGGCTTCTTCGTGAAGACCATCAATAAAAATTATATCGAACAACTTTGGCTTTCCATAGTTTTCTATGGTACTCATAATTTTATAGAATTCGAAAAACTTATCAGACGTACCAATGAAATCAGCTTTTGCTTCAGAGTCTGGATCAACACAAATCTTGTGCTTTACATTTATTAAATTAAAGTTATGGTCACGGTTAAACGTTCCAATTTCCAAATAACTTTTTGCATTTATTTTCTTTGCAAGAAAATTTATTAGTTCTGAATGATGAGTCATGATAATTTTTTTAAAATTGCACAATAATAGCCTTCGTAAATTATTTCAAAGCCGTAACCTAAATTAAGCAAATCTGTTACAACTTTTTTAACTCCGTTATTAGGATTGTTTTCTTGCGTATAATCATCAAAACAAATTATTCCACCTTTAACGACAAAAGGTAAATACCTCACACAATCTGCGGTGCAACCTTCTTCTGTATGGTCACCATCCAAAAATAAAACATCAATTGGCAACTCCCATGGAATAGTTGATGAATCGCCAAGTATCTGTATAACGTTTTTGAGCGTTTGAATTTTTTTGTTAATAGTTAATACTTGAAAATGGTCAAGATGATTATAAATTCTACCATCACCATATAAACCAAATGCATCAATGGTGTATATTGCTGCTTCTGGTTTTAATTTAGAAAAGAACTCTGCACTTTCAGCCCAACCTGTCCCGATTTCAACAATGCGCTTTACATACATTGATGAAAGCACTTCGGTTAATTTATCGGCAACCTCTTGTTTAAGCATGTGCATAGTTAGTATAATAAAATAATCCGTTTCATTCAGTGTTATTCTTTATTGTTATCCTGTCTTTAATAAGCTGCAATCTAAAATCTTTTGCAATGCATTCCACTCTATTATCATATTGATTGAATGGTGGCACAAAATAACGCGGCATTCTTCCGATATGTTCATTTATTTTTCTGCAGCTTATGTGAATATTCCACTCTATTTCTTCATCAGTTAATTCAGTAAGATATTTGTGTTGGTGAGAATGACATTCTATATCATGATGCTTTGATAAGTGTTTTAATTGTTTCCATGAACAATAACCGTTTTGGCCAACCAATGATGTAGGCACAAATATTTTTGCACGGATATTTGCGACATACATTTTTATACATGCGTCAATAATGCTTTCGTGTGCATCATCAATAGTTATCCAATCGAATGTTTTAGTTTTTAAATCGTTCTCGAATTGTTTATAAGTACGCGAGAAAGGATAATCGCTTTCGGTGTTGCCGAAAACATGATATGAAAGGACTATGAGGTTAAGGTTTGACATTTCTATTTTTCAAGTATCGAGCACGTTGTTGCAACTGGCAAATAATCTTTCCATTTTTCTTTGAAATATTCCTGGCACTTATAAAAACTTTCTGTCCTGCCGCCAACAACACGGTTGCTGTTATGATGACAAAATGCATTTATTGCGTAGTTTTTGCGTCCTTGCGTTGTAGCTGTTAAGCAAATATCTGCGCCGTAGAAATCAGTTGACAGATACTCGTCAAAAACAATATCGCCATGCGTTATTAAAAGAACTTCATCAAGTGTTTGTACTTCTGCAGGCAAATTATAAGGACTGCCCCAAATTCTGCCTCTGTCATTCAAATAACCATGTATTGTTCTGTGACTATTATAATTTACTCCGGCAATGCCTAATACACCAAAATTATCATCTATATACTTTAAAGCAGTTAATAATTCGTGCTCGAATGTTACTGGCAACAAAAGGTCATGATGCAGATAAATTACAATATCACCACTCAATAATTCTTTCGCATCGTTATAAGCCTTAGAAACATTGTTGTAACCACGCATGATAGTAAATCTGTAATTCTTATAATAAATATCAGACTTAAAGATGTTTTCTTTTAAGATAGATTCATCATGGGATGCAACTACAAATTCAATCATTGAACTTAATTTTTACAAGCAATAATTCACCATAATTTTCTCTCACTTCTATATCACCATAGTTAGAAAGCCAATTACAAAAATCGTCTTCATTAAATATCCTTAACTGGCTCCAAGATTTCATTTCGCCTAATGGTATGGTGCAGATAAATTTTTTTGCAACACGTTTAAACTCTGTCATCGCCCTATCTAAGTCTTCCATGTATTCAAGGGCTTGCGTGCAAATAATAATGTCCCACTTTGTTTCAACAATCGTATCAACATTTTTATAATTATCCTCTATTGCTTTAGTATGCATTGACAGGTTGTACGCATTTTGTATAAGATAGGGGTGATATTTAGAAACGATTTCAGCTTCTTTGCATTGGTCAGAAGCATAAACTTCCCAATCTTTGTGCAATGCTTTAATTCTTTTCTCTATATGTGCATGCCCACTTGCAACTCCTAATACTTTTGGCCCTTCGGCATGCTTAACAACGGCATCAAACCTGTCAAATGATTGTTTTGGTCGCACTCCATTGCTTGAATCAACGGTGGCGTTATTGCGTTCGCCGCGATATAGCGAATTCCAGTATTCTGGAGTACTTATTGCTTTATCGGTTGTTAACATTGGTCAATGAATATTAAGGTAAATAAAAAAAGTATTATTATGAGTAAAATTAATCTCATGTCCTTTTAGTTTCTTTATAATAATCCGCATATTGTTCTGGATATGCTTTACCATTATCATCGGTATCAAGTAATGTTATCTCAACATCTGTACAAAATGCTTTTATCAGTTCGGGATGATCTCGTTGAAACTGCCTGAATCCATACAATTTCCAATTTGTTTCCGGTATCTTATCAACTTTTTGCCGGTTAAAAACAATGCCGCTGCCACCAACAAAAGAATTGTAATAAATACTTTTATCGTTCTTATCCTGCCTCATTGTTCTTATCCATGCGTCGAAACCTTGCGGGTGTGTTTCTTTGAGTATCGGGTGCTTTGCCTGTATAATATCAATGTTGTTTTTAAATGCCTTGTCAAACAGAATAGAAGCCCAATTTTCAGGAACGATTGTATCGTTGTCTGCCTTCCCCACATAAGCGCAACCCTTTGTTATTTCCAGAAATTGATTCATTGCACCGGCGATGCCTTTATTCTCATTATTGAACAATATTTCAAAACGGCTGTTTTTTTGTTGCGATTTTAGCCATTCTCTTGTGCCGTCTGTAGAATTCTGGTCAATTATTACTATATCGCCGCAGTCAGAATGCAAAAGAGAGTCTAACGCCTGTTTGGAGTATTCAATGCGGTTATATGTAATCATTAAGCACGTAACCATACAACCCCCCCTGCTGCCGTTTTTCTTTTCCCCGAAATAACATGATCATACTTTCAAATGATTTTTTGAGTGAATTCCATTGATAAACCTGTAAGAATGGAAAATAAAAAATCCATCCATCCTCAACATTATTTTCCCTTGTGCCAATAATCGCCGTGAATATTCGGTATCAACACCAAGCAATTGCCCATTATCACAAAAATTATTTTCCTGCCATGCTTTTTTACTTATGAGCATGAGCATACCGGATATTGTGCCTTTTATTTCCGTTGTTTGATATAAGTATTTCTTCTGCTTTTCTGCTATCTGCAAATGAAATCTTATATCAGAATTGTTATTTAATTGTCCGTTTAGCAATTGCCATTTACTCAAAGGACTTACACGATTGGTAAAGGATGTAAGCAATGCAGCATCGGGATTTCTCTTTGCATATTCGTGTAAAATATTTCCATAGTCCGGCGTTAAAAATTGAGTGTCAGCATCCCTTAAACAACACCAGTCATCATCAGGTATCAACGCCATTGTTTCATTATATGCCTTCCCAATGTTTTTTTCTTGCGAAAATGGTATTATATCCCAAACTTTCATTTTCTCATTTCTCCTTGGGTTTACGACCTCTTTTCTTAGGCACATTTATAGCTTCATTCTTTTCAGATTCAATTATCTTTTCTTCTTTTTTAGATTCAATGATTCCTTCCGCAACTCTTACACCAATTAAATATTTTGCTTGTTCGTAAGGCAAGTATTTTTCTTCACCGGCATTACCTTGAATATGATCTTTAAGAAATTTAACTTTCATAATAAAAAAGCCGCTTTGACTTGTAGCTGTCTCCGCGGCTTATATTAGGAATTAATACTATTAACCCACCCATCAACTACAATAATGGATGAGTTTAATTAAAACGAATTACGATTCGCTTGTATCGCCTGAAATTATTGCACTATCGTTGAATATGGCGAGCGTTGCCCTTTCTTCAATTCTGAACATTAGCTTATTTTTCTTTGCAAGTGCAGCATCTTCAAATGTGCGTAATTCAGGAACCATACGGCGAACAAACATTGTTGCTCTCTTATCAAAAGCAAGCCAATTCCCGCTGCCTATTGATGTTGCTGTTACTGTTTGCAATCCCGCCAGCTGAAGCAATCCATTTGCAAAAGCTGCAGAACCTTCAGGCAAGTCGTATTCAGAACTGCCGCCTGATTTATTTAAGCCGATACTTACTGCTGCACGTGGCATCATTACTACTGTATTACCACGATAGAACTGTTCTGTATCTTCAACAATTTGCCCATAAGCAGCATCTATAACCTTATCAATTAAGGCATTATATGTACCATTGTAGGCAGTCGCAACATCAAGCAAACCGTCAACAGTTGGGCTCACGTTTGCCCCATTCAAAATGAAAGCATTTTCAGCCGTCTTAAGACTGATAAGCATCTTGTTTTGAATATAACTCGTCAGGAATGCAATATCATCAAGCATTGACCGGTCAACGATAACAATACCTGCAATCCATTTGAAGGGAACGTTTGCAGATGTTAAATCAAAATCCATTTGCGGTTTGTCTTCCGTAGGGTCTTCCCATAAAGCTGCAGCACCTTCGCCACCGTTTTCTTTTGGATAAGTTAACTGTGTGCCATTAGAAGTACCACCGGGCAAAATATCAGAAAGCCATACAGCATCATAGGGGGTTTGAATAAGCGGGCGAACATCCTGATAAAGAGCTGTTGCATTGGTAAAGTTGTTGGCAATACTCATATCACCTACAGCTTTTACTTCTCGCTCTGTACTGCCTACCTGTTTAATTTCAGGCATCAAGTCAATCTTAAGTGGTGGCGCACCTTTACGGTGATTCTTAATCGTATCTGCTTCGCGCATGATAGCCTCACCAATTAAATCATTGAAAGACTTTACCTGTTTGCCATTATTCGGTAGTTGTACTTCTTTGCTTTGAAGCAAAAGTTTATCAATAGCCTCTTGATTCTTTTGGTCGGCTTCGTCTTTTGTGACTTTCCATTGAGTGAGTGAATCGGCAACGCTTTTTATTTCGTTAAGTGTTGATTGAAGTGCATCAAAATCTTTCTTTTCAACTTTACCTTCAATTTTGGCAACACTTTCAGAAAGTTTTTTCAATTCAGCATCAATGTATGTTTTGGAATGTTCATGGAGACCGGATTTTAATTCGGAGAGTTGGTCAGTGAGAGATTTTTCTTCTGCCATGTTTCAAGATTTAATGAATTAATAAAGTTGTTTATTTCATTAATCTCTTTTCCACTGGCAATCGGCTCATTCGCGTTATGAGTGAGTGCGGTATTGTAATCAGAAATTACTTTTTTATATTCTTCGATTTGCGATTGAAGCAAGATTATTGTTTCATCACTTGCGTGCGCTTTGCGACAATATTTTTCAAGATGGTCAACATGAGCCTTTATAGATTTTACCTGTTGATAACTCCATTGAAATTGACTGCGTATATCACCAATCCATGAAGAACGTTGATTTATCTGCCACATTACCCATGTATATAAATCACTATCAACAGTTGTTTCATCAGAGATATCCAGCAATTTTCTTAAAGTATCCTGGTCATTTATTAAAAGATTTTTTAAGAAATTTTGTTCATTCTCACTCAATCTTTTGTATTCTATTGCAGAGAAAGCTTTATTCATAGAAATTATTCCAGCTTCGGGATGTGCAGGCGTTAGCGTCAATAAACTTGTTTCTTCATGAGAAACTTCTTTCAATTTTCTTACCTTCCTATTTTTTACCTGAATATATTCTTTTTTGTGTGTTACATAACCAAATGAAGCACCGTCTAATACGCCTTCAACAGCCATTTCGAGCACATCATTACCAAGTGTCCAATTGCCGAATTTTACTTCTGTATAAGCGCCATTATCATCTTCAAACACACTTTTTACATTTCCTACCTTAGCGCCGGGCATGTGGTTAAAAAGAAACCCTATTTCATTAGGCTTTTTTTCTGTCCATGATTTTGCAAACATTCCTTTCGTTGCAATATCATCAACACGGTCTATTGAGGTATAAACAGCGTGTTTTATAACAGCAGTTCGTTTGGATGTGTCCAAATCTTTAAGTTCTAATTCAATGCCATAAGATTTTTCGATGTTGCGCATGTACTAAATTCTGTAGTAAAACTAAATATTTTAGCAAACAAAATAAAAAAAATATATTTCATAACCTTATCGGTAGCCCATTCTCTCCTCGCTGTACTTTGAAACCTACTGTACATCGGCAATTGATGACATCGCCGCCTTCGCCATTTGGGTCACCCGGCTGCTGGAGCCGATCATAACCGCCTAACTTACGCGGCACATGAAACCATTCATCAATATCAACGGTTACGCCATTCATTGAAAGATGATTGAATTCATCTCGGGGCACTCTTCTCGTCCTATTATCTTTCGCCGCAATCCATATCTTACTTGTCTTATATCCCGCTTTCTTCGCTCCCTGTACAGCCCCATAGTTCGATGCTTTAATTGTTTCGGTGCGCGCTATCATTATCGCCCTATTCTTAGGAAAGTCATGTTTTACGATTTCTTCCGCAACATCGGTTAAACTTTTTCCCTGCTGCTGCGCTTCAACTAACTTTTCATAAATCCATTCTTTCATCGTTTGGCTTATTGGTAGGACAGCCTTTGATAAAAGATTGATTTGAAAATATTGTATTATCTCATTAACCAATTCTTCATTATAACCGATTGGCAGCAATCTTTTTTGTTCACCCTGTTTCTTTACTAACTGATATGCCCTTGCACCAAGCACAGCTCCCGCATCAACATAAATCTTTTGAATAAGCGTTGCCAGTTCCGTTATTTGAATATTTCTATCGAGTTGAGTAATGGCAGATGAAACTGATGTTTCAGTTATTGCAGATTTTATAATATTGATAAGTGCCTTATATATTTTCGGGCTCCATGCCTTAATTCTTGATTTTCTGAAGGTAGAAAATGTTTTATACCACTCTATTTGTTCTTTTTTTGTCATTATAAAAACTTTCGCAGTTAAGTTACCAAGCACTTTGCCATGTTGTGCCATCGTAAACCTGCATTTTATGCAAATCGGTGTTATAGATAGTCACACCTTCAATTAATTGAGCGGAAATCAAATCCCTTTCTGCGGTAGTAAGTTTTGGTATTATCACACCATTCTTTGCCTTCATTTCAATTTGTCCTATATCGTCATTTACAACAAATTCAGTCAAATTGTTTTGATGAGAAACATCTCCGATCCTTGTTTCAAAATCAATTACCTCAAAAAATATTTGGATCGGATTTAAAGTACCGCCTCTCTGAAAGATTAATTTAGGAGATACAGGATCGAGCGTTAATTTTCCTAAGTCGCCTAATACGTCACCTATCGAAACTAAAGTGTTATTAATATTAAAAGCCTTATCCACTCCAAGTCCGATTATGTATATATTCCCAGAAATGTCGTCCACAACTATTCTTCTGCCTGTATTGCTGCCCGATAAATCCCCGATAGAAAATATTTTTCCATTGCTTTCAATTCCCCTGTTCTCAATTATGCTATTTCCATTTGCCAACACATCATCTAATGTCAAATCACCGGAGCCGCCAGATCCCTCAGAATTTATATCAAAAAACTTTGGCGCATTTGGTTGTAATCTCTTAAGTTTATTTTCACTTACATCAAAGAATACAGCCTGCTTATCATATAATTGTTTCATGACTTATAAAAATTTTCTTATATCAATAGATAAATTAAATTCTTCAAAAGCGATACGTTGTTTATTTTTATATTCCTGAATTGCAGTTATCAATTGATTCCTCAAATAAATTTTTGTTCTCTTTTTAGAACCACAACGCAATTCGTCTTTTGTATAAGGCAATACCTTATCAAGTATTTGAGATGTTCTTAATTGAACCCTTATTTCACGTTTTTTACCACAATTACACATTAGGCAAATCATTTATTGTAATGTCTGTTTGTGAAATATCTTCTATGAAATTGTAACCAGTTTTTATTAAAGGTTTATTATACAAGTTATTTTCGTCTTCAGGATCACCCAGCGCCTCATAATTCAATACAGCCCGTTGTTCATTAACAGATGGCGCTGCAGGCAATGATGAAATTGCTGTTGCCCATTTTTGTATATCGTCCTGTATCTCTGTTATAGCGGTTATATCAACATAAACCTGTCTTCTTTTTTTATCAGAAAAATCATTTACCAATTCGACATTAAATTTATCTCTGAACAGATAAGCAAGCGGTAAACATGCATTCGTGTACATCTGCTTTATGTACTGTTCTGCATTGTCATATTTCGCGTCGTTGTTAAAGAGGAAATCAGATATTTTTATAAGATTGCAAAGACGTTTAAAATCTCTCTTGGTTAGTTCACCCATTTCCATATCTGCAAGCTTTAAGCCGGTTGCAATATAACCAAGCTCGCCTGCCGCCCAATATGGAGCACCTTTATTACTGCTATCATTTACAAAATCGAAGAACACTTTGCGTTGCCGGTCAAGTTCTACCTGTCCGCGTTCTTCAAGTGGAATGGATTTATCATAAATCACTCCCGGCAATCCACCGTTTTGAACCTGTGCGGTTATCGTATCGTCGCTATCATTCATCCTGCATACAAGCTTCTTCGCAATATCAAGAATGGATAATCCGCGTAAACTTTCAATAGTACCATAGGCGGAAAACGGATTTATGCGTTTGATATGAATTATATCTTCAGGTGGAATACCAGCTAACACCTTTTCGCCATTAACGATAAAATCATAGCTTACAACCCTATGAGGAAACGTGTTTGCAGCATTGATAACGATGTTTTGAGATGGCAATATATGTAGTTCTTTTACTATTCCTTTATTTGCTCCATCCTGCAATTTTAGTTTATAAATAAATACCTCTTTTGCGAGATAAGAAAGAAATGAAATAGTAAAAAACTCCGTTGTTGATTGATATTTGTTTGGTTGAGCAAGTAATCTTGCAAGCGGGTCTGTTTCCGGCGAATCTTCTAACGCTTTCTTTTGAATTGCTGTAATATCATAAATTCCCTTAGTGCTATAAAACTCCCTTCTCGTTAATTCTTTTAATCGCCGCGCCTTTAATTCATCTTTAACATAGCTCGCATAAAATGGAATGAGTGCCGTTGTTTCAGCAACCTTATTGAATACAGAATAAATATTATCGTTACTCTTAAATTGCTGTATATAATCAATAACGCCCCATTCAGGATAATAAGCAGTAGTATTATTGATAAATTGAACGGCTTGGTTTATGGTTGTTTGTCTAATGTTTTGTTCAACATATTGCTGTAATGCTTTTACCTCATTTTGCAGATTTTGTATTTTCTTTGATTTGAATAGTTGCACTTTCGCTAAATTATTTAGCAAATTAAATTAAAAAAATAATATTTATGTCGGATAATAGAATTTGGGCTTAGATAGCTTTGTGAAAACAGCGTACCTTAAGGCATCTAAAGCATGATCCATAAATTTAATCGGCTCATCCAATACCTTACCCTCTTTATTAGTTTTCCACTTATAAGATTTGATTTCTTTTATAAGGTTTGTGCTGCTTCGTGTAATAAACAATGGATAAGATTTTATTAGCTGAATACCATCATACACAGACTTATCGGCAGGCTTTGCATTTAAACCCATGCGCTTTATTTCTTCTATTGTCTTCGGCTCTGCGGCGTCACAAAATATTTCACTGCTTTTTGTGATACCATAAATTTTTATTATATCGGTTAAATCATTTGTGGTAAGTTTTGTTTCATATAATATTTCTTCTACATAAATTTTCTTATCTGAAATACCAACCTTTACAAGTGCTGAGGGATTGTTGTAACCAAAGTCAAGCCCATAAAAAATTTGTTCGCATTCCGGCATATAATCGCAAATCTTCCAATGGCTATAAATTGTTTCACTGCTCGTTCCCCTTAAACCAAGCCCATACACTTTCCATAAATTTTCATCAGCATCTTTAAGGCTTTCTATTTCCGCAATTATTTCCTTTGAAAGGTTACCGAGATTATTGCGATAAGTAGAGTGTATTTTTTTATTACCTGGCTTGTCTGCCACGTCATACACAAAGGAATATTCATCGGCGGGATTATAATCGGCGAATATTGTTTCATTTGTACGAATGGCAAGCTGTGTGTATGTTTCTTTTGAAATAAGATTTAATTCATTACAGTAAAGAATATCTCTTGATGGTCCATGCACCTTACTTGAATCCTCAACACCAAAAAACTCAACATAGCTGCCATTTGGAAAGTTGTAAATATTATCAGTCTTATTGTGCATCTTTTCATTATAGATGCCTGCATATTGCAATAGATTGAAGAAATCGCGCCGTACGCCTCTTTTAAGGTGAGGTAAGGAAGGTGAACATATTGTAATACTTTTTTTTTCTTTAAGTGGAATATAAAGGGAAAGAAGCTGAATTAATGAGTATGATTTACTTGAACGTGTTGAGCCCTCATTACAGATGGCTCTATATTGTTTTTTTTCATAGGCGTTTTTATTGGCTTCAAAAACGGGAGTATATAATATTTCAGCCATTGTCTTTTATAGGTTCGCAGTATGGGGCAGGATTGAATATAACAGGAATATCATTGCCTTCTTTATCGGTGAAGCCGTGTTCTGTCTTTTCAATATATCCTCTTTTCTTTCCTTTGCATTTTAAATAAAAAATAGTTGCAGAAGTATCTTTGTCTTTTATTTGTTGATGTAATTGGCTCTCTGCAAAATCTAAGGCTATATCTGCGATTGCATCAACATCTTCTTTATACTGTGGATCCTTCTGTAACCACCTATAATGTGTGCGCCTGTCAACGCCAACTTCTTTGCAAGCTATTGTTACAATTCCAAGCGATTTTTCAAGCGCTTTTATCATAGCTTTTTTATGTGTAGCACTATGCGTCACTCTTTACCTCCTGTAAAAAAGGCTTACCATTTTTCTTTATTTCAATATCCGGCTGCAGCTTTTTCATGCGGTTTATAATTATTTGGCAATACTCCGGGCTGATCTCCATGCCATAACATCTCCTGTTAAGCTGGTGCGCTGCGACCATTGTGGTGCCGGAACCTAAGAAGAAATCAATAACGATGTTGTTTTCGCTTTGGGTTGAATTATTAATTGCATTTGCGATTAATTCAACTGGCTTCATTGTTGGATGCAACTTGCTCGCCTTTGGTTTTGGTATATTCCAAATAGACTTAGTGAACTGCCCTTTAGAAAAAAATTTATGCGAGCCTTTCCATCCATATAAAATAGGCTCGTGCATATAATCATAATCAAGCCTACCCATTGAAAATACTGGTGAATCTTTAACCCATATTAATTCATGTTTACACGGAATGGTGTTTTGCATCATCATCATCATCATCATCATTTGGTCTCCACCTTGTGGAGCGCAAACATAATAAGCAGCACCTGATCCCAATACATCAGCAATATTTTTAAAAGCCCCATTCCATACCTTGCTTGCTGAATTTACATCACTATCGTTTATTATCTTACCACGAGATTTATTAGCATTTCTGATTGCTTTTTCTTCGTATCCAACTCCATAAGGAGGGTCAATAAACAGCATATCCGCCTTCTGCCCATTCATCAACTTCCCCACGTCTTCCGCTTTCGTACTATCACCGCACAACAATCTATGCCCTTTCTGAATTTGACTATCATCGTATATTTCAAACAAATCACCAAGAACAATATCCGTTTCTATTTCATCGGGAATAACATAATCGTCTTCATGGGCTTCCGCCTTATTTACAAAATCTGGTATATCAAGTCCCCACTCAATAAGCTCATCGGTGTCCCATTCGTTTGCAAGAGTATTCCAGTCCCATTCACCATAAGGTACATTGTCAATTACAAGAAACGCCTTTCTTTCTTCTTCTGTTAGGGATTCCGCCGTTTTAATCCAAGCGGGTGATACTTCTTTATAACCAAGATGCTGAAGGGCTTTAAAACGCATATTTCCGGCAATTATAACAGGGTTGTCTTCGCTTTCTATAACGATAGGTCTTAAATCCAAAAATTTAGGATAACGCTGAATATTGTTGCAAAGTTGTTTAAACTTTTCATCTTTAATCAGTCGCGGATTGTTCGGATTAAGTTTTATGGATGATAATTTTATCATTAATCAAATTTACTAAATTTTTTATCAATCATTAATCATCAGCAATCGCAAAATATGTTTTTGCATTTTTATGGAAGCATTATTGAACGCTCCATAAAGCATAGTTGAAGAAATATTTACCTCTCGTTCTTTCTTGATAATCTTTTGTTTGCCGGTTAAATCTGTAAAACATAAATCATGTAAAGAAACGTTATGTAATGTTGATAAATCAAATAAAACCTCAAATGGCGGCTCAATATTTTTCTCATACCATTGGTAATTCTTTACACTGATATTAATTTTAGAAGCAATATTACTTTGGCTATATTTTGATTGTTCGCGCAGATACTTAATATTTTGATTGACGAAGATCACTATTAGCTATAGTTTTTTGCCACGCTTCTTGCTAATCAATAAAAGCAATAAATCATTGCTCAACTTTTGCACGCCGTCTCCTATCTGTTGTATTTCAGCTTCTGAAAACCCAATCGGTTTGCCGTTGCCATCCTTGCCCCTGATTTTGTGCTTATAGTTTCGTAATAAAGGCAGATAATCAGCAAAAAATAATAAATTTGGGTTATATTAAGTAGTTCATTCTTTGTAATTTTCTTGCTCCTTTAATTTTTCTAAGAAATGCGAAATATATTCAATCATTTTTACCATCCATGTGTAAAAATCTTTGTCAATAAAAACTCGTTGTACATGCTCGTTGAAGTAACAATATTTTAGTGTTTTGCCGCCGTCATTCCGTTCCCAAATTGCACTGAACATGAATTGAGTAAATGATTTATCAGAACCGTTTTTCAGAAACTCGATTATCTTTTGCTTAAAAAATCTTTTATCAGCAATGGAAGAATTATAACAAAAGACTTTTCTTTCTAAAGCATCTATTTCATCCATTATTGCGCATTTAAAAACATTTCCATAAAAATATAATTTAACTATTCTTGTAAACACTTTTGTTTTTTAAAAAATTTCAGCCTTCGCAAACACAGCAACGTTAGACGAGTTTAGGTAGCCTCTTCAAATCATTTATAAAATTTTTATTTCTATCCCATGAATCTTTTTCATGAGTCTTTTTTTCTTTTTAAATTCTTGTGTCTGCGTCGCTTTATTTCCCTTTACGTCCTCAACAATAGTTTGACCTGTCTCACGATTAATGTAAACAAAATCGGCTATGTAAATAAGCGAGTGAGTGCCGCCTTCATTAAGTTCATATTGCACTTGCCTCGCAAGAAATCCGATAACTCCATGCTTCAATAATAACCTCAATTCGCTATATCGCTTTGCCTCTTTTTTACTATCAAACAATTCGCCATCTACTTCTGTTTTTGTGTTATTGAATTTATTGCGCTTATTCTTTGTGTCACTCACTTGTACGTTCTGAAAAAGATGCTGATTTAGATTTGCACATGCTGAATTTTTTATATCTTCTATCGTTGGAAAGCGTGACAATTTTCGTTTTAGTTAATTTGCCGAGTGGTTGCCGTTTAATAGCCTCTCAAATCTTCACCACAAACATCTACAATATTGAACATCTGTTTTACGCGGCTTCGCACCCTAAAACCAAATTTTTGTTCTATTTCCTGAAAGTTTAAATTGGTTGTTATGATTAATTGATTAAATGGTTTTTTGTGAGTGTAATACAGTTCAATGAATTGCTGGAACCAGTTTATGCGCGTACCAAAATAGTTGACAATATACTCACCAGTACCAACATCATCAATAACCTTCAGAATATCGCCTATGAAATATTCCCCACTATATTTCACTGCTTCGGTTATTTCATTCATAGAGTGAATTTTGAAAGGAAGCCATTCATTTTCACAAATGCATTCAAGCAAGAAACTTTTACCAACACCTGCAGTGCCGCGAATCCATAAGCCTTTGTTGAAATCGTAATTCAATTCAGTTTCAAAACGAGGATCTCCTCCAAGGTAATAGCAAATTGTTTTTATGTAAGATAATGTGTTGTTGTTTTTAATAAAAGTTTTGGTGATTGAAAGTTCACATGATTTTGCTTCCATTAGTTCTAAAAAATATTTTGCATCGCACTTTTTACGGAGTTCTTGAAGGCGAAATTGTTCTTCTTCAATTCTTTTTTTTGTTTGCTCTTCATGCCAAATATTTTGAAGTTTATTTTCCCTTGCTGTCTCCAAAATTTTTGAGATTCTTTCAGTGGTAAAATAATCTTTAATCTGCGTCTGAATTTGCATTTGAGAAAACTGAAGCAAATCGAACTTTCTTTTGTTGACGCGCAAAAATTCTTTTTTCGCATGTGCAAGCGCAGATTCTTCTTCTTCCGTAGATAGAAAGCAGCCATCAACTGGCTCATGGTCTATCGCTGTAGGTATTGTGATTGGTGGTTCTATCGTTGCCATTGCTTGTGGAAGAATTGATTTTATTTTTTTCATTTTCATCGTTTTGGTTCCATCTTTCGATATATCCTGGAACGAGTGTTGCAAAATTTTTTATCGGTGTATTTTGTATCATCCATCCAGTGGATTCGTGTTTTTCAAAAAATTTTTTCGCCATTTTTTCAGTGCCGCCCATTTGTGAAAAAACCCTTTTTATCTCATCAAAGTTTTTTAAATTTTCCGGCGACGAATCATCTATTTTTTTTTCAGAATAATTTTTTTTTGATTTTTTTACGAGCGGTTGCGTTATCTCTACTCTCTTTATTTTTATTTTATTTTCTCTTTTATTTTCTCTTTTATTAGCATTGCGTTCGCTATGCGTTCGCATACCATTCGCATTACGTTCGCTCAAACCCCATCTAATATTGGCACTTTCAGCGGCTCTAATACTTTTTTTATCCCTAATTTTTAATCTTCTTAGAACAGATTGACTCCAAAATTTTTCGTCATCTTTTTCAA